>Ga0180015_1000315_pt1 | contig 14262 bp, 23 predicted proteins | sample KR13_S2_MetaG_FD_116508 | JGI IMG/M metagenome (GOLD analysis project Ga0180015, IMG submission 116508) | Groundwater microbial communities from the Olkiluoto Island deep subsurface site, Finland - KR13_S2_MetaG | ecosystem: Environmental > Aquatic > Deep subsurface > Groundwater | place...
TTTGATAAATTTAAAAAAGCAAGAGAAAAATTATCTGTATTATTAGTGTCATTAATTTTATGGGAGATTTTTGAATGGGCTGTTATTATGAGCGGTTCTTTATTATTTAAAGTGGAAACAGGTTTAGACATACTTTTTGATTTAATTGCCGGATTTTTAGGAGGAATAATTATTTATCACTATAAAACCAAAAATAATAAAAATTAAAAATCAAAACAATTCCGATATTTTAACATTCCGGCATATTTTATAAATAATTTTGCTTTGCTATTCTCGCTATAAAATCCTAAATCTCTATTATTATTTGCCTTTTTCACAACTTCACATAAATTGTTTTCATTTAATTCAGATATATATTTTGAATGCAAAGTTAGGGAAATTTCAGGTTTTCCGTTGCTTAAAAGCTGTCCATCACTAATTAAAAAACTATCCTGCCATATTCTTTCTCCATTGACAAAATCAAAAAAAGTTAAGGAAATAGGTGATTTTTTTGGAATATCTTTTGCAAATTCGCTTGTTGTTAAAACCTGCATAACTTTGCTTCTTTGTTCAGGATTTAAAGGAATAATTTTAACTTGGGAGGATACACTTTTGCCTGTTGCAGGAGCTGCATTATTAAAAATAAAAGTTAGTAAAATAGATGCAACAATAATTGTTCCAAGAATTATTATTTCTTTTTGATATTTCATATTATATTTGAGAAAATTTAGTTTATATTTTTATTGCTTTAATTGAAAAAAATATTAAAATTTAATTCCAAATCAGAGAAAGAAAATGCGGCATTTTAGCCACATAAACGCCCCCGCCCCGAATCGAACGGGGATGGCCCGAAGGCCCCGGATCTCAAGTCCGGCGCAATACCATTATGCGACGGAGGCTTTAGTTTTTTCCTCGTATTCGACATAGTCGAGAGCAACGCGAACTATGCGACGGAGGCTTTAGAGGTGTTGCTTATGCAGTTCCACCTTACTTTTCAGAATAAGTTAGAAGTTTTAAAGCTTACTATACCCAAAAAACTCTCTCCTGTTCTCGCACGAAGTTTCATTTGGATTATTCTTCTACCACGAAAACACTCTTCTCCTGTTCTCGCACGAAGTTTCATTTGGATTATTCTTCTACCACGAAAACACTCGTTTCCACCAAGGTTTTTTTATTTTTACAGGATTATCATTTTTATCAAGAATTTCATATTTAATTACTGGTTTTTCTTTAAGTTTTGGAAGTGTTTCAGCAATTTCTTTATTTGCCTGTCCAAGAGCCTGCTTAACCATTGTTCTTGAATAGCCCTGAGTGATTAATGCAAACTTCAGAGAATCAGCATCATATCCTTTTTTTAAATTCTTCTTAATATAATCTATAATTTGTTTTTTATCAGTAAATGCCATGATTTAAGTAAAACACAGGGGTTTAAAAAATTAGTTGTGATAAAATTTATTTGCCAACAAGAGAAATCTTATTCACTTTTTTCGAGGGCGTTTTACCCCGAAAGCACGACAAACATTGATGTAGCCATCACTAACAACCAACCCGTTGCTGAAGCCCCAACTGCCCAAAGCAGACATTCCTATTTTTCCTTCATTAACAAAATCAAGACGAAGGTTAGGCTTTTTTTCGTATTTTGAAGCAACTTCTGCAATTTTTTCAGCTCCTTCTTCGCCATATCTTGCAATAATATAAGGATTTTTCATTAATCCTAAAACACTTTGTCTTCCTGTTTTATATCCAAATGGAACAAATTTTACTAATGGATTGTTATCTTGTAATCTTTCAATTAAAGATTTTTTATTCATATTTAATTTCCCATTTGTAATTGTAGGATTAGTTTCTAAAATCACCCCGTTGTTTATTTCTTTATTTGATTTTGGAAGATATAAATTCCCAGTAAATTCCCATAATCCTCTATCTTTTAGAATTTTAATTATTTCTGACTCATATTTTCCTTGTGGATTTTTCCAAGCATCATAAACTAATGAAGCTGTTTCTGCAGAATTTGGTCTTTTTAATCCATTATCATCAATTTGTTCTGCAACACTCCCATATTTTCCTGTAAATGCAGGATGCTGGAAACTACGCGTTCCTCCTTCATGAGAAATTCCTGTTAAATATGATTTTCCTATTTTTGGTTTCATGTAATTTCTATAAATTTAACATTTATAAACATTTCTACTTGTCACCTTTTAAAAATAGTTACAACTACTTTACTTTTATTGGATTGTTATTTTTGCAAAAATCTGCTGCTTCTTTTAGTCTGGATTTTGATTCTGAATAAATTGTTAAAAGTTTTTCATTTGTCTTGATTTTATCTCCAACATGATGAAACAGATAAAGTCCAGCAAATTTATCAGCAGGACATCCAGTAATTCTTGCCAGAGCATTAATTTTTTTGTTATTTATTTCAATTATCTTTCCTGATTTATCTGATAAGATATTTTTTTTAAATTTAACAGGCCAGTGATTACTGGAATTATCTTTTTTAGACCTTTTTATTAAATCAGCCATTAAACTGAGTTTTCCTTTTTGAGCCTCAATTATCTGCTTAAATTTTAAAAAAGCTTTTCCTGAGTAAAGTATTTCCCTGGCAAATTTAAACCCTTTTCCTTTTTTTGCTTTTCCTGTTAGTTCAAAAATTTTTCCTGCTAAAAAAAGTGACTTTCTCTCTAAATCATTAGGAGCCTGAAGATTAGTATCTAATACCCTTATAACATCAACAAGTTCTAATGCAGGACCAATTCCATTCCCAATAGGTTCTGTTCCATCAGTTAAAACACAAATTAATTTTTTATTAAAATATCTTCCAAGTTTTTCAAATTTTTTCTTTAAAACTAATGCTTTGGTTTTAGTTACTTTTGCACCTTTGCCATGAGGAATATCTATAACAATATATTTGCTTCCAACAGCAAGTTTTTTTGACATAATTGAGGCTAATAACTGAGCTTCTGGATCAATTCCAAGTATTTTTTCAACTTTTATTATTGCTGAATCTGCCGGCACCATGCCTAAAGCCCCTCCCCAAACCATGCAAGCATTTGTTTTTTTAATTATTTTTTTCACTTCATCTAATGAAAACTCCACTTGTGCAAGAGTTTCAAGCACATCTGCTGTTCCAGCTGCACTTGTTATTGCTCTTGAAGAAGTTTTGGGCATTATTAACCCTCCAGCCGCACAAATTGAAACAACAATAGGAGTTGTTCTATTGCCGGCAATTCCTCCTATGCTATGCTTGTCTGCTACAAATTTTTTATTTAATGAAAATTTATTTCCTGATTTAAGAATAGCTTTTATTAAAGCAATTGTTTCTTTAAAACTCATTCCTTGCTTATACATTGCTGAAACAAAAAGTGCAATTTCTGCTTCAGAAAGAGAATTATTAACAATATCCTGAATAATTTCATTTATTTCTTTTTCAGATAATTCTTTATTTTTTAATTTCTCTCTTATAAAAAAAATGCTTTGAGGTAAAGAAGCCAGTCCAATATCTACTTTTTGTCCAATTCTCAAACCTAATCTTGCTTTTAATTCAGAAGATACTGCAATTTCAGTTTCACCCACTAATCCAGTAATTGTATCAATTATAGTAAATATCTCTTTAGGATTTTTTGAAAGAGTTTTAATAGAAATTCTATCTTGCAAATGTGCCCCAATTCTGCCTGCTGTTTTTTTATTCAGCATAGCCACTGGAAGCCCTGCAGACCATTTTAAAACCTTAACTTTTAATTCCATTTCAACTCTTTTAATGTAATAGAAAAAAACTATTTTTATAGTTATCTAATTATTTAGAAATATGCCGGGGGTTTGTTTATTTCTATAAATCTCTAGAATTATAAGGAGGTATGCGATTATTAAAGGTCCTAAAATAAATCCAAGAACTCCAAATAAAAACAATCCTCCGACCATACTTATGAGAATTATAGAAGAATGCATTCTTGTTCTTTTTGAAACAATTATTGGTTTCAAAAAATTATCTAGTAAAGATGAAATTAATCCGAAAATAGCGACCCCTATTGCTGGCCAGGTATTTCCGGCAATCAAAAGATAAATTGTAACTGGAACCCAAATAATTGCTGTTCCAATGACTGGAAAAATTCCTGCCAAAGAAGCTAATAATGTGAGTATTAAAGGATTGGGAACTTTAAAAATAAAAAAACCAATTCCTGCAGTTATACCCTGAAGAATACCCACTATAACCTGCCCATAAATAACAGAAGAAGTTATTTCTTTTGAAGATTCAAATATCTTATTCTGAATATCCTGAGAAAAAGGCATTATACTTTTTATATAATTAATAAAAGAATCTTTATCTCTTAAAACAAAGAAAAAAGTAAAAAATACCACTAATAATTGTAAAAATAAAGTTGGAAAATTAAGAATTACTTTAGAAAGAAAGTTTACTAAAAAATTAGTCGTTTTAGTTAAAAAAGAAGATAAAATAGAACCTATTTCTGCTGAAAATTCGTCTGAAGCAAATAAAGAAGGAAAAATGTTTTTAAGAGGCTGGATAAAATCTATTTGCTGGGAAGCTAAATAAATTTTAAATGACTGATCAATAAGAATAGGTGTTAAAAACCATACTGGCAAAATTATTAACAAAATCAGAAGCAGACAGATTAAAGAAGCAGACAGATTTTTTGAATTAACAAAATTATTTAACCCAACATATACTGGATTAAAAATAAATGCGAGGATAATTCCGATAATAATTGACAATAAAATAGGTTTTAATAAAAAAAAGGACATAACTGCTAGAATTACGAAAATAGCTGCAGTTACAATTTGTCTAAAATAAAGATTATCCATTTTATAGTATATTATTTATAACAAGTAGTTTAAATTTATAAAGTTTTGTAAGATGATAAAAAGATTTATAAGTTAAGCTTAACAAAAAAAAATATGAATTTTATAAAAAAGATTTTTGATGGTGAAAAAGAGGAAAGCATTCATCTTCAATTTCAAAAATTTAGCAAGGGTGAATTCAGGAACAGGGCATTAATCAGAGTAAAAAAAACAAAAGACAAATTTACAATCTTTACCTCTGCTGAGTTTGCAAATGGATTAGTTAAAAATACTGCTGAAAAATTAGGTAATGAAAAAACTCTTGTCAAAGGAGCTATTGTTTCTACAAATGATTTAACAGGAGAATTAAATTTTAAAGGCAAAAAACAATTTCAGGGAGTTAAAAGATACTTGATAGAAAATGAAATGTCTGGTGAAGAAATTTTAAAACTTCTTGAAAAATTTCCCAGAGCATTTTTTGCAATTAGTTTTGATGTTGGAGAAACAAAATTAAAAATAAAACCAAAAGCCCCAAAATCTGGAAAACCAGGTTCAAAAAAAGAAGAATTACCAAAAATAGATTTTTGCAAGTTAATCACAACTGACAAGCAAATTGGTGAAAGTTTTGTTTTTGATACCCTGCAGGGCACGAGTAAACCAGATTTTAAAGAAGCAATAATTGATCATACTTTTTTTATTGAAGACATCGTAATGCCAAAAGGAGAAACAGATTATGCTAAGATAAGAGAAATGGCAGTTAGAAAAGGCAGAATAATTAGAAAATCTGAAATTGACGGCAAAGAAATGATTCAAGAGTTTAAGTTTGAAGCTTGAAATTATTCAGAAAAATCTTTAAATAATTTGTTGGAATAGATAAAATATGATTTTTGATTCTGATTGACTATGTGAGAGAAATATTGAACAAGTAGTTATGTTAAGAAATATAACCACAAAAGCTTATCTCAGAAAAGGTATAAAATAAAATGTGAAAAACCTTAAAGATTTTAATCTCTTCAAAACCTTTAAAAAGCTTCTTTTTCTTGATAACTCACCAGGGTAAGTAAAATGATACATTCCGCAAAATTATTTAGAAATGGCAACAAGAAAATCACCAAGAAAAGGAAGTTTACAGTTTTGGCCGAGAAAAAGATCGGCTAAGTTCTTACCTAGAGTAAACTGGAATGCTATTAATTCTGGAAAAAATTTGAAAGGATTTATTTGCTACAAAGCTGGAATGGCTTCTGCTTATGTCAAAAACAATACTCCTAATTCTATGACTAAAGATAAAAATATTATTATTCCTGTCACAATTCTTGAATGCCCTTTAATGAAAATATTTTCTGTAAGATTTTATCAAAACAATATAGTGATTAAAGAAATCTTGGCTGAAAATTTAGAAAAAGAGTTAAAGAAAAAAGTTAAACTGCCTAAACAAAGTTCTAAAAAAATAGATGATATAAAAGAAGAATATGATGATGTTAAAATAATATGTTATTCTCGGGTTAAAAAAACAAATATCAAAAAAACTCCTGATTTAAGTGAAATAGGGCTTTTTGGAAATATTGAAGAAAAAATTAATTTTGTTAAAGAAAACATGAATAAGGAAATATCTGCTTTAGATATTTTTGAAAAAGGGCAATTAGTTGATTTAAGGGGATTAACAAAAGGAAAAGGATTTTCAGGGCCTGTTAAAAGGTTTGGAATCACTCTTAAAGTTAAAAAATCAGAAAAAGGGCAGAGACGTCCTGGAAGTTTGGGCCCATGGCATCCTGCAAGAGTTACATTCAGGGTTCCAATGGCAGGTCAGCTTGGAATGTTCACAAGGGCAATATATAATAACAAAATAATTGATTTAGGAAAATCAGAAGGAAAATTCAAAAACATAAAAAATTATGGAGATATTAAAACAGATTATATTATTGTAAAAGGTTCGATTCAAGGTTCTGCAAAAAGACCATTATTAATTACTGCTCCTTTAAGAGAAACTAAAAAGACAAAAAAACAAAATTATGAATTATTAGATATAAGATGAAAACACATATTTTAGACATAACAGGGAAAAAAACAAAAGAAATAACACTTCCAAATTGTTTTTCTAAAGAAATTAGGGAAGACATTGTTGCAAAAGTCTTAGAGACTAAAAAAACAAAACAGCCTTATTCTCCTTCACCTGTGGCAGGAAAACAGCACTCTGCAAGCGGCATAGTGCAGCATAGACGACATGTCTGGAAAACTCATTATGGACAGGGTGTTTCAAGAATTCCAAGAAAAATAATGTCAAAAAAAGGTAGCAGGTTTAACTGGGTTGGGGCAGAAATTTCTTCAACAGTTGGGGGAAGAAGAGCTCATCCACCAAAAACAATTTCAATGATTCAAGATAAAAAAATAAATAAAAAAGAATTAAAAATCGCACTAGAATCAGCGATAAGTGCGACAGCAAATATAAAGAAAATTTCTGAAAGATATGAAAGATTAAAAGATGCAAAGATAAAAGAAATCCCGTTAGTTGTTGAAACTAAATTAATTTCTTTAAAAACAAAAGCAATTATTTCCAGCATAAAAAAAATTTTAGGTGAAACCTTATTTGAACTTGCCTTGAAAAAGAAAGTAATAAGAAGTGGAAAAGGAAAACTTAGAGGAAGAAAATACAAAACTAATGCAGGATTATTATTAGTTACAGGAAAAGATGAAAAATTAAAAACAGGTTCTTTTGACGTGATTAATGTAAAAAAACTAGGAGTTACTGATTTAGCTAGCGGGGGATTGGGGAGGCTTACATTGTATACTGAAACTGCAATTAAAGAACTTGCAAACAAGTTCACTAGTTCGTCTAAAAGCCAAACTAAAGAATTAGGAGAGAAATTAAAATGAATGAAAATCAAAAAGATATAAATGCAAAGAAATGTGAATTTTATAAAAACATTTGTAAATATGGGGATAATTGTCAAGGAATTTATGAAACTAAAATAGGGGATAAATTAGACAGATGTGTTCGTTATATGGATTCTAAATTGATGATGCAAAAAAATGCTAGAGGTTATTTTAAATGAAACCAATAGTCACTGAAAAAGCTGTTATGTTGATTGAATCTCAAAACATATTAACATTTGAAACAGAAAAAAATAAAACAAGGACAGAGATTCAAAAAGAAATAGAAGAGTTATTTGAAGTAAAAGTTGATAAGATAAGAACTTTAGTAAGAGATAATAAAAAAATTTCTTATGTTAAATTAAAAAAGGAATTTCCTGCTATTGATATAGCAACGAAATTAGGATTAATGTAAAATGGGAAAACGATTAATTGTTCAAGCACGAGGAAAAGGAAGCCATACTTATAGAGTTAAAAAAAAGGCATTTAGATTTAAATTACAATATCCCAAACAAATTTCTGGAGAAGGAACTATAATTAAACTGCTTAACTCGCCAGCGCATACTGCTCCATTAGCAAAAATAAACTGCAATAAAGAAAGCTTTTACATTCCTGCATTTAAAGGAATGATTGAGGGAGAAAAAATAAATTTTGATAATCCAAAACCAGAAAAAGGAAATATAATGAAGTTGCAAGATATTCCTCCAAAAACAAACATATATAATATAGAATCAAGACCGGGAGATGGAGGAGTTTTTATAAAAAGTGCGGGCAATTGTGCAATGATTAATAAATTAATGGGCGATAGTGTTTTTGTTATAATGCCCTCAAAAAAAGAAAGAAAATTCCATAAAAATTGCAGGGCAGTAATTGGAATTATTGCAGGAGCAGGAAGACTTGATAAACCAATACTTAAAGCAGGGAAAAAATATCATATGCAAAGAGCAAAAAATAAATTATGGCCAAGAACATCTGCTGTTAAGATGAATGCAGTAGACCATCCTTTTGGTTCAGGTAGGGCAAAAAATCCAAAAAGCAAGGTTGCTAAAAGAAATGCTCCTCCTGGAAAAAGAATTGGATTAATAAGGCCAAGAAGAACAGGAAAGAAAAGATAAAATGGAAATGGATATAAGAAAAAAAGAATTTACATACAAAGGACTGACAATTGAAGAATTAAAAAAATTAGATGTCAGAGAGTTTGCTAAATTTTTAAACTCAAGACAAAGAAGAACTATTTTGAGAAACTTCCAAGAAGTTGAAAATTTTATCAATAGATCAAAGGAAAAAATAAAGAAAAACAAAAAAGTAAAAACTCATCAAAGAGATTTAGTAATTGTTCCTCAAATGATTGGCATGAAAATTGGAGTTTACAATGGAAATAATTTTATTACAACAGAAATTACAGGAGAAATGTTGGGACATAAATTTGGAGAATTTGCTCCTACAAGAACAAGAGTAAAACATAGCAAGTCAGGTGTTGGGTCAACAAAAGGAAGTAAACATAAGAGTAAAAAATAAAATGATTGAAGATTTAATTAAAATAAAAAGATTAGAAAACATAAAAGAATTAGATATGCTTAAAGAAGGAAATGTTGTAATTATTAGTGTAGGAAATGGTGAAATACCTGAGATAAGAGAATATCACGGACCTGCGATTTTTATAGAGGAATCTGATGGGGGGTTAGATTTTTGTAGACCTCAAGCAAATTTGGGAAATTGTATGATAGGATATAACATATTAAAAGATAGTATAAAGATTAATGAAAGAGGAATTATATCTTCTCATGATTTTCGAACATATGGTTATAAACATAATAAATTACTTGAAAATTCGGGATTAATTTAAAATGGCAAAAAGAAATACTGAAAAACCAGCAAAAAAAATAGAGCAAAAAAAACAAGAAATAGTTAAAACTTCAAAAAAAAGTCAGCTAAATGATGGATTGTTAAAAGCTGCTAAAAATAATGAAGTAAAGAAAGAAGTACTAGATGAAATTAAGCAGGATGCTCCTATTAACAAACCTTCTCAATTGAGTGACAATGAGCAGATTAAAGATAAATCAGATGAATCAACACCTGCAGAAAAAAAGCAACCAATTCAAAAAAAACCTGTTGTTAAAAAAACAGAAGCAATAGTAAGAGGAATTAGTGTTCCAATCTCCACAAAACATAGTATTGCTGTTTGCAGATTTATTAAAAATAAAAAAATTGAAACTGCTATAAAAGATTTGGAAGATGTTTTGATGTATAAAAAAGCAGTTCCAATGAAAGGAGAAATTCCTCATAGAAAAGGAAAAGGCATAATGTCGGGAAGATATCCAAAAAAGGCTGTTGAAAGTTTCATTAAGTTGCTAAAAAGTCTTTTAGCTAATTCAAATGCAAATGAACTGGAAAATCCTGTAATTAAAGAAGCATTTGCCAATCTTGCTCAAAGACCTGCTGGAAGATTTGGAAGAACAAAAAAGAAAAGAACACACATTAATATAAAAGTTATTGAGAAAAAAATAGTTAATAAAAATAAATCAAAGGACAAGAAAAAATAAAATGGAAGCAAATCAACCAAATAGGTCTATAAGAAGATTTTCATACATTAAAAAATTACACAGAGGTTATTTTTAATGGAAGAAAGAAATTTAGTTAAATTGAAAAAAGAAGAGTTCACAATTAAGGAATTTATTAAAAATTATGTTGGAAAAGGCAAGGTAAGCAAGGTTAAGATAGAATACACTCCGATTGGGAAAAAAATAATTATTTCAACCCATAAACCAGGATTAGTAATTGGAAGGGGTGGTGTAAAAATAGAAGAACTGACTCAAATATTAAAAAATAAATTTAATCTTGAAAATCCGCATATAGAAATCGATGAGATAAAAATACCTGAACTAGATGCTCAATTAATGGCTGATGAAATAGCTCTAACATTAGAAAGATTTGGGCCTTTAAAATTTAAAGTTACTGCATACAGAACTTTACAAAAAATAATCAAGGCAGGAGCATTAGGAGTGGAAATAAGACTGGGTGGAAAACTTCCAGGAGCAAGAGCAAAATCCTGGAGATTTGCACAAGGATATTTAAAAAAAACAGGAGATAGTGCAAAATTAGTTGATAGAGCTCAATCAATATCCCAGACAAAACCAGGAACTGTGGGAGTTAAAGTAAGCATTCTCTCTCCAGATGTAATTTTGAAAGATAAAATTAAAATTGACGACAGATTAATTAATAAATTAAAAGAAAACTCTAATATGGAAAAAGAAAAAGTAATTAAAACAAAGAAAAAAATTAAAAAATGAGCACATTAAAATTCAAAGAAATACAAAAAATGAGTAATGGGGATAGGGATAAAAAGCTCAAAGAATTAAAAATAGAACTCATTAAATCAAAAGCAAATGCTTCAAAAAATAAAAGTTCAAAAATCAAAGAAATGAAAAAAATTATCGCGCGAATACTCACACTCAAAAAATAACAATGGAAATATGTCCAAAATGTGGCTTGCCAAAGCAAGCATGTGTATGTGAACAGATTGTGAAAAGTTCGCAAAGAATAAAGGTAACAACAGACCGGAAAAGATACGGAAAATTAGTGACTGTAATTTCTGGTTTTGAGAGTGGAATAGATGTAAAGTCCATCGCAAAAACTCTGAAAAATGAGTTGGCTTGCGGGGGAACTTATAAAGACAACATCATTGAACTCCAAGGAGACCACAGGAAAAAAATCAAGGAAATCCTTGTCAAACACGGATTTGACAAAGAGTCAATAGATTAAGCATACACAAAAAAACAAAAATAAAATGAAGAAAGTAAAAGAAAGTAAAATACAAGAGAAAGAAAAATCAGGAATAGTTATAACTGAATGCAAGGATAAAGATTGCCCGACTCATGGAAATTTGAAAATTCGTGGAAGAGTTTTTGAGGGGAAAGTTATAAAAAAATTTCATAAAAGAATCACAATTGAGTTTGGAAGCATGACTTATGTAAGAAAATATGAAAGATATAAAAAATCAAGAACAAAAATTCATGCAAGACTTCCAATTTGCATGGAAAAAGACATTAATATTGGTGATTTAATCAAAATTCAAGAATGCAGACCCTTGAGCAAAATAATACATTTTGTAGTTATTAAAAAAATTAAAAGTAAGGAAGAAATAAAATGAAATATTCACAACTAGAAAATATAGGGCAAGTAAATAAATTGAAAATAGGAGACATTATTCCAATTATTCAATATAGGGCAGGTCTTGATGATCACACAAATGCCATGATAGAACATAATGATGAAGAAGGTACTATGATATTTTTAGCAGAACATGGAGAGGGCAATTATTTAAGGCATCTTCTAAAAAATAGATTAGAAGGTGAAATAACACCAGATAAACGATTTGGATTTTCAGCAGATAATACAGATACAGTAATTTGCACTAAAGAGCAATCTTTAATCAAAATGTATAAGGAGATGATTAAAAAATGAAAGCAATATCAGCGAGAGCTACAAATGGATTAAATTTAGGGGCAAAAATGATTGCAGCAGATAATAGCGGGGCAAAAATTGTCAGATTAGTTTCAGTAAAAAGAGCCAAGGGAAAAAAAGGAAAACAAGTATGTGCAAAAATTGGCGATTGGGTTAAAGTGAGTGTTAGAAAAGGAATTCCAGATATGAAAGGAAAAGTTTTTGATGCTGTATTAATAAGACAAAGAAAATCTTATAGAAGATTAACTGGCGAGAGAATTGCTTTTGAAGATAATGCTGTAGCAATATTAAAAGATGAAAAAGGCAATCCAAAAGGAACTCAAATTAAAGGACCAATTGCAAGGGAGGTTTCAGAGCGATGGCCAAGTGTGGCTAAAATCGCTAGCATTGTATACTAAAATGAAACAAAAATTTTCAAGATCATGGAAAGCAAGCAAGCAACCTAGAAAACAAAGAAAATACATAGCAAATGCTCCACTACACCTTAAAAGAAAACTTCTAAGTGCAAATCTTTCAAAAGAATTAAGAAAAAAACACAATAAAAGAAATATTCCAGTAATAAAAGGGGATATTGTAAAAATTATGAGGGGAAAATTCAAAAACAAAACAGGCAAAATTATAAAAGTAAAAATAAAAGCATTAAAAATAATGATTGAAGGAATTCAGGTTAAAAAACAAGATGGTTCAAAAGTAAATGTTCCATTAAGAGCTTCAAATTTACAAATTATTGAATTAAATTTAGAGGATAAAAAAAGATTAAAATCAATAAATGAAAAAAAAGAAGAGTCAAAAGAAATTTTAAAGGATAAAGAAAAAACTATTAAGGAAGACAAGGAAATAAAAACAAAGAATAAGAAATCAAATTCAATTAAAAATAAACCAAAAACAAAATGAGTCATTTAAAAAGACAAAAAATACCAAAAAGCTGGCCAATTCCAAGAAAAGGAACAAAATATGTAGTAAGGCCTAGTTTAAACCCTGAAAAAGGAGTTCCAATTTTAATTATTCTCAGAGATATTTTAAAAATAGCACAAAACAGAAAAGAAGTAAAAAAAGCATTGAATTCCAAAAATATTTTATTAAATAATAAAATTGTGAAAGACGAAAAAATAAATGCATTATTGCTTGATGTAATTGGGGTTATTCCCTCTAAGAAATATTACAAAGTTGAATTATCTGAAAATGGCAAGTTTGCAATAAATGAAATCAAAGAATCAGAATCTAAACATAAAATTTCAAAAATCATTAATAAAAGAACATTAAAAGGCAAAAAAACACAATTAAATTTAAGCGATGGAAGAAATGTATTGTCAAAAATAGTATGTGAAGTTAATGATTCTGTTTTAATTAATTTTGATAAAAATAAAATAGAAAAATGCATTTCAATGAAAGAAAAATCAAAAGCTATTGTTTTTAGCGGAAAACACTCTGGAAAATACGGAATTATAGACAAAATAAACAAAGAAAGAAAAATGGCAGAGTTAAAAACAGATAAAGAAATAATCAATGTTTTAATTAAACAGATAATGGTGGTAGAATGAACAAACAAAACATAATGAGAGAGATAAAAATAGAGAAAGTTGTTTTAAGCGTGGGTGGAATTGGAGAAGAACTTGAAAAAGGATTCAAGCTTTTAAAAATACTAACAAACAGAAATCCTGCAAAAATGAAATCAAAAAAAAGAATTCCCTCATTAGGAGTCAGGCCAAATTTAGAAGTGGGAGCAGTTGTAACAATCCGTAAAAATCATGAAGAAATTTTGAAAAAAATGCTTATTGCCATAGACAATGTTTTAAAAACAAAACAAATAAGTGAAAATAATTTTTCATTTGGAATAAAAGAATACCTTGAAATTCCTGGAGTAGAGTATAATAGAGAAATTGGAATAATGGGATTAGATGTTACAGTTGTTTTTAAACGAGCTGGAAGAAGAGTTCGTTTTAAAAAAATAAAACAAGGGAAAATTCCTAAAAGACAGATAATCACACCGCAGGAAATAATTAAATTTATGGAAGGAAAATTCCAGACCAAATTTATTTAAAATGACAACAAGTGACTGGAACAAAGTACTGAAACAATTAAAAAATAAACCAGTGGTAATGGCAAAGTTTTTGAAGCACTGCAGACCCAAAAAAAGAAGCACTGGAATAACTATGAAAA
>Ga0180015_1000316_pt1 | contig 14207 bp, 12 predicted proteins | sample KR13_S2_MetaG_FD_116508 | JGI IMG/M metagenome (GOLD analysis project Ga0180015, IMG submission 116508) | Groundwater microbial communities from the Olkiluoto Island deep subsurface site, Finland - KR13_S2_MetaG | ecosystem: Environmental > Aquatic > Deep subsurface > Groundwater | place...
AACAAAAACCTATGTTTAATTTTTTCAAAGGAGAACAGATGCCTAGTCATCAAGAAACAACCGACAGTAACCAAGAAAAAGAGTCTGTTTTGTCAGCTCGAGAAAAAATAGATGAGGCATTTAGTCGTTTTAAGCAACAAGCCTAAGGAAAAATAAATAAAAAATTAAAAATCCGCCGTCACCAAAGCTGTGGCGTGGCGAAGCAAAAATATGACAGAAGAAAATTTTAAGGGAAAATTAAATAGCTTGATTACTGATTCTGACTTAAATACTGATCACAAAATTCTTTGGGAGATTTTTTCTAAAATTTCAATTCCCGAAGAGGATGAAGCGGTTTATGAGGCAGCAAGTGAAAGTAATGAAAATCTACATCTATTAACAGAACATTTACGTGATAAGATTTGGGATATGAAAAATAATGATGCGGAAACTTGGGCAAGATTGGTGGCTGATGAGCAAAGATATGCCAAGGTGTTAGAAAGCTAAAAATAATTTTTTATAAGAAACAACAATGTTGATTAAGGTAGAAAATTTACAAAAAGAATTCCACTCCGGAGAGGTCGTGACAAAAGTATTGCACGGCCTTTCTTTTGGTATAGCTGAAGGGGAGTTTGTGGCGATAATGGGACCATCTGGTTCTGGTAAGTCCACCTTGATGCATATTTTAGGCCTTTTGGATCGAGCAACAGAAGGACATTATTTTTTGGACGGCAAAGATGTGGTTAAATTAGATGATGAGGAATTAGCAATTTTGCGTAATGAAAAAATTGGTTTTGTTTTTCAGTCTTTTAATTTATTACCTCGAACGACGGTTTTTGAAAATGTAAAATTACCACTAACGTATTCCAAAAATAAAATTGACATGGATCAACGAGTTAAAGAAGTACTTGAAAGCGTTGGCCTTGGTCATAGAATGGACTATTATACTAATCAAATTTCCGGCGGTGAAAAACAGCGCGTCGCTATTGCACGAGCCTTGATTAATAAACCCTCGGTTCTTTTTGCTGATGAGCCCACTGGTAATTTGGACTCTAAATCTGGTGTACAGATTATGCAGATTTTGCAAAAGTTAAATGATGCCGGCAATACTATTATTCTTGTTACTCATGAAACCTACACGGCTGAACATGCGAAGCGTATTGTTCTCGTGCGCGATGGAGAAATTGTTTCAGATCAACCAGTCATTAATAGAAGATTTGCAAAAGATGGAGAGCTTCTAAAATAATTTTTAATTTCGAATTTTGAATTTTGAGTAATTGATGATTTTAAAAAATTAAAAATTAATTCATTTAAAATTGATTCAAAATTTAAAATTAAAATTTAAAAATTTCGGCAATGATCTCAATTGGGCAATCAGTTAAAAACTCGATTACGGCGCTTCTCAGTAATAAAATGAGAAGTTTTTTGACTATGCTTGGAATTATTATCGGTGTCGGGGCGGTAATCGTAATTATGGCAGTTGGCGCTGGTGCACAGAGTTTGATATTGTCACAGGTCAAGACTTTTGGCTCTAATTTAGTCGGCGTATTGCCTGGCAAATCAGATAATAACGGTCCGCCGGCTTCAGCGATGGGTGTAGTAATTACAACTTTGACTTATGAGGATGCCATGGCCATGAAAGACAAAAAAAATGTGCCAAACTTGGTTGATATTGTTGCTTATTCAAAAGGCGCCGGTAGTTTGCAATGGCAGTCAGCTTCTTATGATACGACAATTTCCGGGATATCTTCCGGTTATTTAAATGTGGAGGGTGGCAATGTGCAAGAGGGTCGTTTTATCGCAGAAGAAGAGGAGCGTAATTTATCAAAGGTGGTTGTGCTCGGTAGTACGGCTAAGACTGAGCTATTTGGAGAGTCGCCTGCGGTTGGGCAAAGAATTAAAATTAAGAAACAGATGTTTGAGGTTATTGGTGTAATGGAGGAGAGGGGCACGGTCGCTTTTCAAGATTATGATGACCAAGTTTTTATTCCAATAATGACAATGCAAAAGTTAATTGCCGGCGTCAATCATGTTGGCATGATCAGGGCTAAGGTTGACTATGAGGAAAATCTAAATGAGGCAGTTCTTGATATGCAAAAAACGCTTCGTGAAAGACATGATATCACAGAACAAGACGGTAGTCAGGATGATTTTGACGTGCGAAGCGCGGCGCAGGCGATTGATATGATTGGTACTATTACCGATGCTTTGAAGTTTTTCTTAGCCGCTATGGCTGCCTTGTCATTGATAGTGGGAGGAGTTGGAATTATGAATATTATGTTAGTGACGGTAACTGAAAGAACGCGTGAAATTGGTTTGCGCAAAGCTATTGGCGCCAATAACGCTAACATTATGAATCAATTTTTGATTGAGGCGATTGTAGTAACAACTATCGGCGGTCTTATCGGGATTGTTAGTGGCATAATTATTTCCTATCTTATTGCCGTCGTGGCGGTAAAGCTGGGATATGATTGGGAGTTTGTTGTGACACTGTCATCGGTAATTTTATCCATTAGTGTTTCGGCTTTTGTTGGGCTTGTTTTTGGAATATATCCAGCACGCAAAGCATCGAGGCTTGAACCGGTGGAAGCGCTGCGCTATGAATAATATACTATGTTAATAAATACTATTGTAAAAAGTTCAATCACGGCCATGTTGGCGAATAAAACCAGAACAAGTCTGACAATTTTAGGTATGGTGATTGGTATTTCGGCAGTTATTGTTGTTTATTCTGCTGGAGCGGGAATTGAGAGCTTGATTGTTGGGCAGGTGGAGTCTTTCGGAACCAACGTGGTGATGAGCGAGGTGCGGATTCCGACTGGGAAGAAAAGCCAGACCTCTAAAGATATGCAGAGTGGAGCGGCGATGGCTCAGGGCGTGCAGGTGACAACATTAACAGCCGGTGACTTGGATAAAATAAATAAAATTCCCAATGTGATTACTAGTTATGGCAGTATTATGGGGCAAGAACAGGTTAGCTATGAAAATGAAATGAAAAAAACTTTTGTTTTTGGAACAAACAAGAGTTATATAGACATTGATGCCAGTGAAGTAGAGGAGGGAAGTTTTTTTACCGACGAAGAGGAAAACTCATTGTCTGAAGTGGTGGTATTGGGTAGTAAAATAAAAGAACAACTTTTTGGTGAAAATGATTCCTTGGGCAAAATAATAAAAATTCGCAAAAATAAATTTCGCGTTATTGGAGTAATTAAGGAGCGAGGATCGGTAATGGGTGTAAATTATGATGAATTTGTTTTTGTGCCCTTAAAAACCTTGCAGAAAAAAATGATGGGCATCGATTATATGACCTATGCCGTGCATGAAATCAAGGATTTGAGTATTGCCGAGGACACAGCCGAGGAGATACGATATATACTGAGAGAGAATCATGATATTCCGCAACCAACCATCGATGCTAATGGTGTGGCGGATTTGAGCAAGGATGATTTTCGTGTGGCGACCATGGCGGAGACGATGGATATTCTTAATACGATCACGGGCGCCATTACTTTGTTGCTTTTGGCAATCGTGGCTATTTCGTTGATTGTGGGTGGAGTTGGGATTATGAATATTATGTATGTGATTGTGAGTGAGCGAACAGCCGAGATTGGCTTGCGTATGGCGGTCGGGGCGCAGAAGAGTGATATCTTATATCAGTTTTTAACTGAATCGATTATTATTACCATCTTTGGCGGTATTTTTGGGGTAATTTTTGGGGTGTTAATATCATTTTTGATTGCCCTGGGGGCTAATTCGTATGGTTTGAATTGGGACTTTGTCATACCGATAAAAAGCTATATTGTGTCCCTTGGTTTTTCTTTTGTCTTTGGTGTTTTGTTTGGTATTTATCCCGCTCAAAAAGCAGCGAAGTTGAATCCAATTGACGCTCTACGAAAAGAATAGCCAAAAATAGCTTAAAACATGACTAAAAAATTAAATTGATTTTCTTCTTATATCCTGTTATAATATCATTATGTTTAAAAAGGAAAAACAAATTGACATCAATTTTTTGGATACGCTAAAAAATGTCAGAAAAGTCTATGACAAGCTGCCGCTAATTAGAGAAAGGAAAAGAAGGGTTGTGGTGGACAAAGCGTTGAAATACTTCGGTTGGACAATGGTCGGCTTTTTTGTTTTAGCCTTTATTTTTTTATTATTTAATGCGGTTAACCTGGTAAATATTTTTAATGAGTTGAGAAGCGGCAAGAATAATATTGATCAAGCTATTTACTTTGCCAAGGAAAAGGATTTCAAGACGGCCAACGATTATTCAAAATTAGCTGAAAGTAATTTTTCACTAGCTAAGCAAAACTTGGATGGCTATAATAATTTTATCTTAGACAATCTTTTTTATATTAGTGAACAGAAAAATAATTTTTTCTTCTTGGTGTCGTCAATTGATGCGCTTAGTCATGCAATGGCCATCGGAACAGGTATCGGCGCCAACCTACAAACTTCCTTAAATAATGATCAGAGTTTTTTGAAATTAACCAAGGAGGAAAAGCGCAAAGTTTTGAAAATTTTGACAGAAAGTACGATTGATTTTAAGGAGATTCAAAAACAGGTTGATTTTGCTAATAATGAATTGGTAAAAGTAAAAATATCTGGATTATTTAGACTGGGTGAGGGGAAAATTACCGAACTAAGAGACCGCGTATCTGAGCTAAATACTGCTTCCCAAAAAATTATCCCCTTCATGGAGCTGTTACCTAAGGCCTTGGGCTATCCACAGAAGAGTAGTTTCTTGGTGATTTTGCAAAATAGTGATGAACTTCGACCAACCGGTGGCTTTATTGGTACTTATGGTATCTTGCAAATGGAAGATAGTGATTTTTTACGAATGGATACTCATGATGTTTATCATATGGATATGCCGGTCAAGGATAAACTTAAAATTGTCCCACCGGATCCGTTGAAAAAATATCTCGGTGTGGATAATTGGTTTTTGCGTGATGCGAACTGGTCGCCTGATTGGCCTAGTTCGGCTCAGAAGATTGAATATTTTTTTAAAGAAGAAAATAAACTATTAACCGGTAAGGATGATATTAATAACTTTAATGAAGATTTTGATGGCGTGATTGCCATTACGCCTGAACTTATTACTGATTTGTTAATGTTTACTGGTCCGATGATGATAAACGGAGAGGAATATAATCAAGACAATTTTGTAAATTTATTGCAATATAAAGTTGAAAAGGGTTATGTACAATTAGGTGTTCCGTCTTGGGAGCGCAAAGAGGTGATTGGTGAAATTACCAAAGAATTGAAAAAGCGAATTTTTGATTTATCGCCAGTTGATTTATATAATGTTTTTCAAATTGTTGGCAATAACGTAGACAAGAAAAATCTTGTTGCTTATTTCCATGATACAAATTTGGAAAATATAGCCTTAAAGCAGGGCTGGGGCGGCAATGTGATTCAGGCGGCGGGAGATTATTTAATGGTTGTTGATGCCAATATGGCCAGCTTGAAAACTGATGCGGTGATTAAAAGACGTTTGGATTACAAGGTGGAGTCAAATGCCAATGGGTTAACGTCAGAGGTGAAAATAAAATATATTCACAGTGGAGGTTTTGATTGGAAGACAACACGCTATCGAACCTATGTTCGATTTTATGTACCCGAAGGTAGCGAATTTATCGGTGCCGATGGTCTTGATGGTGAAAAGGTGACGACTTATAACGAACTGGGTAAAACAGTTTATACAACTTTTGTTTCGATTGAGCCAGGCACCATTAAAGAAATAACATTGAAATATAAATTGCCATCGACGGTGGCAGATAGCATAAATAAAAATAAAGAATATAATTTTTATTTACAAAAGCAGGCCGGCAGTAGATATGGCGCCTTTAATGTTGATTTTAATTTTGATAAAAAAATAAAAAGCTATAATCCGACTGGGTTATTTGTTAAAAAAGAAAATGATAATAAAATAAACTGGTCTGATGTTTTTGAAACAGATAAGAAATTTACAGTATTAATTAAGTAGTGCGGGAGAGGCGCAAATTTACGTTTAAAATATGTTTATAAAAAGAATTGGAATTGACCTAGGAACAACCTACACCTTAGTTCATTTACCAAAAAGAGGAATAGTAATTAACGAGCCAAGCGTGGTGGCTGTGTCCATGGCGGACAAAAAAATCTTGGCCGTTGGCAATGAGGCTAAGGACATGTTGGGCCGCACCCCTGATTCGATTATCGCTATTAAGCCTTTGAAAGATGGTGTAATTGCTGATTATCGAACAACTGAAGCAATGTTACGTTATTTTATTAATAAGGCTGTTGGTGGCGTGCGTTTATTTCGTCCCGAGGTGATGGTAGCCGTACCGGCTGGCATTTCCTCGACAGAAAGACGTGCTGTGATTGATGCGACTATTGCTGCTGGCGCGAAGGCGGCTTATATTATCAAAGAGCCGGTAGCGGCTGCGATTGGCGCTGATATTCCGATTGGCTCCGCCTCTGGACATATGATTGTGGATATTGGTGGTGGTACAGCCGAAATGGCGGTAATTTCCTTGGGTGGTATCGTGTCGGCGACTTCAGTTCGTGTGGGTGGAAATAAATTTGACGCGTCGATTTTGGAATACGTGCGTCGAAAATATAATTTAGCGATTGGCGAAAGAACAGCGGAGGATATTAAGATTAATATTGGCTCAGCTTTATACTTGGAAGATAAATTAACAATGGAAATTCGTGGTCGCGATATTTTGACAGGCTTGCCACGTGGTATTACGATTACCAGTAGTGATGTAACGGAGGCCCTGCAGCACGAACTAGAAGCTATTATTAGTGCGGCCAAAAAAGTTTTACACGACACGCCACCTGAATTGTCGGCTGATATTATGGATAAGGGAATGGTGTTATCTGGTGGTAGTTCACAATTGCGCAATATTGATCAATTGCTTTCTCGTACAACGGGTGTTCCTGCCTATGTAGCTGATGATCCGTTGCTCTGTGTGGCCAAAGGTACTGGTATTGCTTTAGAAAATCTCGATAGTTACAAACGTAGTATTTTAGCAACTAAATAGTTTCTAAATCGTCATCCCCGCGAAGGCGGGGATCCAGGCGCCACATACTTTGGATACATAATTATAGAGATTCATCTTCATAATAATATTGATAATAAATAATACTTTGTAAATTTTAATTCTCCTTATACTGATAACAATCTACGAGGTACCTGGATCCCCGCCTTCGCGGGGATGACGGAAAAAAATATGAAAATTAAATCAATTAATCATTATAAAGATTTACACGGCAAAAAAGTTTTGTTGCGAGTTGATTTTAATGTGCCAATCAAGGGCGGCAAGGTGCTTGATGATTATCGCATTCTTAAGGCCTTGGACACGATTAATTTTTTACTTAACCACGATTGTAAAATAATTTTGATAACGCATTTGGGTAAGCCAAATCCTGACAAAAGAGAAGAACAATTCTCCGTGAAGCCGATTGTAAGAAAGTTAACGCAGCTTTTGGGTAAGAAGATAAGGGTTATTGATAATTTTGCTTCTTTAGCTGGCGGAACAATTTTGGGCAAGATGAAGGCGGGCGAAATTGTGATGTTAGAAAATATTCGTTACGAAAAAGGGGAATTAACCAATGATGTGAAGCTGGCTAAGAAGTTAGCTAAACTAGCTGAGGTTTATGTTAATGATGCTTTTTCTGTCTGTCATCGAGCCGAGGCAAGTGTCAGTGCAATCAAGAAATATATCCCCTCGTATGCTGGTTTACTCTTGGAGCAAGAGGTTTTAAGTTTGAATAAAGCTTTGCACCCTGTTGACCCACTAGTAGTCTTGATTGGCGGTGCTAAAATTAAGACGAAAATTAAATTGATAAAAAATTTACAAAAAAAAGCGCACCGCGTAATGATTGGTGGTGCCTTGGCAAATAATTTTTTTAAAGTTGATGGTTTTAATGTGGGCAAGTCCATGATTGATAAGGAGTATTTGGATTTTGCCAAAAAATTGGATCGAAAAAATATTCTTTTGCCGGTAGATGTTGTGGTGAGTGCAAGTAAAACGGGTGGAGATATTAAAATTAGAAAATTAAATGAAATAACAGATAGGGATTATATTTTTGATATCGGACCAGAAACAATTAAATTATATGCCCATGAAATCAAGAAGGCTAAAACGATAATCTGGAACGGTCCGATGGGTTTTTTTGAAATCAAGATTTTTAAAACCGGTACGATGGCCCTAGCCCAATATGTGGCTGCGCGGTCCAAGGGTCCAACCTTTGGCGTGGTTGGCGGCGGTGAAACCGTTGAAGCTTTACGTGCGCTAAAAATGGAATATGGCATTGATTGGATTTCGACCGGTGGCGGCGCAATGTTGAGCTATCTGGGTGGCGAAAAAATGCCCGGTTTAGAAGGGTTAGTGAGTTAGGAACAATAATTTTTAAATATTCTAGCTGTCCAGTTATCTGGCTGTCTAGTTGTCTAAAGGTGTATGAAAATAAAAGAAATCATTGCTCGTGAAATTTTAGATTCACGAGGAAATCCAACTGTAGAAACAAAAGTAATCTTGGAAAACGGCATTTCAGCCAAGGCGAGTGTCCCTTCTGGTGCTTCCACTGGTATTTACGAAGCTTACGAGCTTCGAGATGGCGATAAAAAAAGATATAGCGGACAAGGAGTTTTGCAGGCGGTAAAAAATGTCAACACTGAAATTGCAAAAAAATTAAAAGGCGTAGATGTGACCAAGCAAGAAAAGATTGATAAAATAATGATTGATTTGGACGGCACCGAGAATAAAAAAAGATTGGGGGCGAATGCAATTCTGTCCGTTTCTATGGCTGTAGCACGAACGGCAGCATTGGCGCAGGGTCAAGAATTGTATGAATATATCGGCTCAACTTTTAAATTTAAAAAAGAAAAATTTGCCTTGCCGACACCATCATTTAATATTTTTAACGGTGGCAAGCACGCTGATACAAATTTGGATTTTCAAGAGTTTATGATTTTGCCAATGAAGAACATTCCCTTCAAGGAAAAAGTGCGCATGGGCGCGGAAATTTTTCACGAGCTAGGTCATGTTTTAAAATCTAGAAATTTGGATACTGATGTTGGTAACGAAGGTGGCTATGCTCCAGATATTTACAACAGTGTTCAAGCAATTGAAATGATAATGGCCGCAATGATTAATTGTGGTTACAAGCCCGGAGAGGATATTGGCTTAGGTATGGATGTTGGTTCTTCGGAGCTCTATAATCACGAAACTAAGAAATATATTTTTAAGCTTGATCAGGCGCAATTTTCTTCAAACAACTTAATTGGTTTATATAATGAATGGTATCGAAAATTCCCGATTATTTCCATCGAAGACGGTCTTGACCAAGATGATTGGGAAGGCTGGAGAGAGTTAACAAAAGAATTGGGTAGTCACATGTTGTTAATCGGTGACGATTTGTTCGTGACAAATTCAAATAGACTGCGAATTGGCCTAAAGGAAAAAGCAGCCAATGCTGTTTTGATAAAATTAAATCAGGTAGGGACGTTGTCAGAAACAATCGACTGTATTAAATTGGCTCAAACTCATAATTACAAATTAATGATTTCGCATCGTAGTGGTGAGACAACCGACGACTTTATTGCAGACTTAGCTGTCGCTGTTGGCGCTGAATATATTAAGTCTGGTTCACTATCAAGAGGTGAACGCTTGGTAAAGTATAACCGATTAATGGAGATTGAAGACCAATTAAATTTAAAATAATATTTCGAGAAATATATGATTAAAAAAGTCGAAAATGAAACAACGTCACCAATGATATTGATAGTTTTGGATGGCTGGGGAATTGGTGATCCAAATCGTGGTAATGCTATTTCTTTGTCGAAGACACCGGTATTTAATTCATTGATAAAAAAATATCCCAATACAACTCTTTATGCCCATGGAAAGTATGTTGGCTTGCCCGACGGTCAAGTTGGTAATAGTGAGGCAGGGCACATGAATATTGGCGCTGGCCGATTAGTGGAACAAGAGTCGGTAATAATTAGCAAATCCATTGATAATGGCACGTTTGTAAAAAATTCGGCTTTTTTAGGTGCGATCAGACATGCTCGTAAAATGAATTCAAAAATACATTTAATGGGAATGTTATCAAATGGTCAAAGTCCTCACAGCGACCCAGGACACCTTATTGCCTTGATTGAGATGTTGAAAAATAACAACGTTAAAGATGCATATTTGCATCTATATACCGACGGACGAGATTCCCCTAAATATGCTTCATTGAAATTGATTCAAGATCTGGAAAAAAATCATTTGGGTAATTTTAAAATTGCCACAATCGTTGGTAGATTTTATGCCATGGATCGTAAAAAGAAATGGTCAAGAACGGAAAAAACTTTTAACACCCTGACGATTAACAAAGGAAAAATGGCATCAACGGCCATTGGTGCTATTACTGAGGCTTATAATCGTGGCGAGAGTGATGAGTATATTGAGCCATGCATCATCACCAATGATGAAAAAACAAATACTCGAATAGAAGATGGGGATAGTGTTATCTTTTTTAATTTACGGTCAGATCGTAGTCGGCAATTAACTAAGGCTTTTATGCAGCATGGTTTTGATGTCAAGAATCCTGGCGCTTTTTTGCGTGGTAAAAAACTAGAACATCTTTATTTTGTTGCTATGACTGATTTTGGACCAGACTTGAGTGAAGTTTTGACGGCTTATCCTGGTATTGATATTACAAACACTTTGCCAATGGCACTTGCGAATTTTAAGCAACTCTATTTGGCAGAAACAGAAAAATATGCCCATGTAACCTATTTTTTTAATGGTGGTTATTCCGGGACAGTCGCTGGTGAAGATCAAGTAATGGTTCCGTCTCCGGATGTCAAATCATATGATGAAACTCCAAGCATGAGTTCGTCGGAATTAACAAACGTAGTGTTAGAAAACATAAAAAACAATAAAGCAAAATACGATTTCACCTTTGTAAATTTTGCGGCGCCCGACATGATTGGACATACTGGCAATATTACGGCGGGCATAAAATGTTGTGAAAGCGTAGATGTCTGTTTGGGGAGAATTGTTGAGGCCTACCTCAATATTAATGGAACGGTGCTCGTTACCGCTGATCATGGCAACATTGAAGAAATGATAAACTTGGAAACAGAAGAGGTTTATACTGAGCATACGACTAATAAAGTTCCATTTATTTTGATTAATAAAAATAATAATAAAAATATTACATTAAGAAAAAACGGTAGCCTGTGCGATATTGCGCCGACAATATTAAAATTATTGGATATAGAAAAATCAAAAGAAATGAGCGGGAAAAGCCTTATTTAAATAAAACTAATAATTAATTTTATTATATGATGAAAGAAAATATTGAAATAAAAATACCAAAGCCAGTTGTTTTGGTAATTCTTGATGGATGGGGCATTGGACAACCTTATACTGGCAATGCAATAACTCAGTCAAACACTCCGTTTATTAATAGTTTGATTTCTGAATATCCGTCAATGACTTTACGCGCAAGCGGTGAAGCAGTTGGTTTGCCATGGGGTGAGCCTGGTAATAGTGAAGTCGGACATGTTAATATTGGCTTGGGAAAAATTCTTTATCAAGATCTTCCTAGAATTAATAAGGAAATTAGCGACAATACTTTTTATCAAAATAAGGTGCTACTCGAGGCTATTGAGCATGTCAAAAAAAATAATTCCAAATTGCATTTTATGGGCGTTGTTTCTAACGGTTGTGTGCATGGTTCGATTGACCATTTGCACGCTCTTTTAGTTTTAGCCAAGGAGCAGGGAATTGAAAAGGCCTACGTACACGCCATATTAGATGGACGAGACACTTCTTATAACAGTGGTATGAATTTTATCAAAGGTGTCGAAAGAAGTATTGCCGAGTATGGCGTAGGCGCGATTGCTTCGATTGCGGGACGATTTTACACCATGGATAGAAATAATAATTGGGATAGAATAGAAAAAGCCTACGTGACGATGACGGCTGGAGTTGGAAATAAGGCAGAAAGTGCTATTTCGGCCATTGAAAAAAGCTATAATAATAAGGTATATGATGAAGAATTTATACCCACGGTTATTGAGAAGGATGGAAAGCCAGTCGCTTTAATCAATGATAATGATGCAATTGTTTTTTATAATTTTCGTCCAGACCGCGCTCGACAAATAACAAAGGCGTTTGTAGACGAAAAAGTGGAAAAATTTAATCGTGAAAAAAAGATTGATAATTTATATTTTGCTTGCTTTACGGAATACGAAAAAGGATTGCCCGTGAGTGTAGTTTTTGAATCCGATGAAATTAAGAATACTCTTGGCGATGTTGTGGCAGACGGCGGGTTAACACAGTTACGGATTGCGGAAACAGAAAAATATGCCCACGTAACATATTTTTTTAATGGAGGTCGAGAAACAAAGGCGCCCGGTGAAGAGCATGCCCTAGTTCCTTCACCGCAGGTTTCCAGTTATGATGCGAAACCAGAAATGTCAGCAGCGGAAATAACCGAAAAATTACTTAGCGAAATTGAAAGCGATAAACATAACATGATAATCGTTAATTATGCCAATGCTGACATGGTCGGTCATACCGGCAATATCGCGGCGGCGATTAAGGGTGTGGAGTTTTTGGATAAATGCGTGGCTCGAGTTGCCAAGGCTATATTAAGTAAAAACGGCGTCTTGATGATAACAGCTGATCATGGCAATGCTGAGGTGATGTTTAATATGCAAACCGGTCAAATAGACAAGGAACATACCTCCAACCCAGTGCCTTTTATCGTTGTAGGTAATGAATATCGCGGCAAAAGCTTTGGCTGGAAGAATGTGGCCGGCAGTGACCTGAGTCTTATTCAGCCACAGGGAATCTTGTCTGATATTGCGCCAACTATCTTAAAAGTCTTGGGCCTGAAGAAGCCGAAAGAAATGACGGGTATGAGTTTGATGTAATTTTATTTTTAGATATTAAAAAATCCGCCTTAGAGCGGATTTTTTAATTGAGAATTTAGTTTATTAAGTAGAAGCCAATCAAACTTATAGAGATGCCAATGATACTGCCAACAAAGACTTGAAGAGGCGTGTGACCGATTTTTTCTAGTAAGTGAGGGTAAGTGTTGTCAAGCATTTTATCTTCATCTAGGTCTTTGACGAGTAAGTTTAGGGTTTTGCCGTGCTGTCCAAGATATTGCCGCAATCCGACGGCATCGCGAATGATTAAGACGGTCATAACAAATGTTACGGCAAAAAGGGCTGAATCAAATCCTTCGGTGAGACCGACAATCGTCGACAACGAGAACATCATGGCTGAATGACCGGACGGCATTCCTGAATAGGCAGCAAGATTGGAGAGATTGATTTTTAAGTTATTTGAATTGACAAAAAATTTTATCAATTGCGCTGTTAGTCCAGCCAGCGCTGGCAGGAGGATTATTTCATACATTAGCTTGTTTTTTTGTGTGACTTAATTATCTTATGACTGGCAAAAGCGACAGTTAAGAGCAGTATGGTCACAAAATTTAGTAAAATAATGGCAGATATCTTCTTATTATATACTATATCCAATGAAGATTCAAATAGGTTTGGTTTGTATTTGACTGGATTTAAACTAATATTTTTATTTATGTTATTATCGACTTTGGCGACAATATCGTTAGTTTTTGATTCAGGGGTAATAATTTCATTGACAAGAGGTGTGACGGGCGTGCCAAATATTTGCACAATTATTGTAGTACTTTTGCCCTGGAACTTATCTTCGATGACAGCCACGCCAGTTTCTTTGAATTTATCATTTAAAAGGTTTTTTTTATGACTTGGGGAATTGAGCCAGGCCTTAATTGTGCCTTCACTAGTTGTAAAATCTAAGGCTAAATTCTCACCGACGTAGGTATATTTGTAATCAACGCCTTTTATCCAGCTAGAAAACCTTTTGTCGCCAATATCGTGTTGGAAAGTCTGAGATTCGACAATTGACTTAGCCTTGGCGTAAGCCGCTTTGGTTAATAATTCATTAGTGGTTAAGGCGGGAATACTCAAGCTGACTCTTTCTTTGTTTGTAAGGTTGATAATATTTTGCTCGGTGATTGAGGATAAAAAAGCTAATTTTGGCAATAAAAAAATCCCCAGAATTATAAAAATAAGAGGATACGTCAAAAAATAATCAATTAATTGGAGTAGTGTGTGAATCAGGAACTACAGAAAAAAATGTGGATGTAGATCATATTTGTTTTATAATTCCAATTAATATAATTCG
>Ga0180015_1000320_pt1 | contig 14126 bp, 10 predicted proteins | sample KR13_S2_MetaG_FD_116508 | JGI IMG/M metagenome (GOLD analysis project Ga0180015, IMG submission 116508) | Groundwater microbial communities from the Olkiluoto Island deep subsurface site, Finland - KR13_S2_MetaG | ecosystem: Environmental > Aquatic > Deep subsurface > Groundwater | place...
GAACAACTCGGTTACTGCGTCAAGTGGGCTGTGCTTTGCGCCGCCGACTATGGCGTCCCGCAACTGCGCGAACGCGTCTTCATCGTGGCGCGAAAGGGCGAAAATGGCTTCTCTTTCCCGCCGCCCACTCATGCCGAAGACCCCGAAGAAACGCCCCTCTTCACGCTCAAACCATATGTCGGATCGGGGACGGTCCTAGGCGGCCTGCCGCCACCAGCAGCAAAAGGAACTCAACCCGCTTTCCCGAACCATGTTGACGTGACCCCCGACCGTGATCGTGAACGTATTCACCCCGTAGCCGAAGGCGGTTTATTGGCCGGAACCCTGAATGCTCCACCAGATTTGAAATGCAACCTTACGAAAAAGGACACGACGAAGTACCGCAGATTGCATCGGCTCGAACCATCCTTAACCCTTCGTTGCGGCGAGATATTCTTCCATCCCGTCGAGGATAGATACTTGACCCCCCGCGAGTATCTGCGCCTTCACAGATATCCGGACGAGTACATTCTCTGCGGGCCCATCCGTAGCAGATCGGGGACAGTCAAAAACCTTGATCAGCACCGACTTGTCGCCAACTCCGTACCCCCGCCACTCGCGCAAGTGGTTGCGGCGCAGATCGCGAAGGTGTTAGCATGAGTTCCAAGATATATGAATTATTTGGATTCCTTACAGAAGACCACACAGCAGAAGCCAAACGACACCGAAAACAGTGTCTTTGCCCATTCATGGGACAGATGTGTGACGGCGGCGGCAATCGCTATCAATCGTTCTTACACCTTGACGCGACCCGCGACCGCGAACTGGTCACGTTCTTTGACGGCAAGACAGCGGACATTCCGGCTGGCGTGTGTTCGCTTTCCACGTCCGATGAAACGTGGATCGTTTGCCCCCGCCGTCTCTTTGTCTTGGATAAGGGCGGAGGTCACACATCACACGAGGGCTTCTGCGAAGGTCTGTTGCGGCGATTCGCACCCAACGCCTTGCCCTGCAAGGCCGGCGTCTGGTCTGAAGTGAAGATCAAGCACTCGGAGGAGGCCGAAGATGAGGCCGACGCCGATAAGATCTTTGATTACACCTTCGACTACATCATTTGTCCAATCCGCCCGAAACTGCTTTCCGAAACGGCAAACACACTCGGAATTATCGAGCGCAAACTTGAATCTGCCTTGACCAAGAACGGTTACACACTCGCAAGTCGTGGCGGTCGGAAGTACATCGAAGAATACCCGGCAGGCCAGCCCTTAGTGATCGAGGTTATGACTTCAAGCACGTCGGGTGGGAACAAGACCAAGGGAACGACGATTCAGAATGCCTTCCGTAAGGCCATCCTGGGCCAACCGCACGCAGCGCCAGGTATCAACTACAGGCAGGTCTGGGCGCGAATGGTTAGTCAGTTGATCGTCAAGTCGCAGATCGGGAAAGCATGGGGCGGCCAAACCATCTGGATTCTTCAAGATGCGCTCGCCGCCTATATCTCCAACACCACCGACTTGAATATGCGGAAACTGATTTCGGAAGTGTTGAAGGAAGTGAACATTCTCAGCCTACGCTATGCGGCACGTTCCCGCACTGGCATCCGCCCGTTGGAGGTGGACAACCTCTATGCCGGGCAGATACCCCCGATTCAGGGAGACACCGACTTCAATAAACTGCTGCAAGCCGCCAGCATACCCCCGAAATCCCTATTGGAAGCCAAACTCCTGAACAAGAGGCCCCGGACGATTATTTCCCTATGATTGCTTATGGACAACGTGACGCCAAAAACCAGATCCCGCATCATGTCGCAAGTGAAGTCCGAAGGGAATCGCTCGACGGAGTTGCGCATGATCCAGCTTTTCAGGGAAACCGGCATCACCGGCTGGCGGCGCAGACTCCCCGTTCATGGGAAGCCCGACTTCGTTTTCCCGCGTGAGCGCGTAGCCGTCTTTGTTGACGGTTGCTTCTGGCATGGTTGCCCCCGGCACTGCCGAATGCCGCACAGCAAACGCGCCTACTGGCGGGCGAAGATCGAACACAACAAGGCGCGGGACAAAAAAACAAATCTCTTTCTGCGACTAACAGGATGGTTTGTCATCAGATTGTGGGAACATGATTTGACGGTTGGCAAGAAATCGCGGAAGGTCCAGAAATTGAAAGCAATTGTCCAGCAACGCACTCCACCACTACAACTTGCCCGCAGACGGGTAAGTTGAGGGTGGGAGTGTGCAGGACGTTGGATAGAAAAAATATGACAAACGAAATCGTACCAGCCGAACATGTTGAGATCATCCGCAGGTCGGAGGTGCCTTCCTTGATGGACCAGATTAGGCCGTCGTGGAAAACCAAGAATCTGATCACAAGGGTTCAACGTCTCCTTGAAGTCGATCCAAGTAGCGCCTGTCAACGCATCCTCAATGCGGCCATCCATGATCTGCGTGAGAAAATCATTGTTGCTGGTCTGGACATCGCCAAAGAGGCAGCAATTCAGGCGAAGCTCCCTCCTGTGGCAACGGCAGAGGATCTGGAACATTATCCCACGGCAAAACTGGTTGACCTTGCCTACAAAATAGGATTCCTTTCACGTCCGGAATGGAGGCGACTGTCGCGCTGCTATGAAATTAGACGCGACCTAGAGCATGAGGATGATGAGTACGAGGCAGGAATCGAAGACTGCGTCTATGTATTCAGAACATGCATAGACGTTGTGCTGTCGCGAGACCCCGTGCAGTTGCTCAGAGTTACGGACGTTAAGGATATTGTCGAAGGAGCAACTCCGGCTGTTCCGACAGAGACACTTCTTGAGGAATTCCGGTCTGCTCCTGCCCCTCGGCAGGAAGAGATCCTGAAGTTTCTGATGAGTGTTTCGCTGAACAAAGGGCAGTCGGAGATTGTTCAGCAGAACGCCTTCACTTTTCTGACGAGATTGTCCTCATTGACGCAGAATGCCGTTCGCCTCAGTCTGGCCAAGCACCTTCAGGAGAAGATTGGACGAACGACGCTTGATCGTCGGCAGGCATGCGTAGCCTCTGCAATGGGCCTACTCTCCTATCTCAAGCGTTCTCAGGTGATTGACTTTTTTGATTCCATCTACAATGCCATGCACGCTATAGGAACAAGCTGGGGCGCATACGAGAAACACGGGGACGTGATTCGATCATTCACAGAGGTCAGTGGCTTCATTTTCTGCCCTGACGACCCGAAGGAGAAGATTCTGAAGTACCTAGTCTTGACCTATCTTGGCTCGCGGGGTGGACGAACAACCTATGGCAACGTCCGCGAGGTCTTCTACTCGAACTCTGCGGCCCCGCTCATTGAAGACATCATCACAACGGATCGCAAACTGATTGCGGATGCCCTTCGCACACTTCGTGACGATCGGGATGTGAAAGGCAAGTGCGAGTACTCGTATATCGCGCGACGTTTTGAGAACTTGATTGACCTGCTGAGTCAAGACTGAATCCAACGGCATGGTCCGTAGGCGGTGCTCGCGCCGGACATGCTGGACGTTCTGCCTCACTCATTTTTCGCACTTTTTATGTTATAAAGATAGATAGTAATGACGATGGATACGAAGTTCCTTCCTCGGCGGACAATTATTCAACCGCCTGCCCATGTTCATCTGGTCGGGGTTGCCGGCGTGGGTATGAGCGCCCTGGCCCAGGTCCTATTGGCCCAGGGGTTCAAGGTTACGGGGTCCGATCGCTATCTCGATAGTGGCCAGGAATTGTCCGTTCTGGATAAACTCCGCCGGGCCGGCGTGGGCCTCGTCCCGCAGGACGGGGCCGGCGTCCGGCCCGACACCGCCGGCGTAGTTGTCAGTACGGCCATTGAACCGGATAACCCTGATCTGGCGGCGGCGCGCCGGCTGGGAGTTCCCATCATCCATAGGGCCGAAATGCTGGCCCGCCTGGCTCGTTCCGTCACCACGATTGCGGTGACCGGCACCGCCGGCAAAACGACCGTCACCGGCATGATCGGATGGGTATTGGAACAGATGGGGCTGGATCCCATGGTGGTCAACGGCGGCGCCGTGCTCAACTGGATGACCGATGATGCCATTGGCAATGTGCGGATCGGTCAAGGCGCAATCTGGGTGCTGGAAGCGGATGAAAGCGATCGTTCGTTGCTGCAGTTTGATCCGGATTGGGCGGTCATTACCAACATCTCGAAGGATCATTTTGAGCTGGATGAAGTCCGGCGGCTGTTTCAGGAGTTTGCCTGCAAAGTCCGGCGCGGCGTGGTGGGCTGTTATGGTGCCCCGCCGGATTTCCCGGACACATTTCAGCCCCGCCTGTCGGCGCAGGGGTGTGCGTTTGATTACCAGGGGGTGGTATTTGAAATTACCATGCTTGGGCGGCATAACGCTGAGAACGCCCTGCATTGTGTCCGGATGTGCGAGCGCCTGGGGCTGAGCCTGCCGGAAGTAAGCCGCGCCTTGACCACCTTTCGCGGAATTCAGCGGCGCCTGGAATGGATTGGTAAGGCCAAAGGCGTGACGGTTATCGATGATTATGCGCATAATCCGGCCAAAATCACGGCCGCCTGGCAAGCTGTGGCGCCTCATTTTAAGCGGGTCATTGCCGTGTGGCGCCCGCACGGTTTTGCGCCGCTGGCCTTGATGATGGAGGAACTTACCCGGGCATTTGCCGCCGTGATTCGTGGCGATGATCGTGTGCTGATCATGCCGGTGTATTACGCGGGGGGTACGGTCCAGGCAACGGTTGATTCCGTCCGGCTCGTGGAGCGCCTGGCGCGCGCGGGCGTGGCGGCCGAGGCTGTGGGCGGTTATGACGACTTGCAAGCCCGGTTATTGGCCCTGGCACGTTCGGATGACGTTGTCTTGTTCATGGGCGCTCGGGATCCCTTCCTCCCCGTCTTCGCTCTCCGTCTCGTGTTCGAGCTCGACCATTTCCTCGTGGACCGTGTGTCCGGAGCTCGCTGAATACCCCATGAAGATCACGCCGCCTACCAGGCTCCAGGCCACGGAGATAAAGAAAATCATCAGGGACAGCGGCAGAGACTGAGCGCTGTTGACGCCCATCGCGCCGAGCAGGGTGACGGCGAGTCCCTCGCGGATGCCCAGTCCGCCGGGAGTGATCGGGATGGCCGCGATTGATATGATAATGGGAATGACCGTCAGGTAATCCACGACGCCAATATTGATCTGGAAACACCGGCCGATGCAGTAGCATTGCGTAACGGTGAGCGCCTGGATTAAAAGCGACAGAAGCGAGGTCCGTATCAGGACGCCTGTCCGGCGCCGGTACAGATAGATGGAAATCAACACGCGCTTGATTGTTCGTCCGAGCGTCGGGTGCCGCTTGATTCTGTCCACCAGCGGCCAGTTGGCAAAACGATTGATATTGAAGACCACGATCAGGGCGACCATGGTGGCCAGGATCATGCCGATCATGATCAGCGCCGGCAGATGGGTTTCCCACTGGCTCAGGAAAAACTTTACTCGAACCGTCAGCATGATCGCGGCAATCAGATAGAGGGCGATGAGCCCGATCATCCGGTCAATGAACACCGTAGCCACGGCTTCAGTCTTCTTGTGATGGGTTTCCTTCGCCGCGTAAAAGGCGCGGATCAGGTCGCCCCCGGTGGAACCGAACATGAACGAGTTGAAAAATTGCCCGATGAAATACACGCTGAAACAGCGCTTTGCTGACATTTCCAGTCCCTGGGCGTCGAGAATGATGCTCCACCGGATCATGCCGGCGTGCAGGGCTAGATAGCTGAGCACGATGCCGGCAATGAGCCATTCCCATTGGCTCAGACTTTCCCGCAGGATCAGCGTCAGAGCCTGCATGTCGATTTTATGCAGGAGGTAAAAGATGATTCCGAAGGCCAGCGCCAGTCGCAGCGCGATGGAAAGCGTTTTTTTCAGCGATGAAATGGATCTCATGTCGGAGGGGTGGGAGATCGGTTGAGTTCGGCAACCACATCCCGCAAGGTGACTTCCAGCGGGATATCGGGTTTCCAATTAATATCCGCCGCAATTTTGCCGATGGCGATTTGCGGCCGGTGTTCCAGGGGGCGATACCGGTTGGGATCCCTTTCAACTGATGGCGTCACGCCAATAATTCCGCCCAACTGGTCCAGAATGGTTTGAATGGGCACAGCGCGTCCGGACGCAATATTATAGGCCTGTCCGGCTTTGCCGCTTTCGATGAGCAGGCGGTAGGCCCGGACGATATCGCGGACGTCCGTGAAATCGCGCAGGTTTTCCAGGTTGCCGGCTTTTAAAACAGGCGCCGTCTTCTTCCGGGCGATTGCCAGGAGTTGTTCGGCGAAGGAGGGCACCACGAATTGCGGGGACTGGCCCGGCCCGATATGGTTGCAGGGGCGCGCTGTCATGATATGCATGCCGTGATAGGATGCATACAACAAGGACATTTGGTCGGCCGCCGCCTTGGAAACGGCGTAAGGATTATCGGGATCCAGCAGTTCCTGTTCGGTAATCGGGTGGGAGCGGGGCCGGCATCCATACACCTCGGCGGAACTGATGACCAGGATATGCGCGCCGGCCGAGGATTTCCGGAACGCTTCCAGCAGGTGAATGGCGCCCAGCACATTGACGGATAACATGCGTTCCGGATTATGCCAACCCTCGGGGACGAATGAAATGCCGCCCAGATGCACGCAGGCGTCAGGCCGGATACGGGCCACCAGCCGCAGCAGGAGTTCCGCGTTCAGAATATCCCCCGTAAAACCGGGAACGGATACGGGCAGGGACCGGGCCGGGACGAGGTCGAACGCCAGCGGTTCGTGATCGTGCCGGAGTAATTCGCGAATCAGGTGTTTACCGACAAACCCACTGGCTCCTGTGACAAGCACGCGCATGATCAGGGCTTAACAGTTTGAAGTTTGGCCAGATCTGAATCCACCATCATAGTGACCAGTCCGTGGAAGTCAACTTCCGGTGTCCAGCCCAGCACCCGCCGGGCTTTGGAACTGTTCCCCATCAATTGATCGACTTCCGCCGGCCGAATGAACTGGGGGTCCTGGACGACATACTGTTTCCAGTCCAGTCCCACATGGGAAAATGCCTGTTCAAGAAAATCGCGGACTGAATGAGCTTGGCCGGTGGCGATGAGATAATCATCCGGATGATCCTGCTGAAGCATCATCCACATGGCCTTGACATAATCGCCGGCGAATCCCCAATCCCGTTTCGCGTCAAGATTGCCCATGCGGAGTTCATGGTCAAGTCCCCGCTTGATCCGGGCGACACCGTTGCTGATTTTACGGGTGACGAATTCCTTGCCGCGCCGCGGGCTTTCATGGTTGAAGAGAATGCCGGAGCATGCGAACAGGTTGTAGCTTTCCCGGTAGTTGACGGTAATGTAATGGCCGTAAGCCTTGGCGGCGCCATAGGGGCTTCGCGGGTGAAACGGCGTGAGTTCGGTCTGGGGCACTTCGCGGACTTGGCCGAACATTTCACTGCTGGAGGCCTGGTAAAATTTGGCTTGCGGACAGACATGGCGCATGGCTTCCAGCATGCGGGTGACGCCGATGGCTGTAAATTCCCCCGTCAGCATCGGCTGGGTCCAGGAGGTCGGCACAAACGACATGGCCGCCAGGTTGTAGATTTCATCCGGCTGAACTTCCTCCATCAACTCAATAAGCGAGAGCTGGTCCAGCAGGTCGGCCTGTTTCAGGTTGAGCCGGTCCTTGATATGTGCGATGCGCTCGAAGGTTTCCGTGCTGGAGCGGCGCACCATGCCGAAGACCTGGTAGCCGCGACTCAGTAGAAAATCCGCCAGATAAGACCCGTCCTGTCCGGTAATACCGGTGATCAATGCCTTCATGAAATGAAACCTTTACATCACTGAGCGCCCATAGCATTTAATGAGGCGCATATCAATGCGGCCTGAAGTCGCCTGAAATATGCGGGCTAATAAGTGGGGCGAATGCGGGAAGCTTTCTTGCGCCGTTTTTCACTGGGTTTTTCGAAGTACCGGTGATTTCGGATCTCCCTCATCGTCCCTTCCTTGTCCAGCTTCTTCTTCAGTCGACGTAAGGCCTTGTCAACGCTTTCGCCTCGTTTGAGCTTAATTTCAACCACGTTGGATTCACACTCCCTTCCTGATTAAGACAACCTTTGATAATGGCCGCCCGGTCATTGCCATAATGGCAATAAATCGAAGGCTGAACTCTATCCGAATGATGCTCCTCTTGTCAAGTATTCAGCAATTATCAATATGACCAAGGTTGTTGCGGGCGGATGCCCCGGCAGCTCGTGCTACGTAGCGATGCTACTTAGCAGAGTAGCAAGCAGTGTGGCTACAGCAGAATGCGATATCCGGCCCCTGTGGCCACGGCGATCTGTCGCCGTGGAGTTGGTTTTTGTCATGCATTGGTCAGAATGAGCAAAATCAGGCGGCGTGGTGTCACCCATAGAAGGTGGAGTAACTTGCAATCTAGGGGCTTAAGTTTGTCCCGCTCCTAGCGGGAAGAACCGTGGATTGCCGTTCTGTCGAACGGCCGCTACAACGGAAGCCATCCGACCATTTCGTGAGCTATTCCTTTTGACCTTACCGAAGCGCGGCAGAAGCTGGGCGGTAATAATGGGTAACATGCCGATGCCGGGGCTGATGCATATCATCAGGATGATCCCGGCAAGCATTAAGAGCAGCCATAGACTGAGTTGAATCCGAGCAAAAGGCACGTGAACGATTTCACCTGTGTTTTTCCAGGCGAAAAGTTTACGGGTTGTCAAGCCAATCACTAGTGTCCCCAATCCGAAATAAAACATGAATCCAACATACACCAGCGGCGGCATGTGCCCGCCAAGGCGGATCGGTTGGGCTGGGATCGGGTTCTGTGTCAGCAGGAAAAGCATATTGGCTTCACCCAGGTAGGGGGCGTGCGCGGCATTGGACAACATCCGCGGTCCCAGCAGACTGCCGTTGGGCAGATGCCAGCAAGCCGCCAGTACCTGTGAGGCCAGCGGCCACGCCTGATCGAAACGGCCGTTGACCCGCGCCGCCGCCAAGCCATAAGCGTTCCCCGCCGGGCTGAATCCGAAAATGACAGGGCCGGAATCCACATCGAAAAATAATTCGTAGCCGGGAAGATCGTTGGGATATTCGCGAAACCCGGCCGCGCCTATTCGCTCCTGCCAGAAGTAGCGTTGATAAGCGTCATACCAGACTCGGGCCAAATCCGGATAAAGTTCCGGGGCGTAGATACAAATGTATGAATTGCCGATACCCCGTGAGATACCGTCATGTCCGCCGGTAGTAGGCTCGGCCACGTAGGGTGGCAATCCGCGCGCATCAAGCCGTGCTCCCTGGAATCCGCGCCTGGCCCGGCCGGCAAATGCCGAATGATCCGTGCCCAGCACAGGATCCGCCCGGCGAATCATGGTGATCGCCGCCAATACATCGACTGGGTAGCATTCTCCGGGATAATCGTGGAGCAGTCCGTATGGCGAACGGTCGAGATCGTCCGCAAGTGTTTCCACCTGGTCGCGTAGGATGTCCAGGTATTTGCCGTCACCGATCAGGTTTTGGCGGCAGGTGAGGCCTTGGATAATCATGGCCCGGAAGAACACATTTTCATGGTGCAGGTAGTTCGGTCCCCAATGCGTGCGAACCCACGTGTGGTGGATGGGGTCCAGGATGAGTTCCGCCGCCGCTTCAATTGCGGCCCGGGCATACACTTTCGGAGCAATACGGGAACCATGCTCACCTTTGTCCCACGCGCGTTGAAGATTTTCTGTGGCGGCAAGATAGAAAACCGATCCGAACATCGGCCATTCCGTGCTGGGCACGTCATTTAGCTGGAGATGTCCGGCTCTGCCGGAGGCGACGCGGGCCCGCGCCCAGTGTTCGTAGTGCGGGGTCAAGCTGGCATGCACCCGCCAGGCCATCCGGGGGATACCACCCGGCTGGCGGAGGTTGGGGTCCATCAGGTCGTGTACCAAAATGAACCCCGGCAGGATCAGGAAATAGACGGCGAGGAATAGAACGATCAGCCCATTGATCCAAACACAGATTCCCGCCCGTGAATACGGATGATGTGATGGTGCATTCATAATGATTTCTTCGGAGCCAACGCGAACTATGCCCGCAATCCAATTGTGTTTCTCCTCCGGCAGACGCGAAAATCAATAGGTTTGTTTTTGGCTATGGATTAGGCAAACAAGGCCCCTATTAAGTAACCCCTTGCTTATTCCTCGTTTGAGCCTCGCTTGAGAAAGTACTGCTCAGCGCGCTCTTCGGAAGGAGCATAAGGCCAGGTACTCAGCAGTTGTTGCGGTGACAGAGCGCGCGCCTTGGTATATTCAATTTCTCCGTCGAAAAAAACCTGCTTTTGCTTGTTGTCTTCCAGCATAATCGTGAAGGCTTCCGTTTTAGCGAATTCCGATACTGCGTCTTTGTGTCTACCCATGCGGCTTAAAATGACACCTCTATAGAAGTGCCAGCGCAGGCACATAGGGTCTAAAGCTATTGTTTTTTCGATTGCCTCCAGCGCTTTATCGGGACTATTCATTCCAAGATTTGCCAGAGCGACGCCACTGTAGTACTGAGCGTTATCAGGCTGTGCCTTGATCGCTGTATCAAAATCTGCCAGTGCTGATATGAAGTCATTCAATTGACATTTACAGTTGCCGCGCTCGAAATAAAGATAGTACCAATTAGGCGAGAGCGAGACAGCTTCATTCAGATCCCGGAGCGCTTCTGCAAATTGCCTTTTCCAAAAATACAATTCGGCACGTGCGCTGTAATATCGGGATCGATGCGGATCCAAGCTAATTGCTCGATTGAAACATTCCAGGGGGTCAGTGTCCCTGGCTTCACCTTTCTGGGCGCGTAATCCCATCAAGTAAGCCTGTTCTGCCGGACTATTAAAGGCATCGAAAAGCCTTTCACAAGCCGAACAACACAACAGGATTAATATCAGAATGGCGCCGAGTGTTGCTTTTTCAATGCAGTTCTTAAATAGTGTTTCAGTTGGCATAGTTTCCCTTGTCTTAATTTTGTCTTGGTTCAGCTGCATGAAATGGACAATTCGACCCAAGAGTTAGTTGAATATTAATTTTCAGTTTGGATGAAGTAATTTAATACCTCCATTATCCGTATTGTCTTGTCCTTCGCCACCACAGCAAGGCGCAGGCGATTGGCAGCAAGAGCCACGACGCGGGCTCCGGCGACTCCTTGAATTCGTCGAACGCGAGCGCATGGTCCGCCGCCAACGACTGTTTTTCCTTGATCACAAGCATTTTCCACTGCGCCGAATTCTCGACCACGATGTAGGAAGTCAACGGTACGATGACATTCGACTCCCGGCTGGCCTTGACAATTGCCGGAAGCCGTGCATTTAGGGTTGATGGCCGAATGACCGTATCGCGCCAGTCCAACCAGAGTGATATGGCCGCGCCATATCCGCTGTCGTGTGCCGACTTGATAATATTCGTGATCTCAATGAACTGGCGAGTAGCAGGATCGAAATACATTATCGGCGCGGCAGTTGGACGGAACGAAATAATCGCGTCCGTCTTGGCGCAATGTGTCACGATGGCGTCGCCGTGCCGAAACACAACTGCCGGTTCAGGCAGTGACGGTCGCTCGACAATGGTGTTTGTTCTGCCATCAAATGCGCAGGCGTCGAGGCGGCCGTCCAAGCGCGTGATGTACCATGCCGGCACATCCGGAACCGCATCGGCAAAAACGGCAAGGTCGGTCGGCATCACCGGCGTGGTGGCGTCGGCCTTGATCACAACAAAGATTGGGACCATTAATTCGCCGCTTTTGTCGAATGCCAATCCGAATCTGAAATCCGGCAGTCCGCGTTTGATCGCATATTCCGGACAAAGTGCGCCCCGGAACGGGAGCATCTTTCCACGCGATGCGGTCACGAGTTCCGCCGCATCGGCCAAGGGGATAAACTGATCGGTCAGGTCGGTAACTTCATAGTTAGCCGCGGAGATAAGACAGCCACCGGCTTCCGGGAAACGGGCCGCTTCACGCCGGATGCGTTCGGCAAACTGGTGCGCTTCTTTTTCGGCGGTTGCCGAACAGTCCAGGATGAAATGCAAGTAGGGTTTTCGGCGAACCGTGGGAAATGTATTCAACACCGCGCGCGGAACGGCCAGGGCGTCACTGCCGGCATGCTTGAATCGGATCGGTTCGGCGCGCAGTTGGGCATCGCTGTTCAGGCGCAATGGCCGGGTCCCGATCACGATCTCCGGATCCATGATTGCAGGGAATGTGAACTCGATTTCGGTGATCCGTTCCTCGTTTTGCCGGAATGGAAACACGCTAAGCTTGAGACGGTGTTCGTCCTGATACACCAGCAAACCGGGATCCCGGCGTGTCGTGTCGCGGATCATGTGATAGACCCACATCGCCGTTTTTTTCTCGAAGATGCGGCCGGGCACGCGGTTGGTTTCCATGTTCAACCAATAGCCCGTGACCATAACTCCGGGCGGCACCGTGATGTCCGTAACGAACTCGGCCGCATTGTCGGTTCCATTCCGCATTTGCAGTTGGACCCGGGTCTTAAGCACGTCGCCGGCCCGTTCAGTGTTTGTATTCACCGTAGTCAATTCAACACGCCGTGGCGGCGCCGGTGTCGAGCGCCATGCTGGACGGCTCCTGCCTCGGGTAGCAAAAATTTCGGCAAAGCTGAAATGACTGTTAATTTTGGGTTTTGCAGGTTTGGCTCCGGAGAGGACCAGTTCGATTGCATCCATCTTGTAGTCCGGCAGGACCAAACCATTGAAAACCAGCCAATTGTAGTAGTCCGAGATGAACGGGACCTGGATACCGTTCTTCTGGTTACGCAGACGTTCCACGGCGCGCAAGGCGGAGTGCGGATTGAAGCTGACGCGGGTGACGTCTGCATCGCGGCTGTACACGGCATCCACGGCCGACATCAATGCCTGCCGGTCATAGAGTGCGCGGACGGTGTAACCGGCCGGAATGGTCAAAACGCCGGCGACCAGCAACGCCAACACAACCGTCCAGCCTTTCTGCGGGATCAGGGCGCGGCCTTCATCTAGTAAGCATCGCGTGTGTATCACGAAGAGGAGCGTCGGGGCGAGGATCAGGCAACCGGCGCCGCAGGCAAGCATGGCCAGGAGTGACAATGGCAGGAACGGGAGGAACACCACGAAGAAATAGAGCGAGAATGGAAACACCAGCGCGCGCAAGTACCAGATGCCTACTCGCAGGGACGTGGTCTTCGGGGTGGGAATCAACAGGATCAGGCCGTTAAGTATTGTCAGGATATAAACCCACGGGTCCTGGAAATCATAAGGAAATGGATACGCGATGTTCAACAACAGTCCGCCGATTGGCGCGGCAATGCCGGTTACCACCAGGAGCACAAGGCGTCCGTGTACTACCCGGTTCACCCAGGCATAGACAATCAGGAGCACTCGCAGGAATGCCAGCAGGGCGATGACTGTCGAAGCCACGAAGAACACAATCCCGATAATCACTGGCGGTTCGAAACCCCACGGCAAGAAGCGCGCAAGTGAAAAGACCACAAACCAGGCAATCGGCAGAAGGAGGAGCACACCCAGCGAGACACCAAAGTCGGCGATTTGCCGTAGCGGTATCTCGAATGATACCAGGCGGAACCCTGCGTAAAACAGGGCCGGCATGATGAGTGCATATTGATAATAAAGGAGTTCACCGCCCGGCAGAATCCAATCCGCAACACTGGTGGGCACCAGTTGACGCATGGCAGAGGTGAATGTCCAGAGATAACCGATATGTGCAAGGATTATGCCCACAGAAAGAATCCGTCCCACCCCTTTTTTCAGGATCTGCAAACCAGTAAACGCAATGGCGCCAGCGCCCAGGAGGGCAACTTCGAAAGCGCCAATCATGAAAGCATTACCCTTCTGAATTGCGGACATCTCGCCCGAAACCAGGTTCCATGAGCTGATATTGATTGCCAGCAGAAGAAGCTGCGGCAGGATCATCGTCCACAGAATGAATGCTGGTTTCCGCAATATGTCACCGAATAGTTGTGAACGATCTGCTGTTGCGTTCATCGCCAGTTCTCCTTTCGTTTGTCATCAATTATGTTCATGAACAAGACCCACGGTACAACCAGGAACACGAGAAACACCATTATGCCTGCGCCCATATGCACTGCCGCGGCGAAATGGGACGGTAAGA
>Ga0180015_1000321_pt1 | contig 14102 bp, 12 predicted proteins | sample KR13_S2_MetaG_FD_116508 | JGI IMG/M metagenome (GOLD analysis project Ga0180015, IMG submission 116508) | Groundwater microbial communities from the Olkiluoto Island deep subsurface site, Finland - KR13_S2_MetaG | ecosystem: Environmental > Aquatic > Deep subsurface > Groundwater | place...
CAAGATGCCAGCGCTACGGGGGAAGGACCGGAGGGGAGGGGCCCGGATGCCGGCAAGATGCCAGCGCTACGGGGGAAGGTAACGCAAATAGTTTGCACGGGATCAGGCGAACGCCTCGGGGATCTCCTTGAGGGTGGCGTAACTGAACACGGGGCCGTCCTTGCAGACGTAGAGGTGGCCGACGTTACAGCGGCCGCACTTGCCGATACCGCACTTCATGCGGTTTTCCAGCGTGGTATAAATCTGCTCCGGCTTGAACCCCAGCTTCTCCAGGTTTCCGATGACGAACTTTATCATGATGGGTGGCCCACAGGTGATGGCGATGGAGTTCTCGGGGCTGGGCTCCACCTCCATCAGAAGGTTGGGGACGAAGCCAACGAAGTGGTCCCACTTCTCTTCCTCGATATCTACGCTGAGGCAGCATTCGGTCCCTTCCTCGGCCATGAAGCAGTCTAGCTCATCCTGGAAGCACAGGTCCTTCGACGTGCGCGACCCGTATACGACCATGAGCTCCTCGTACTTGTCCCGGTTACCGTCGTCCCTTATGTACTCGATTATCGGGCGTAGAGGTGCCTGTCCGATGCCGCCTCCGATGGTGACGATGTTCCTGCCCTCCCAATCGGCCAGGGGGAACCCGTTGCCGAAGGGGCCGCGCACGGACATGGTGTCTCCGGCCTCCAGCTGGTGAAGGGCGGATGTCACCTTGCCCATCAGCATGATCGAGAAGCGCAGGTACCCCTTCTCGGTGGGGGAGGACGATATGCAGAACATGGACTCACCGATTCCCAGAAGTCCCACCATGGCGCACTGCCCGGGCTCGTGGGTCCAGGTGTCGGAGACCTTCTCGTCGGCGAAGCTGACCTTGAACGTCTTGATGGCCCTTTCGCCGGGGGTCTCGTACCAGGCATCCTCGATCTTTACCGTATACGGAAGGTAAGGGTTGCTTTCGTCCATCATGCCGGCTTTTCCTCCTTGACCTCTGCCTCCCTGGATTTCGTGAGAATGTCCAGGATGTCGATGTTAACCGGACAGTAGTTGATGCAGCGCCCGCAGCCCACACAGGCGATGACGCCGAAGTTTTCCGGGAAGTAGGAGTACTTGTGGCTTATCCGGTTCCTGGTGCGCTCCTTGCGGGTGGGGCGCGGGTTGTGGCCTGACGCGTGGAGTGAGTACTCCTTGAACATGCAGGTGTCCCACATGCGCGCGCGCCTGCCGTCGAACTGCTCCATCTCGTCCTGTATGTCGAAGCAGTGGCAGGTCGGGCACAGGTAGGTGCAGATGCCACACCCCAGGCAGCGGTCCGAGAACTGCTCCCAGAACGGGTGGCCGTACAGGGAGGGGAGCTTCTCGGGGATGCCCTCGGTGTCGATGGAGCGCCCTATCTTCGAGGTCGCCTCATCCGCCTGCTTCTCGGCCGCCTTCTTCTCCGCGTCGCCGGCTTCCTCAAGAACGCCGGAGAGGGCCCTGGCCAGTTCCTCGCCTTTATCGGTGATCGTCTTCAGGTAAAACTTGTCGTCCAGGTCGTACATGATCGCGTCCAGGTACTCCTCCGACGCCGGGCCTCCGCCTACCGAGGTGCAGAAGCAGTTGGAGCCGGGGTCCCCGCAGGCGAGCCCCACCAGCGTGGTGTTCTCCCGTCGCTTCTGGTAGTAAGGGTCGGGGTAATCCCAGCCGAAGAGCTTGTCTATTATCGCGAACGCCTGCGCGTCGCACGGCCTTATCCCGAGCACCACCCGCCCGGTGTCGCCCGCGGGTTCGGAGACGTCTATGTCGGTGTCACCCAGACGGTACCGGAACAGGGTCTCAGTCTGGGGGAACATCAGTTCCTTGGGCGGTACCACGGAATTGGCGTACCGGCCTCGCTCGCCGACCGGTACTTCCGACTCCTCAACCTCCCTGAACCGGACCACGTCGCCGGTCACCAGGGGTGCGAGCACCTGGTACTCTCCCAGGCCGGACAGCACGTCGGCCATCTTCTCTCTCGCGAACTTGAAATCTCCCATGCGTCACCCACCTACATTATGTACTCTTCGGGGTCCTGCGGATTATAGCTGGCAAGAAGCGGCTCCGCCTCCGGGTCCACTCCCGGCTCGTAGTCGAACATCTCTTTGATGTCCCGGGTCATCCTGCGGTTAAGTGTCATCAACGGTATGTCCACCGGGCACACACGCTCGCATTCCATGCACTCGATGCAGCGTCCCGTCAGGTGCCACGCCCGCTGGAGGTGGTAGGCGGTGTTTTCGCTGATGTCGGTGGAGCGGCGGGTCCACTGCGGCTTGAGGTTGGTAACGATGCACTCCACGCAGTAGCACATGGGGCACACGTTGCGGCAGGAGTAGCAACGGACGCACTTGGAGAACTGCTCGTCGAAGAACGCCCACTTGTCTTCCTGGGATTGCTTCTCGAACCGGGCAACGTCGGAGAAGTCGTCGTCGGCGAATTTCTCCACCTCGTCCGCCAGCAGTTCGTCCGAGATAACCGGGTTGGGATACCGGCAACGGAGGCACTTGTCCATCATCAGTTCCTTGCGGTCGACCTCCTTCTTCTCGCCGTCGACCTCGAGTATCAACTTGTCGCCCTCGCACTCCGCTGCCACCGGGGCCGATACGTCGCCGAACATCTCCCCGGCCTTGCGGCGGTCAATAACCCCACTGCAGGGGATGCCCAGCACGATAACATCGTCGCGGCCGTACGCCTTCTCGGCCAACTGCTGTACGATCGCCCTGGAGTCGCAACCTTTTGCCATGATTGCCGTCTTGCGGGTGTCGGGCTCCTCGCCACGGGGCACCGGCGGCTTCTCTTCCAGCGTAATAAACGATGCGAGGTTGTTTACACACGTCGCGTCGAAGAGAAGATCATCCACCCCGGAGGCGTCCTTGATGACCGCCGGAGCGGCCTCGAACCCGTAAGTTGGACGTTTCCAGCCGAGCAGGCGCCTTACGTCATCCCTCTCCAGTATCTCCCTGGCCTTTTCCTGGAGCTTTTTCGAGTCTACCAATTTAACTGCCTCCGTCTGAACTGGTCCATTGGCCCGGCGGCCTTCACCCTCTCTACCGTTTCCTCGACAACTTCCTTGTACTTGGCGCCCTCGGACGCGGAGACCCAGCTCATGTTGATGCGTCTCGGGTCAACGCCCGCGTGCTCGAGCAGCTTGTGCATGAGCATGAAACGGCGGCGGGCGAAGTAGTTGCCCTCGATATAGTGGCAGTCGCCGGGCCAGCAACCGGATATGAGCACCCCGTCGGCGCCTTGCTGAAGGGCGTTGACTATGAACAGGGGGTTCACCCGCGCGGAGCACATGACCCTGATCGCCTTCACGTTCGGCGGGTACTTCAGCCTCGATGTACCGGCAAGGTCCGCCCCGGCGTAAGAGCACCAGTTGCACAGGAACGCGACTATGTTGGGTTCGAATTCTTCACTCATCAGATCTTCACTCCTAATACGGCGATCTGGGGCAGTATCTGTTCGTCCCTGAACGACTTGGGCTGGATCGCACCAGACAGACAGGCGGCGGCGCAGCTACCACACCCCTTGCAGAGGGCCTCGTTCACCTCCGCGACACCGACGATGTTGCCCATACGGTTCTCCTCCACCAGTTCGATGGCGCCGAACGGACAGACATCGACGCAGAAACCGCAGCCACGGCACTCGTCCGGGCTGACGAACGCGACCTGCGCCTCAACCGCGACCCTGCCCGAGGCCAGCAGTATCAGCGCGCTCGACGCCGCGCCCTTGGCCTGGGCCACAGCGTCCGGTATGTCCTTGGGCCCCTGGCAGCAACCGGCCAGGAATATCCCGGCTGACGCGGTGTCAACGGGGCGCAGCTTGGGATGGGCCTCCAGGTAGAAACCATCAGCCGACTGGGAAAGCTTGAAGATGTCGATAATCTCCCTGTTGTCCCTTCGGGGCTCCAGGCCGACACCCAGCACCACCAGGTCCGCCTCGCTTTCCAGCGGGGTACTTGTGAGGGTGTCCTCCACCTTGATTATCATCGTGTGGTCGTCGTCGCCCTTGCGGTATATCTCCGAGGGGTTGCCACGGATGTAGCGAACGCCCTCCCGCCGCACACGGTCGTAGAACTCCTCAAACCCCTTGCCGAACGCCCGCACGTCCATGTAGAAGACGTTGATCTCCGCGTCGGGGAGCTTCTCCCTTATCAGGTGGGCCTGCTTCGCGAGGTACATGCAGCACACCCGGGAGCAGTACTCGTTTCCCACCGATTCGTCGCGGGAGCCCACGCAGTGTATGAACGCGACCTTCTTCGGCTCCCAGCCGCCTTCGCCTTTCTTGTCGCGCCCAAGGAGTATGTGCCCCTCGGTGGGGCCGGAGGCGGATACAAGGCGCTCGAATTCGAGCCCGGTTATCACGTTGTCGTTGTCCCCGTACCCGTACTCCGGTTTACGCTTCGCGTCGAAGATGTCGTATCCGGTGGCTACGATGATGGTCCCTGCGTCAACCTCGACGACCTCGTCTTCCTGCTCGAAGTCCACGGCGTCGGCCGCGCATGCCGCCGCGCAGGCCGGGCCTTCCTTGCCGCACTTGCCCTTGGTAAGCTGCAGGCAACGCTCCGGGTCGACGGTGTATATCGCCGGGACCGCCTGGGGGAACGGGAGGTAGATCGCCGACCGATTTCCGATTCCCTCCTCGAACTCGGAGGGGATACGGTTCGCCAGCCGGCAGCTCTCGGCGCAGAGGTTACAGCCGGTGCACTTGTCGGCATCGACGTAGCGCGCCTTCTTGCGTATCGCGGCCTTGAAGTTTCCCACGAAGCCCTCGACGTTCTCAAGTTGCGAGTAAGTCATGAGCTCGATGTTCGGGTGATTGCCCACGTCGACCATCTTGGGGGTGAGGATACACGCCGAGCAGTCCAATGTGGGGAACGTCTTGTCCAGCTGTGCCATGTGCCCCCCCACCGATGGGTCCTTGTCCACCAGGTACACCCTGAACCCCGCGTCGGCTATGTCCAGGGCGGCCTGTATGCCCGCGATGCCCGCTCCTATGATGAGGCACGCCGGCGTTACATCTACTTCCTTCTGCTCGAGGGCCTCGAGTAGCGAAACCTTCGCCACCGCGGCATCGACCAACTTCTTCGCCTTGTCGGTCGCCAGGTCATGATCCTCAGTGACCCACGAGTCCTGCTCGCGGATGTTGGCCATCTCCAGGTAATACGGGTTGAGCCCGGCGTCATCAAGCGCGCCACGAAATGTGAGTTCGTGCATGCGTGGCGAGCAGGAGGCCACGATCACGCGGTTGAGGCCCTTCTCCTCGATGTCCTTCCGTATCATCGCCTGGCCCGGGTCGGAGCACATGTACGAGTAGTCGCGTGCCAGCTCGACGCCGGGAAGCCCGGAGGCGTGCTCCGCCACCGCCTTCACATCGACCACTCCCGCTATGTTTGTCCCGCAGTGACAGACATAGACGCCTATCCTGGGTCTGTCATTACTCATCTACAGGGTCCTCCCTTAGTGGCGCCTAGCCCTTCATCTCCTTGATCTTCTCAGTCAGGGCCGGAACCACCTTGAGCAGGTCGTCCACTATCCCGTAGTCGGCGTACTGGAATATCGGGGCGTCGGGGTCCTTGTTAATGGCCACCACGACGTCCGCTCCCTTTATGCCGGTCACGTGCTGGAATGCCCCGCTGATGCCTACCGCCAGGTAAAGCTTCGGGCTCACGGTCTTGCCCGATATACCGACCTGCCTGTCGGTGGGAAGCCATCCGGCGTCCACAACCGCGCGGCTGGCCGAGAGGTCCGCGCCCATCGCCTCGGCAAGCTCTTCCATTATGGGCATGTTCTTTTCATCACGGATACCGCGGCCGACCGATACCAGCATCGTCGACTGGGTGATGTCCACCTCTCCGATCGCGGCCTCGACGTACTCCAGGAACTTGCGCACGGTGACCTCGGTAGTCACCGGGTTGTCTATCTTCTGTATTTCCCCCGACTTGCCGCCTTCCCCGGCGGGGGTCGAGGCCTCCCGGATCGCCAGCACGTAGACGTCGGCGTCCTTGAACTCGATTCGGCCGTCTATCTTGCCGCCGTAGTACTGTCGGGTGGCGACGGGCTTGTCACCCTCGAGTGTCACCGACACCACGTCGGAGGTGTACGGCACGTCCAGCTCAACCGCGAGGGAGGGGGCCAGGTCCACGCCCTGCCCGGTGTTCCCGATAAGGACCAGGTGGGGCTTCTCCGCCTTTATGAGCTCGACCAGCGCCTGCTGGTAGGCGGCCGAGTTATAGTCCTTGTACATCGGGTCGTCAACCACCAGCACCCTGTCGGCGAAGGAGGCGCACTTGCCCGCGTACTCATCAATACCGCTTCCCAGGAGGACGGCGGTGACCTTGCCCCCGGACTGCTCCGCGAGCTGCCCGGCGAGCGTCAGAATCTCCAGGGTGACCTCGCGCAACTCACCCTCTCTGTGTTCCGCCAGTACAAATATGTCGTGCATCTATACCAGCCCCTTTTCCTTCAATATACCTGAGAGCTTTACGGACGTCTCGGCGGCGTCGCCCTCCAGTATCTCGGCCAGTTCGCCGACCACGGGAACCGAATACTCGACCATGACAGCGGTCGAGCCGGCCTCGCCCACCTGGTCTTCGGAAAGCCCCGTGGCCTCCAGGTCCATGACCTTGATCTCTTTCTTGGACGCGGCGCGGATGCCCTTGAACGACGCGTAACGCGGCTCGTTGATGCCGGTCTGGATAGTCAGCACGCAAGGTGTTTCTATCTCCAGCATCTCCAGCAGGCCTCCCTCGAGCTCACGGCCGACCTTCAGCTTGTTATCGCCGATGACCTCCACGCTTTTCACCATGGCGGCGTGGGGCAGGTCCAGCATCTGGGCCAGCGTTACCCCTACCGCGCTGTAGCCGTCATCGGAGGCGATGCAGCCGGTCATGACGATGTCGAACTCCAGGTCTCCGATCGCCGATGCCAGCAGGCGCGCGGTGGCGGTGATGTCCGAGAAGGCGAACCTCTCGTCATCCAGCCTTATCGCCTGGTCGCCGCCCTTGGCCAGGGCCATCCTGACCACCTGGTTGGCGGCCTCCGGGCCGATGTTAACCACGGTCACCTCGCCCTCGTGCTTCTCCTTGAGCGGGATTGCCTCTTCCACCGCGTAGTTGTCGGCGTCGTTGATAACGAAGCTGAACTTGCTCTCGTCAACGCCTTTTCCACTGGAGTCGATGTGGACTTCCACGTCGGGATCGGAAGTGTCGGGCACCTGCTTTACGCAGACAACAACATTCATTCCCAGTTCACCTTACCTCTCGTCTGTTCCGATACTTCAGGTCTTCTCATAACCCGGGTCAGATCGATTCACCCAGGAGCTCCAGGATGTCCGCTACCCGCATCTCCTCGTCGAAGCCCTTGGCCTTCAGGGCGTCCTCCAGGGTCAGCAGGCAGAACGGGCAGGCGACCGCGACTATGTCGGCCCCCATCTCCTTCGCGTCCAGTATCCGTGTCTCAGAGAGCCGTTGCTCCTTCGACTCGGACTCCACCCACATCTTCCCCCCGCCACCCTCGCAGCAGAGGCTGATCTCGCGGGACTGGTTGAACTCCATGAGCTCGATTCCGGGGATCCGGCCGAGGATGTACCTCGGCTCGTCAAACACCTTGTTCTTTTTGCCCAGGTAGCACGGGTCGTGGTAGACGACCTTGGAGTCGATCTCACCGGTCAGCTCGAGCTTCCCTTCCCGGATGATCTCCGCCACCAGTTCCGTGTAATGCAGCACCGGTGTCTTGATGTTCTCGCACTCGTTCTTGAAAGTGTTGTAGCAGTGGGGGGAGAGGCATACTATCCTGCCTGAGTCGTAGGCGTCGAACAGTTCGGTATTGTCCTCATCCAGCATCTCGAAGAGGCCTTCCTCGCCCAGGCGCCTGACCTCGCTGCCGCAGTCAGTCTCTTCCTCGCCAATGAACCCGTAGTCGACCCCCGCTTTCTCCATCACCCGGACCAGGTTCCGGGCCAGGGGGATTATCCTGGGGTCGTAGCAGGCGGTGCAGCAGGTATGGATGAGGACATCGGCCTTCTCTCCCTTCTCCAGGATGCGCACCTTCTCCACTCCCTCGATGTCCTCCATCCAGTTGCAGCGCAGGGCCCGTGGCTTGCCCCAGGGGTTGCCGTTGTTGAAGACGCTCTCCAGGGCGGAGATGGCGGTCGGCTCGATGTTGCCTTCCTCGACCTGCATGCTGCGGAGACCCAGGAGCACCTCAAACGGGTCCAGCCCCTTGGGGCAGCGCAGCGCGCAGTTGTTGCAGGTGGTGCAGTCCCAGATCTCGTGTTTCTCGGAGAGTGCCTCCAGGCGGTCGTCGTCCACCGTTTCATACACGAAGAGGCGGACGTTGAGGTCGGTACGGACGGTTACGGGGCACCCCCCGGTGCACCTGCCGCACTGGATACAACCGAGGAGGTCGTACTTCTCCACGAAAGTCCCGTGTTCGATGTTCATCTTCACTCCAGTTTTTGCTATTGCACCCATATCGGCGCACCGCGCACGGCGTGCCACGGCCCATTTTTCTGTTTGGAGCCAAAGAATTCTATACATAATCCGGGTGTTATTTCAAACGAGAAGCTTGCAGCGGCAACATCCGTCAGTGGCGGTGTTTCAACATCCGCCCCGGGCCGTTGCATAGCATACGTCGGCTTGGGTAGGTGTTCTAATGACAACAGCCGGGGGATGGCGGGTGTTGTCTTGCGGTTTGCGCCAATGGTGCCTGGCACCATTGGCGCGTTTCCATGGCGTGGGAGGGATCTCGCCCTGGGGCTGTTGCATAGTGGGGCATGTTTCTATTGTAGCGCCGGCATCTTGCCGGCATCGGTTCCGCCTTTTGCTTGGAGAGGAAAGGGTCCCGCCCCTGGGCATGTGCATTGTGGGGCATGGATTCAAGCAAAGTTTTGAACGTCACATGCCCTGGGATCGCGTATCTTTGTCTGGCGTTGTCGCGTATAGGCCGGGGGTCAGGCCCGCTGTTGCATTGCGTACGTCCGCTTGAGGGGAGAAACGAACGACAACAGCCCGGGCCAGACCCCGTTTGGGTGGCGTGGGGTCAGGTCCCGAGTATCCCCCCCAGTACGCCGCCGGCTCCGCCGCTTCCGCCGCCGGGGGTCTGGAGGCTCGATTGTATAACCTCTTCGCTGGGCTGGACCACTACCCAGCCTTCTCCCTGGAACATGAGCTGGAACAGCTCGCCGTGCCGGGACCCCATCAGGCCGCCCAGGCTCTTCAGGTTGGCGTCCATGTGGATCGAGGGCTCGAGCCCCTGGTACCAGGCGACCGTCGCGTTGGGGTCGGTATAGGTGGGCTCGTTAGGTGTTACCCTGAGGGTCAGTGGGTCTCCCTTGCATATCAGCGCGACGTAGCCGGTTCCCTGAAGCTCTACCGTCCAGAGACCACCGGTCATCATCCCGCTTGCCCCCTTGAGCCTCTTGATGTCCCAGGAGATGCTGGGGGTAAAGGCCAGCAGGTTCATCGACTCCACCGCAAGGGCCTCGTTGTTCATGTAGAGCAGGATGATGTTGTTGGCGGCGTCGGCCAGGAAGAGGTCTCCCTGCCCGCTGACCGACATCAGGTTGAACTCCTCACCCGACACCTTCTTCTTTATCCACTTGCCGGCCCCGCCGCTCCCCTGGCGGGTGAACTGCATCTGCCCCTGGTAGGCGATCATCGCGCCCGCCTTGGTGAGCACCTGCCCGCCCGCGGCCGCCATGTTGACCTTCAGAAGCTTCTTGCTCTGGAGGACGAACGCGTCCTCCACCTCTACCTCTTTGCCCTCCTCGAGAAGCTGACTCAACTGTACGGCCCGTTCCACGATGGTCTCCTTTCCCTCGTCACTCTCCGCAGCCGGCCCTGTTTAGCCAGCCGATTATCACACTTCTTCCGCTTTCCCGACGCGTATGGTTACCTGGCTCCCCTTCTCGGCTTCGGTGCCTTTCACGGGGGACTGCCCAAGGACCCGCCCGACGTTGGCCGGGGTAGTCGACTCATAGGTGATCACCGGCTCGAAGCCGGCATCGATTATCGTCTGCCTGGCGTCGCTCTCCAGGTCGCCGATGACGTCCGGCACCGTAGCGGTATCCGGCTTGGTGGCGACCTCTATCGTTACCGCGGACCCCTTGGGGACCTGGCTTCCCCCCTCGGGACTCTGGCTCAGCACCGTGCCCGCCGTCTCGGTGGAAGAAGGGCTTTCCTCGGCATTGACCTGAAAGCCCGCGCTCTCGAGCCGTTGAGTGGCGTTGGACTGGTCAAGGCCGACGACCTCCGGTACGGTTACCAGTTCCGGCCCCTTGCTCACCACGATACTGACCGAGGAGCCCTTGGAAACCTGGGTATCGGCAGAGGGGGACTGTGAGATTACGATGCCTTTCTCAGCGCCCTGGCTGTACTGCTGGCTTACCCCTTGAAGCTCCAGGCCCACGGATTTTAGCGCTGCTTCCGCTTCGCTCTGGCTGATGCCCGAAAGGTTGGGGACCGCTACGGCGGCCTCGGTCACTACGACGTTAACGGTTTCGCCCTTGGAGATGCTAATGCCTTTCTGGGGATCCTGGCTGATCACCACGCCTTCCGGCTTGTCGACGTCGATTACCGTCTTGGAGATCTTCATCTTGAGCCCCTTTTCACTCAAGATGGTAGTGGCGTTATCGACGGTCTCTCCCACGACGTTAGGGACGCTGATGCCGCCGGACCCGCCGACGATGGCCCACACACCGGCACCTATTCCCAGCAACAGCAAGACGATGATGATGATCCACAGCCATGTCAGGGAGCGCTTTGGGGCTCCGCCCAAGGGGTACGCCCGGGTCGCTCCCGCTTGATCGAGGGGCAGCACCGGCGTGGCGTATACCGGGAATCCCTCCAGGCCCCGTTCCAGGTCCGCCTGCATCTCCACCACGTTCTGGTAGCGGTTCTCCGGGTTCTTGGAGAGGGCCTTCATGACCACCGCCTCGAGTTCGGGCGATACGTCGGGGTTGACCATGGAGGGAGGCAGCGGGTCTTCCCTGACGTGCTTGTAGGCGATGGATACCGGGGTGTCCCCGTCGAAAGGCGGTTTCCCGGTCAGCATCTCGTAGAGCACTACACCGAGCGAGTACAGGTCCGAGCGCTGGTCCGCGGTCTGTCCCTGCGCCTGCTCGGGGCTTATGTACTGCGCGGTCCCCATTATCGTCCCGGTCTGGGTCATCGCGGTGCCGCCGGCCGACCGGGCTATCCCGAAATCCATGACCTTGACCTGGTTGTCGCTGGTGATAAAGATGTTCTGCGGCTTGATGTCCCTGTGGATAATGCCCTGGGCGTGGGCGGCCTCCAGCGCCGCGCAGATATTCAGGGTTATCTCCACCGCCCTCTCGGGGAGCAGGGGCCCGCCTGACAGTATGACGTCCTTGAGGTCGTGCCCTTCCACGTACTCCATGACCAGGTAGTACGTATCGCCCTCGATGCCCCAGTCATACACGTTTACCACGTTAGGCTGGTTGAGATTGCCGGCGGACTGGGCCTCCTGGCGGAACCTTTGAATGAAGACGGGGTCCTTCGCGTACTGGGCATGCAGGACCTTAACCGCGACGGTGCGCCCCAGCAGGTTGTCGCGGGCCCGGAAGACGTCCGCCATGCCGCCGGTCCCGATCAGCTCCTCGATCTCGTAACGACCGTTAAGAGTGGTGCCTATCACTGGTAACCTCGCCTTTCAACGAACGATTTCGCTTATTATACCTCAACGATTCCCCGATCTGCTCAGGAACACACAGTATCCTTACGGTCCTGCTATTCGGACCTGGCCGCTGCGTACTGGTAGAAGGGGGTGACAAGCAGAGCAGGCGCGCCCTCCCCCTCGGGGGAGGGGATGAGAGTAACTGGATACTTTACAAATCCAGGACGCCATATGGCATAGCTTAACAATGAGGCAGGAAGTGGCAAAGCGTGGAGTTTATGGTGTCGGAGGGGCGACGCCGTTTATTACACACGGCTGGAGGAGTGGATAAACGCGCGTTAATTCGAATTAAAGCCCAGCATTCTTTCGACCGGGAGCAGAGCTCTTACCCGCACATCCTCCGGGACCATGACTCGCGGCTCGAGGTTCTCGAGAGCCAACAGCACCTTCGGGAGCGTAATGAGCTTCATGTTCGGACAGAGCGGTTTGTTGCCGGTTGGGTAGAACAATTTGCCAGGAACAGCGCGCTTCAGCGGGTAGATCATCCCTGCCTCTGTTGCGACAACGAACTCGTCGGCGCTCGATTCGTTGGCGGCGGCGACCATCCCGGAAGTGCTTCTAACGTGGTCGGCTATCGACAGCACCTCTTCGGTGCATTCAGGATGTGCAATTATCTCGGCGCCGGGGTGGTTTTCGAGCACCTCCATGACATCCTTTACGGCGATATCCTGGTGGACGTGGCAGTACCCGTCCCAGGGTATTATTCTCTTTTCGGGCACGTATTTCGCCACGTAGGCGGCCAGGTTCCTGTCCGGGAGAAACAGGATCTCCTCCCCCTCGACCTCCCGGGTTACGCGCACCGCATTAGATGATGTACAGCAGTAGTCGCTCTCCGCCTTCACTGCCGCAGTGGTGTTGACGTAGGAAACGACAACAGCATTTGGATGCAATTCCTTCGCCCGCCTTACAGCCTCAACGGGGGCCATGTCAGCCATCGGGCAACCCGCTCGGATTTCAGGTAGAAGCACGATCCTGTCAGGGTTCAATATGGCCGCGGTTTCCGCCATGAAGTGCACTCCGCAGAAGACTATGACGTCCATATCCGTTTCCGAGGCCTTCAGGGCGAGGCCCAGCGAGTCCCCTACGAAATCACCGATATCCTGTATCTCCGGCCGCTGGTAGTTGTGAACGAGTATTACAGCGTCCTTTTTCCTCTTCTCTTCAAGAATCAACTCCACAAGCGCATCGTCATCAAGCAGGCTGTTTTCAAGGACGCGGTCTTGAGCTCCCTGCGCCGAATGTCCGACGGGGTCCTCTTTCACATTACCCCGCCTGTCAAGGTAGTCGTGGATTGCCCTGCGCAGGGCGTCCGCCCCGAGGTTCGAGCAGTGCATCTTCTCACTGGGCAGACCCCCAAGGCGCTCGTCGACATCCTCCCTGGTAATCCGCAGAGCCTCTTCTACGTCCTTCCCCAGCGCCATCTCGCCTACCATGCTGGATACCGCGATTGCAGCGCCACAACCGAAGGTCTTGAACTTGATTTCGCTCAATCGGCCCTTGTCTACCCTGATGTAGAAGGTCATCATGTCGCCGCATACGGGGTTGCCCACCTCGCCCACCCCGTCAGCTTTCTCGATCACTCCAACGTTGCGCGGATTCATGAAGTGCTCCATGACTGTATCGCTATACTGTGCTATGTCTTCCAACCTCCTCGGTGTACACGTCTCCGGGATATCGTTCCTTCAGCGACTCTCCCTGTCTCAAACGCTCTGGCGCTCGATGGTCTGCATTTCTTCCAAGCGCATTTTCAAATCCTCAAGCGTCTTCTTCTCGAGCACGGTACGCATAGCCGTCGTCATCTCGTCCCAGAGCTCTCGGGTTACGCAGTCCTCGACGCGGTCGCACACGGAGGGATCCCTCAAACACTCGATGAGCATGAGCCGGCCCTCGAGTACCTCAAATATCTCGTCCAACCGAATCTCATTGGCCGGACGGCTGAGGCGATATCCGCCACCCACTCCTCGCTCCGCTATTAAAAGACCGCCGTTCTTGAGCTGGGACATCATGTGCTCGAGGTACCTCTTTGATATCGCCTGGCGTTCGGCAATATCTTTGAGTAGAACCAGCTTATCGCCTCCGTTGGCCGCGATGTCCAGCATCGCCCTCATCCCGTACCGCGCTCTAGTCGAAAACTTCAACTTACCCTCCAGTCGATCGTTCTTGTCACGATTCTGAATCGGTTCCAGGAATGGCCGTTTCCCACCAGTCCGGGCGTCTCACATAAGATCTCCTTCGTAGTCTAAGTGCCTCATTCCATAAATACGGTTACGTACCGAGAGCGTCGAAGCGCCGCTCCGGCAAGGCGCGCGACCGAGGCGTACTCCTGTAGTACGCCGAGGGAGCGGAACGCAGCCGGAGTGGATGCAGCGGCGCTCGAATGCCAGCGTATTTATGGAACGAGGC
>Ga0180015_1000322_pt1 | contig 14068 bp, 15 predicted proteins | sample KR13_S2_MetaG_FD_116508 | JGI IMG/M metagenome (GOLD analysis project Ga0180015, IMG submission 116508) | Groundwater microbial communities from the Olkiluoto Island deep subsurface site, Finland - KR13_S2_MetaG | ecosystem: Environmental > Aquatic > Deep subsurface > Groundwater | place...
CAACATGCGGTGCGCATGCAAATGGATTCCGCTTGCAATTAATCACGCGAAAACGACAATGAGTTTCAATAAGCGTTTGCCGTTCTTAAACGGCAAGAAATCGGTACTCTCAAGCATAACACATAAAAGCCATAGTTTATCCATGGCAACGACCTTGTCGATCCGGATTTGCTCCAAAATCCCCACGGAACACGCGCGGATGGAATTGGTAATGCCTCAGTTTCAGGGGAAATGTGGCGCAACCGAGTTGGGCACAGGGCTTCAGTTGTGGCGGCCGTTCGACAGAACGGCAATCCGCGGTTCTTCGAACCGCCTCTACTCCCCCCTGTAACTGAGGTATTACTGGGATTGCTTTGACGCTCTTGACGATGATCTGCTCAAGCCTCATACTGAATACTATTCATGGCCCTTCCTGTATCCATTTCGGTCTATGAACACGCTGCGCAGCTCATTACCCGACGGCCATGGGATGTCTCCCGCAACGCCGAGCTCCTGCTTGCGGCCCACCGCGCGGCCTATCAACTCTATCATCATTTTCCGGTCGTTGTCGGTATTGATATTTATAACCTGGAAGCCGAAGCCTATGGATGCAGGGTCTGTGAATCTCCTGGCAACGGCATTCCCGCCATTACCGAACCCCTGTTCGCCAATCTCAACCAAGCCATGACGATTCAACCGTTCGATCCCGAGCGGGACGGACGGCTTCCCATGATCCTGGGGGTTGCATCACAACTCCAGCGCGAATTCCCGGAAGCCGATATCCGGATTCCGATCAGCGGACCGTTTTCCATTGCCCAGAATCTCCTGGGCCTGAATGAACTCATGATAGCGGCGATGCTGGAGCCGGGGAATGTCCGACGGTTGCTCCAGCGACTGGTTCCAGGCCAGCTCGCTTACTGCCGGGCCGCCCGGCGGGCCGGCGTGAAAGCGGCTTTTTTCGAGTCCGCAGCGGCACCGCCACTTCTATCGCCGGCACAATTCCGGGAAATTGAACTGCCGCCCTTAAAGGAAGCTATGGCCGGGATCAGCAAAATCATGGGTCAGCCGGCACCTTGTATTCTTGGCGGAGATACGCAGAAGATCGTGCCGGAACTGCTGGAAACTGGAACGCGGTTTCTGATTTGTCCGGCGGAAACGGATCGGTCCTTGTTTCTCAAGCAGGTGGTGGCGCATCCGGAGGTTGCGGTCCGGATCAACATGAACCCGGCGCTCAGCGCGCGCGGTCCGCGGGAGGCCATTGCGCGGGAGATCAATGCGATCGCCGAGCTGGCCGCCCAAAGCCCGAATCCCATACTACTCGGCACGGGCGCCCTGCCCTACGAAACACCGCCGGAGAACATCCTGTATATCATTGACTACGCCGGAAAAGTTCCGCGTGGCGCCATTAATGGTTGTTCACACCCGCAATCACGCCCGCCGGTTTCACCGGCAATTCATAGTTGAGCATCAGATCGAATTCGGAAAATCCCCGCCTTTCATTTCGGCGGCCTGGGATCGCCCATCCTGCCATTGCGCTTATTCCCGTTACCGTGGAACACGGCTTAAACTGAGCGGCCGTTCCAATCCGTGGGCCAGCATAAGGCACTCGTCATTCAGCATTTCCACGGTCGGGCCTTCGGCTACAACTTTGCCGCCGGCGAGGACAATCACGCGCGAGCAGATTTCGACAACCAGTTCCAGATCGTGCGTGGCGATGATCTTGGTGTGCGCAAACGATTTTAGCAAACCGATCAGCCGCCGGCGGCCGCGGGGATCGAGATGCGAGGACGGCTCGTCCATGACCAGGATGTCCGGCGCCATGGCCAGCACCGTGGCGATGGCCACAGCGCGTTTCTCGCCCGCCGAAAGCTTGTAAGGCGGACGGTTTTTTAAATGCACCATCCCCACCCGCTCCAGAGCCAAGGCGACGCGCCGTTCCACCTCATCCGGCGGCAGTCCCGCATTCAACGGGCCGAAGGCGACATCCTCGAACACCGTCGGCATGAAAAGCTGGTCGTCAGGATCCTGAAAAACCATGCCGACCGCGCGCCGCGCGGCGACCGCGGTTGCGCGAGTCAGCGGCACATCGCCAATACGCACCTCGCCGCGGGTGGGCGTCAGATAACCGTTAAGATGCAGAAGCAACGTGGATTTTCCGGCCCCGTTGGCCCCGACCAACGCAACCGATTCGCCATGCAGGATCCGGAAGGAAACGCCTTTCAACGCCTCGACGCCGTCGGGATACGAAAAACACAAGTCTCTGACTTCGACAATATGATGGCTCATGAGACGCCTCCCGTAAGCCAACGGCCGACAAGCTCGGCCAGATTCCAGAGGCGGGCGACAATAAAGAAACCGGTCCATCCGATCATAAACATCCAATCCGTCCATCGGAAATGTGTCCGCCGCATGACCCGGATTTCACCGTCGAACCCCCGGGCAACCATGGCGCGGTAAACGCGATCGGCGCGATCCATTGAACGCAGGAGCAGATGCCCCACGAGCGAGCCGTAGACGCGCAAACGCAAGGATTGCAGGCCGGCGGAACGGAGTTCCAGACTCCGCGTCATTCGGGAACCCTCGGCGGCAATCACGAACAGATACCGGTAGAGGAACAGCAGTTGGACGGCAAACACACGCGGCAGGCCCAGCCGCTCCAGTCCCGCGCCCAGACGATCCATGCCGGTGCAGGCCACCAACGCCAGCGCCGCGCCAACCGTCAAGGTAAAACGGATGATGATCGAGGCGAATGAAAGCCAGCCGCCGGAAATGACGTACCCGCAGACAGCGGCGACCGGCTGGCGGTCGAAATAAGGATTGAACATGCCGATAACCAGCGCCAACGGCGCGGCAACCAGAATCTTGCGAACAATGCAAGCGGGCGGAATGCGGCCAAGCGACAGGATGGCAAACGGATAGAGGAACAACGGCATCAGGGCAGACACTTCATAACGCGGGAACGACATGACAACAACAATGAAAACAAGGGTTGTGAGAGCCTTGCTCCGCGCATCGAGCCGATGCACCGGCGACTCCATCCGCCCCAATTCATCCATGTGTCCGATTTCAATCCATTGCCCTAATCCCATCGGTCTTGTCCTTCATCTCACTCAACGCTCTTTGGCTCCGGTGATCGTTTCGTATTTCGCAGGTAATTGTATTTCCGCTCACCGGGCTTTCAAGGCAAAACCGATGAGGCCGGCCAGGCCCAACGTCATCAGACCGCCCACAATGCCCGCCAGGGACGTTCCCGCGCTGACGACCGGCCAGCGTTTCGTAGTGGCGGGAATAGTCTCCGTTGCGGCATCGGATTCCAAGACCTTGAAGCTGTAATCCGGCAGAAAAGCAGTCTTCTCCTGCAGGTGAGCGAGTTTTGCATGCAGGTCGCCTTCGGAACCGGAAACTTCCTCCTTGCCGGTAACTTTGGCAATGGACCATTCCAATCCATCGGGATGGGTCGAGGCAAACCAACTGACGGCTCCGCCGGTGATCAATGCGGCGACCATCAGCCCGATTAAGACGGGCGCCAGTGTCACTGATTTATTCGCTTCGATTTGCGCCGCAAACATGGCCTCCGGCCGGGCGTGCGCGACAAATAAAACCACGGCGGCGGTTGCCAGTCCTTCAATAATGCCGATGGCCAGGTGGATGGGCAACATCAGCAGAACGAACGTGCTGAACGGCAATTCGGAGATGCCGGATGCCTTGGTCTCCAGCACGACGCTAAACGCGCCGAGTTGCAGACCCACAACGGCGGCGACTATCGCGGCTAACCATGCGCGCAGGATGCCGTGTTCGTCCCGGGTTATCGCGCGGTAAATGAACGGATAGGCAATGAACGCGGGAAAGAATCCGAGGTTAAAGATATTACAACCTAACGCCAGCAGTCCGCCGTCGGCGAAGAAAAACGCTTGCATGGTCAGAACCGAGGCGATCACGAGAAAGGCCGCATGGGGCCCGAGCAGAATCGTCAGAATCAGGCCTCCGCCGAGATGCCCGCTCGATCCCGTGCCGGGGATTGAGAAGTTGATCATTTGCGCGGCGAAGATAAAGGCGCCGAGCACTCCCATCATGGGCACAAGACGGTCGTTCATCGTTTGTTTTACTTTGCGCGCGCAGTACGCGATTAACCCGGCGGTTACCATCCACAGCGCCCCGCCCACGGCGGGGGAAATCAAAGCATCGGCCATATGCATGGGATGTCTCCTTCTATCTATTTTGTTCCTATTTTGCTTTCTTCCTTCGTAAATCCAAAGGTCCACGTCAAGCCGGCGGTAGCGATGAGGTCCGGCGCGTCGCCGGCCAGGCGCGTGCCCGCCGCTGCGTCCATGATCAGGGTATCAACGGGATTCCAGCGCAAGCCTGTGTTGAACATAAAGACATTGTCCGTGCCACTCCGCAATTCCTTCTCCGCAAACACCTCGCCCACCCACTGGAGCGGACCCGTGGCGCATGATGCGCCATCAATGAGCTGATAATCGAGCGCCAGCCCGTAGTGCAGAATGTCGCCTGCGTCCTCGTCTGCCGGCTCGCCGATAAACGCATATCCGACGTTGATATGCGCGCCCATTTTCTCGCCCAGAGACTTGGAGGCAATCCAGGCGAGATCGTAATCCGTCTTGCCGCTGCCGAGCCCCTTGTCCTTGTCGGTGGTGGGAAACTTGACGGTGGGAACAACAGCCTGGCGGGGCCACCATGTTGCTTCGTCCATAAATTGCCATTTCGCGGTCAGGAACAGGTCCCCAATCCCATTTTTAGTATTGATGCATTCCTTGCCGCTGTCCTCCTCGATCTCGGTCAGCTCTTCGAATTGCCCTCCGAATCCGGCGCCGATTTCCAGGTTGGGAAACGCGCCTGCCGCGACGCTGAACGGGAAATCCCGGTGCTTACAGCCGATATCTTTTTCATAGAAGGCGCCGCCCTCGATCTTGAACTCATTGAACGCGAGCGGATCGGCGTCGTCAATGATCAGCGGCCGGGCGGCGAACGACATTTCGACCGCGCAAAGAACCAAGGCCGCCGTTAATGTTGTTACCGGCGAAACGCCTGACCGATTTACGGACTGTCGAACGATCTCCATTTTCCGAACCTCCGGCTATTTGTGGCGTCTCCGGGGGTCCAGTCGATGTCACGTTTATTTGTAAGGCTTTCGGCTCCGCTTGTGCGGCCGCCTTCTATCTCTGAAACCTTTTCTTCTCGCGCTTCTCAATCTGCACTATTTTTGATTCATGAATGGTGATCACCACCTCCCCATATTTTATTTGCCGGATATAATTTAATATTTCATCAAGGACTTTCTTGTCTATATTTCCATCTTGTTCGCTGATTTCCATTCGGACAGTCCCTCCGATTCCCGGAAGGTTCTTTCGGCCCCGCTGCGCCGGAGCGCATCACCCAGCCCGGCCGCCGGCAGACTCGTAATACGTTTATTAATTTCGTAATACTATCATGTCCGGAAAATGAGTCAACAGGAAATACGGGGAATAATGCAGGCCCCGTTCGAAAAGGTCTTCGAATGGCAAATCCGAAATTCTAATATCGAACGGCCAAAATAATCGCAAACAATCAGCAAAGAACCGGGGAAAATTTCACATTTGGATCATTTGGATTTGAAATTTGTTTCGAATTTCGTGCTACGTGCTTAGGATTTGAGAGCCTGACACCTTTTCGTACAGGCTCTATGGAGGGTTTCAGCTTGCCCTTCGGCTTCGCTCGGGGCCTTGCGCCTGTCGAAGCTGAACCCGTCTGTGGATTGCAAAGCCTCGGGCTGAGCAACGCGAAGCGCGTGGCAGGCAAGTTTACCACGCTCCAGGCGTGGCTCAGCCCCTACAATATAATTTCCTATGCAATTAGCCCCCGATACCCACCGCGCGATCGGGATAACTATTTCAGGCGGGAGGCACGCTGTCCGGTCCGCCGGAGGCGGCGACTGCCAGGGCGCCGTGTTTGACGCCTTTCACGGCGCGGAGTTTCTGCTCCAGCCTGACCAGGTCGGTGGGTTTGCCGCGCACCGCCACAATCTCCAGGCAGGCGTCATGATCCAAGTGCACATGCTGGCTGGCAATGATCAACTCATGATGATCATGCTGGATGGCGTTCAGACGGTTGACCAGGTCGCGCCGGTGGGCGTCATAGACCAGGATAATCGCGCCCACCGTCTTGGCATTCCCCTTCCATGCTTTCCGGACCAGGCCCTGGCGGATCAGATCGCCGACAGCTTTCGACCGGGTCGGACAGCGCTCCATCCGTAACTGGCGGTCAAACGCCTCCAGGAGCGCTTTTTCAAGCGATATGCTCAATCGGGTCAAAGCAGTCATGTCCTATGTCTCCCCTGGGGGTATTACGTTTTAGCGACCTACTTCACGCGTTCGCCTTCTCGCATGAGCGCCCCTTGATGTAGCCGGCGGCGACAATTTCCAGCCGTCGGTTTGATCCACAGATCGATATCTTCGGAGAATGTTGCGGCACCGTACAAAATGGCTGCCTGACCGCTGATAAGGAGAAACTCGACCTTATTCTCCATCAAGCCGTGGAAAAATCTTTTGATCATGAATGTGTATCATAATCTCATCCGGCGGACAAGACGATTTGCTGGCGGGGGTTATTTATTTCCTTGGGCACACGCTTGCAGATACCGATTAAATTCAGCCTCCGAAAAATCGGGGGACTAATCAATGGATAGGAATTTCAATTCTTGTGGTAATGTTGTTCACCTCAGGCTGGGGCTGAGCCGGAACCGCCCCGGCGGGTTGCCGACGTTTTTTCGAAATGTCCGGTTGAAATAATATTCGTTGGGCATGCCCACGCGTTGCGCAATCTCCTTGACGGAATAATCCGTGGAAACCAGCAGAATTTTGGCGCGCGTTATCCGCTCGCGGGTCAACAGGGTCTGGAATGACATGCCGAAAATTGCCCTGACCAGGTGACTGGTCCGGGAGTTCGACAACGCGAGGGCGTGCGCCAGATCACTCGATCCGATGGGACGGGTCGCGTTATATTTCAGGAAACGCAGAATCGCGGCTTTGCGCGTTGTTGGCTGTTCGTCAAGCTTGAATAAGCGATCCACTTCCGCAATCAACCCCCGGCCCAGCATATCGAGTACGCGGCAGAGCCGGGCTGCGCGCTGTTCATCCCATCGCAGCAGGCTCTTTTTCGCCTGCGCCCAGGCATCGCCCTGATGACCCGCCATCCGCACACGCCCGCGCCCGGATGCCAGCCATGAACCCGCAAAGAGCACGCCGAGGAGAATGCCGTCGCGCTTGATCGGCACAACGATTTCGCGCAGTCCCTTCCAGCAGGTATGCTCAAAAGGCGCCGGCGCCCGCGCTGCCTGCTTGTAGATGACGCCCCCGCAATGCCGAGCGCATCGTTTCCCGAATCCGGAGTCACAGAGGATAAATCGGCGATGCGATTGGCGCCTGGCGCCGAGGAGCGGCAAGCCTTCCGGATCATGAAATATGCCGCCGATATCGTGGAGCGTGATGCGGATTGTGAGCAATTGCTCGGCGTCCAACAAACTTTGTTCACAAGTACTGGTGGACCAAAGCATCGTCATTTCCACCTCCCCGAGCAGGCCATAGGCCACTTCACCGCCGTCAATAAATAAACATACAACCACGTCACCGACTATGCCGTGTCCGCAAGGCGCGATCAAAGCGGGCATACGAAGCGTATGTCTCTTCGACCGGAATGCAGCGGCTCAGCCTGCCTAGCTGCCATTAACTTTTATAACTGTTAATAGCAGGATAGTGCAAAACAATGGCAGGATCAATCATTTTCAGAAAAGCGAAAACAGTTTAGCTTGATGCCAGAAAAAAATACAAATTGAGTTGCGGCTTGGAACACCTGTGATAAAAGGAGATATGTCATGTACCCGTTGACACCCTTGAAGATCTATGCGCTGGACAGCGTTCTTAATGATCCGCTCTGCACGGTGCGGATGGAACGCATCCTGCGGGCCATTGGACGGACACGGGACAAGGTCGTGCGCGTGGACGAGGCGAACGTGCCGGAGGTCGCGGCTAAGATTGCGGGCCTTTGGCCGCCGAAGAAAGTCCCTTCCGGCATGACGCGCTCATATATGCGTCCGCTGGTCTTCACGCGGATCCGCGTCGACGAACCCCTCAAACCGGACATTGGGCCTATCCTGAAGCGATGCTCCCCCGAGACGTCCGAACACCTCGTCCGCACCATCCTCGGCCACATCGATGCCTCCCGGCCGTTTCACCAGTACGAGGACGACTGGCAGAAGAACATGGTCTGCTGGCCCACCCTCATGCTCGGCACCATGACCGGATGTCCTCACGGCTGCCAGTACTGTGGCGACGGCAGATCCGGCAAGATGATCGCGGTCGGCCTGAACATCGAGGAGACCGTCGAGCGCCTGATCGTCCCCATCGCCGAGAAGAACCCCCAGCAGCGATGCTTCCTCCTGATCGGATGGGGGTCGGACGAGATCACGTTCGAGCCTGAGCACGGGGCATTCGATGTCTTCACGACGGCGCTCGATCGCCTTGACCGCTACGTCTACTTCCACACCGGCGGCGACAACGTTGACTGGATCGCGGACCTCAAGCACAAGGACCGGCTCATCGGCGTCTGGAGCGTAACTTGCGCCACCGCCGCACGGATCATCGAACCCGGTGCGGGGAGCGCCATCAACCGGATAGAAGCCGCGCGCAAGTGCCGGGAGATGGGTGTCCCCGTCCGCATCAAGTTCAAGCCCATAATCCCGGTGCGCGACTGGCGCCGCGAGTACGCAGAGATTATCGAGCAGACGGTGAAGCGGGCGCAGCCCGAGTCCATCGGATTCTGTCTCTACATCTGGAACACCTACAAGTCCATGATGAACTCGCTTAACCCAGATCTGCTGGATCCGGAGTGCTTGGATGCGGCCAGGAGGGCCCAAAAGGAAATAAAGGGCGTGACGACCGGCCCGTTCCCGCACAAGGTGCGGCGGGAGATCTACCGGACACTGATCCGCGAGGTCCGCAAGTGGAACAAGGATGTCCCGGTCTATATCAGCACCGAGTCGCGCGAGATGTGGGATGACTTGAAGGACGAACTGGGCCAGGATCCCATGGCATATATCTGCGGATGCAGTCCCGTAGCCGTCCCCGGACGAAAGCTGGCCCTCTCCACCGGCCTCAGCCACTCGACCTACCTTCCGAAGGAGCTTGCTTCGAAAAGCGAATAAACCTGTGTCCGGGATGTCCCGGTGATTCATCACTCCCCGAACCCGGCCTGGCGCAGCCGTTCCGGGGTCAGGGGGGAAGACGGCTGACTGAATTCAAGATGGCGCCGGACATGCTTGCCGATAATGTCCGTTTCCAGATTGACGGCATCCCCTTCCCGCAGGTCGCGCAGGCTGGTCTGGGTCCACGTGAAGGGAATGATGTGAACCGTAAAGGACCGGGAATCGAGTCCGGCGATTGTCAGACTAATGCCATCCACGGCAATCGATCCTTTGACCACCATGCCCTTCAGGAGATCATCGGCACAGGAAATCTTCAGAACCCAGTCCCGGCCGGCACCCCGTTTCTGAAGCAGAGTCCCGATGCCGTCCACGTGTCCCGTGACCATGTGACCGCCCATCGGGTCGCCGAGCCGCAGGGCTCGTTCCAAATTCAGTGAACAACCCGGCTGTTTGGCGCCCAGACAGGTTCGATCCAGTGTTTCCCGGAGCACGTCGCAGGTGAAAGATCGGTCCTGCCGATTAGCCACGGTCAGGCAGACGCCGCTGATAGCCACGCTTTCGCCTTCCGCCAGGTGAGGCGTCCACGCCCCGGCGGCGACGACCAGCCGGAGTCCGCCGCCGACTGTTTCGCGGCGGTCCAGTTTTCCCACCTGTTGAATCAATCCGGTGAACATATCCTTATTTTTCACAATTTATGTTTGGAGTGCGGTAGCCAACGCTCCAAATAAGAATCGTCGGCATAATAAACCACTCGAACTTTCACGGCATCGGTATCGCCGTGATCACGATGTCCTTACCAAGATGCCGGCACCCGGTAAAGCGCAATTTTGGCGCTGTGGGTAACGGCCATCCCCGGCCGCCCACGGCACTTACGGAGTTATGACCGCCCACGATGCACGGCGCCAGATAAAACACAAAGGTATTAACCAGCCTGGCGCGGATCAGGGCTTCAGCCACTTCACCGCCGCCTTCGCACAATACATGCAGGATACCTATTTTACCCAGGCTCTTCATCAGGGCGGGCAAGGATACGCGACCTCTCGTTCCCGGAAGTATCCAGACCTGCGCCCCCCGCTTTTTCCATTCCCGGATGCGCAGGGAAGGACACAACCGGGTGGTCGCCACAATCGTCCGGCCGCGTTCCGCATCGGTCAATACTCGAACATCGGAGGGAATCCTGCCCCTGGCATCCAAGATCACCCGGAACGGCCGGCGGCCTTTTGCGGGCCGGGGCAACAGTGCCGGATCATCCGCCAGCACGGTCCCGGCGCCGACAAGGATAGCATCCGCACTCCGGCGCAACCCTTGAACTTCCCGCCGCGCTTCCGGCCCGGTTATCCAGCGCGACCGTCGCCAGCCATCCGCGATTTTTCCGTCCACCGCCATGCCGAGTTTCAAGGTTACAAACGGCCGGCCTGATGTAATCCATCGGGCAAACGGGGCAATCAATGCCAGCGCTTCCGCAGCGCCTACATTTTCAATCACGCGGATTCCCTTGCGCCGCAGTAACCGCAGACCCCGTCCGCAATGCCGGGGATTCGGATCCCGGGTACCGACGACCACGCGCCGAACGCCGCTGCGCAGAATGGCCTGAACGCATGGCGACGTCCGGCCAGTGGTGCAACAGGGTTCCAGGGTGACGTATAGCGTCGCGCCGCGCGCTTGCGCACCGGCCGATCTAAGCGCCAGCGCCTCGGCATGAAGCCGGCCGGCGGCATGATGATATCCCCGGCCAACAACCCGAGATCCGCGGACGACAATTGCACCCACCGGCGGATTGGGACGCGTCAGGCCTTCCCCTTGCCGCGCCAGCGCCAGGGCTCGGGCCATCCAGAATTCATGCCGGTGATGGTGATTCATAGCGCAATACATTCACCGTTCAACCCCGCATTTCGCAGGACAATCTTATCCGCTTCCCTGAACCAAAACAAAGAACGAAGAACTTTCTGCAACTCTATCATTGAATCAATATCCCAGAAACAACTGGCGAAATTCCACCTCGGGGGCGTTCGCGGCGATCGAACCGACATGCCCGTCAATGGCCACATAATTGGCGATGAGATTGGTGCCGCTCCGGTGATGATAACCGATTTCGGTCCGGTAGCTGGGACTATTTTTAAGCGGGTGGGTTGATCCGAAGCCGGCATCCTTATAGACGGTGTCTCTTACCGCCACCCCCGTTTCCTCCTTGGCCATGTACCAGATCGATGTTCCATACTTAATGGCTAACGCGCCCCCCCCGGGTCCGGTCAGCCAACCCTGCACAGCATTCCAGTCAATGAAGGCAAACCTGGAACTTTTCAGATCGGACTGATTTTGATAGATAGCGTCGCCGTTAACAGCATACGTTGTTCCATTGCCGATATTATCCAGCGTGTAACCATAAAAGATATCGAGAGACAATCCTTTGAAGGTGGGCGAATTGGTCTTAAAAATGCTCAAATCAACCTCGGGGCAAAATACCACATCTTGGACCGAGGCGCTGGAACGGACATAACCATTGATGAAACCGCTCCAGCTGTCCGCCGAAACGCCGCCCATCGCGTCTCCCATTGTGCCCCGCATACCCATCGTATCTGCAATGAGCGAAAAAGAACCCATTAAACCCGCCGAATCACCCCAGATATTCCCCCCGCCGCCGGCCACCATCAATCCGGTTGTTCCCTTAAAACCGGCAGCGGAACCCGGCGAAATGAAATAGCCTTGGTGATCAGCCATATATTTCCCAATGGCGACGCCGAATTGGCGCAGGTTGTTCCGACAATAGGTGGTCCGCGCACGCTCACGGGCGTCGCGGACATAGGTGGCAAGCAAACCCGCCAGCATGGCAATGATCGCCAATACCACCATTAGTTCGACGAGGGTGAAGGCCATGAGCAGTGATCCGTCTCCGCTTGGATAGCTCTGGCGAAAGGTGGTGAACGGCCTGCGATCAGGAGATGATTTTCTTAAGGCCATATGAGTTTTCACCGCACAAATATTAACAGGATGTTCAGGAGCGGGATTTGATATCCGGACTATCCCGTCAATCCTGTCCAAGTGGTCTAAGCCTCTATTTTCCCCGAAACGGCTTCGCGGCTGGAGCGGCTCAGGTTTTTCCGGGCGCGATCGAGAATGCCGTTGACGAACCGGCCCGACTCCAGGGAACTGAAGGCTTTGGCGATATCGACGGCCTCGTTGATGGACACAATCGGTGGAATGTCCGGACGATACAGCATCTCATAGAGAGCCAGCCGCATTACATTTCGATCCACGGCGTTCATCCGCTTCACTTCCCAGTGTTCGGCGTATTGTTGAATCTTGGCGTCGATAGCGGCAAGATTCAGCAACACACCCCGAACGAGGTCTTCTGTGAATTGGCGTGTCTTCGGATCCGAATTCTTCTCATTCCAGAAATCGGCGAGGGCGCAGTCGATATCATTGGTGTTGAAATCGCGTTGAAATAAAAACTGGACCGCCCATTCCCGCGCATGCCGTCGCGTCGCCATGGTTGTTACGCCGTGATGTTTTTGAGGAGTGAAGCCATTTCAATCGCCGATAATGCGGCGCTCCAGCCGCGGTTCCCGGCCTTGGATCCGGAGCGTTCAATGGCCTGCTCTAGATTGTCCGCGGCAACCACGCCGTCGATAACGGGTAGATTTTCCTTCAAACCGATCTGGGTGAGCGCCCGCGCCACCTGTCCGTTGATAATGCCGGCATGCGGCGTTGCGCCTTGGATCACGACGCCCAGCGCCACCAGCGCGTCAAATTTCTTCGTCTGCGCCAGTTTCTGGACCGCCAGCGGAATCTCCAGCGCTCCGGGGACCCAGGCCACGGTCACGGAATTCTCATGAGCCCCGTGCCGCTGGAAACAATCGAGCGCGCCGCGAAGCAGCTGCTGGGTGAACAGGTCGTTATACCGGCTGATCACGATGCCAAACCGCAGATCCTGCGCCTGTAGATTTCCGGCCATTTCCTTGATGTTCATGGGAACCTCCTTGTTGATAATAAATTTTTTCGTTAAATTCATCGAAGGCCGCCGACATCTGCCGATCGTCAGCCTGCGCCAAGCGGCTTGATTTCCCGTTATCCTCTCGCTGGCGTTAATTCCCTTGCGCGCGGGCCACATCCGGAGTCTGCCGATTTGCGGCATCCTCCGCCTGTTTTTCCTTCTCCTTTGCATCGTCGGCCATCATTTTCCAGCTGAATCAAAATCTCCCCCGCGTTTCATTCCTGCTTTTCCCCTATTCACCCCTCAATTTTTCACTATTTTCCCGATCCATATTTCCCTAGACCCCTACAGACCCTTCGTTCCTCGCGTTCTAAAATGATTGTCGAGACGTGACCCCCACCCATCCCCCCACGATTTACCTTTGCCGGCTGACTCGCCCAGCCCTATCTCCGTAAGCTGGTTCGCCGCATCATAAGCATAAGAATGTGAAGGATGGTCCCACCAATCCGGCTTCGCCTGACGGCTACGCCGTGACAGGTCCGTCCCACGACTAAAGGTCTGCTTCTGGAGCCGCGTGCGGTTCCTGACCGGATCATAGGTGTATTGAAAATGATACTCCTGTTTGCCTTTGCCGTTATGCGGTTCCGGACTCCCATCCACAAGCATCAGGCCGGGGCAAGCCATCAACAACCCCAAAGAGCTTCAAAGAACAAGTTACACGGTGCCGGCATTTCAGGCCCCAACGACAGTGAGAAAGCTACCAGAACAGGGCGGCAACTGAAAGGGAAAAGTTCTTTCCAGGGGTATAGGGGGGTATAGGGGGGTATAGGGGTCACGTCTCGACATTCGACATTTTGGACAGGCATTGGCGGGATTGGGCCAACAGTTTGCTATCCGTTGCTAGCCTGCGGCGAAACCGTTCCACCGCCTTCCCCACACTCTTGTAATCCATTCCGCCCGCC
>Ga0180015_1000329_pt1 | contig 13835 bp, 11 predicted proteins | sample KR13_S2_MetaG_FD_116508 | JGI IMG/M metagenome (GOLD analysis project Ga0180015, IMG submission 116508) | Groundwater microbial communities from the Olkiluoto Island deep subsurface site, Finland - KR13_S2_MetaG | ecosystem: Environmental > Aquatic > Deep subsurface > Groundwater | place...
CCCTGATTGATGCGGGGGTTCCCCTGCTTCGGGCACTACAGATCCTGAATAAACAGGAAAGAAGCACGGCGCTCAAACGCATCGACGGGGAATTATGCGAGGCGGTGGAGGGCGGCAGCACCTTTGCTGAAGCATTGAGCCAGCATCCCAAAGTATTTGACAAACTGTTTGTCAACATGGTCCGGGCCGGAGAGGTCGGCGGTGTCCTCGAAGTAACCCTGAATAAATTGGCGGAATTCATCGAGAAAGCCGAAAAGATCAAGACCACAGTCCGCGGCGCCATGGTGTATCCCATTGTCGTGTTGATCACGGCGGTGGGGATCCTGACCTTCCTGATGATCAAAATTATTCCGTCGTTCACTGAGATTTTCGAGAGTTTATTGAAAGGAACGCCCTTGCCGGCGCTCACCCAGTTTGTCGTCCACGTCAGTAATATGTTCGTTCATCGGACGCCGATGGTGGTTATAGCCTTGGTGGTGCTGATCATCTTCATCAAGCTGATCGGGAAATCCCGCCCGGGCCGGCATTATATCGACCTGCTGAAGCTTAAAATACCGATTATCGGAGGCTTGGTTTCGAAGGTCAGTATTTCGCGGTTTTCGCGCACCCTGGGAACCCTGATGACGTCCGGCGTGCAGATTCTGCAGGCGCTGACGATAGTCCGGGATACGGCCGGCAATGAGGTCGTGGCGCGCGCGGTTCAGTCGGTCCACGACAGTGTGAAGGAAGGGGAAACGGTTGCGGCGCCGATGGAGGCGTCCGGCGTGTTTCCCGCGATGGTCGTCAGCATGGTCACCGTGGGCGAAGAGACCGGCCGTCTTCCGGAAATGCTGGTCAAGATCGCGGATAATTACGATACGGAGGTGGATGCCGCCGTGGAGGGCATGACTTCCATCATCGAGCCGATCATGATTATCTTTCTCGCGGTGGTGGTCGGCACGATCGTAATTGCCATGTTCATGCCGCTGATCAGCATCGTTCAAAATCTCCAGTGAGAATGTTGCGCTTTCGGTAATGATTCGCGGGAGACCGCCCGCCGGTCTTTCAATGACCCCGTCTGTGGCTGCGCCGGGACGGGCTGATCCGGATGGAAGAACAAGACCCTCATGGCCCTCAAGCTGACAGCGTCATTTTTCCTTCAGGCGGATGTGGTGAAAATCGGTCGGGAACTTCTGGGGAAGATGCTGTTCACGCATATCGGCCGCGGGCCGGTCTGCGGCGGCATCATTGTCGAGACCGAAGCCTACGGCGGCGCCCGGGATCGGGCTTCCCATGCGTACGGCAATCGCCGGACCCGGCGGACGGAAGTCATGTTCCACGGCGGCGGCGTGGCGTATGTCTATCTGTGCTACGGCATCCATTCCCTGTTTAATATCATCACCAACAAGGAAGGCATTCCGGATGCTGTGCTTATCCGTGCAATCCAACCGGTTCATGGAATCGAGGTCATGCTGAAACGGCGCCGCAAGGTGCGGCGGGATTGTTCGCTCGGGGCGGGCCCCGGCGCCCTGTCCCAGGCATTGGGCATTGGCTTGAAGCATAACGGCATCAGCGTGTCGGGCGACGTGATCTGGCTGGAACAGGGAATTCGAATTCGGCCGTCGCAGATCGCTTCCGGCCCGCGGATCGGGGTCCAGTATGCGGGCGCGGACGCCCAACGCCCCTGGCGCTTCTGGATTCGCGGCAGCGAGTGGATCAGCCGCCCGATAAAGGCGAAGCCTTGCATGGCGGTTCATTGATGCCTATGCGTTCGCCAACGTGTGCTTCGAAGCAATGAAAGGGTGTGACGATATGCTTCATATGGACTATATCGGATATTATTGCCTATTATCCATGATAAAGCTAATTTATACCAGAATTAAATCGGACAAAACAGGAAATATTACGGATTCTACCGGAAGACATGGCGGGATAGATTATCACCGCATCATAGAATTGTGTTTTTTTAGATTATAGGATTCCTGGCTCGACGGCAACCTGGGGCGTTACCATGAAAAAATTGCGCGTTATTCTTGTTGGATGCGGGGCGATCAGTAATGCCTGGTTCGGTGCTGTCAAGCAACGTAATGATGTTGAGTTGGTTGGATTGGTGGACCTTAATCGGGAAGCGGCCGACAAGCGGGCCGCTGAGCACGGATTGCCGGGGGTGCAAACGGGGGCCGATCTGAAGGCCGTGATCGAGAAGACCCGGCCGGATGCGGTGTTCGACTGCACCCTGCCCGCAGCGCACGTGAGTGTTACCACGGTGGCGTTGCGGCATGGTTGTCATGTGCTGGGCGAAAAACCGCTGGCCGACACGATGCCCAATGCCCGAACCATGGTGGCCGCGGCAAAGAAGGCCGGCAGAATTTACGCCGTCATGCAAAACCGGCGTTACATGGCCAATATCCAGGCGCTCCGGCGCTTTCTGGATAGCGGCGAAATCGGACGGATCACGACGGTCCACTGCGATTTTTTCATTGGCGCTCATTTCGGCGGGTTCCGGGATCACATGAAGCATGTGCTCCTGCTCGACATGGCCATCCATACGTTTGACCAAGCCCGTTATTTTATGCAAGAGGACGCTGTGACAGCGCTGGCCCATGAATGGAATCCGCCCGGTTCCTGGTATGACCATGATGCCTCCGCCGTCGCGGTATTCGAAATGACGAATAAGATCGTCTTCTGTTATCGCGGCAGTTGGTGCGCCGAAGGGCTTAACACGGCATGGGAAGCCGCTTGGCGGATTATTGGCGAGAATGGGTCCGTCACTTGGGATGGTGCGCATACGTTCCAGGCCCAGGTGGTGACGGGCCGGGCCGGTTTCGTGCGCGAGAGAAAAGACGTGGAAGTTCCCTACGACCGAACGGCCGGCATTTTGGAAGGACATGCCGGTTGTATTGATGAGTTTATCCGTTGTGTCCAAGCCGGCAAAATACCACAGACGGTATGCACGGACAATATCAAGAGCCTGGTCATGGTGCATGCCGCCGTGGAGAGCGCCACCGGTGGACGGAAAGTGAAGTGTAAGTAATCCATTAGTATACAAGGAGATCAACATGAGTCATAAGAACGGCAATCACAAACCGGACATTCGTATTGGAACGCTCGTCAGCGCGGGCATGAAGTCGGCTGAATATATTCGCCAGATTCTGCCTTATGGTTTCGAGTCGTTCAGTCTCACCTTCTGGCAGACGACAAAAGGCATTGACTGGAAAAAGCTGGCCGCCGAGGTGAATGATATCCTTGCCGGCAGTGGAGCGGTGGTTTCGTCACTGGGCGTATTCGGCAACCCTCTGGAAACAGAGCCAAAGGACAAGGAGACCCTGCAGGGGTTGAAAGAAGCAATTGATAATGCGCATCTGTTCGGTTGTGATATTGTCGCTGGGTTCACCGGCCGCCTGCGTAATCGGCCGATCGACGAAAGCCTCCCGCGTTTCAAGCAGGTCTGGACAGCGCTCGCCGGACGGGCGAAGGACAACGGGGTGCGGATCGCGTTTGAGAACTGCGACATGGGGGGGAGCTGGCAAACCGGCGATTGGAACATCGCGCACAATCCGGCGGCATGGGAAATGATGTTCCACGCCGTGCCGTTCGGCCATCTTGGCCTCGAATGGGAACCGTGCCACCAGTTGGTCAATCTGATTGATCCCATGCCGCAATTGCGTGAATGGGTGAAAAAGATTTTCCACCTGCACGGCAAAGACGCCACGATTTACTGGGATCGTATCCGGAAGTATGGCATTCGCACGTCCGTCCATGAGGACATTGTGCGTAAAACCGGTTCGCAGGGAGCCAAGCCGTTTGCGTATCACCGCACCCCGGGGTTTGGGGACAGCGACTGGACCGCGATCATTTCCGAGTTGCGCATGGCCGGTTTTAAGGGATCGATCGATATTGAAGGCTGGCACGACCCGGTCATGAAGGGCGAATTGGAAATGAGCGGCCAAGTGGCCGCGCTCCGGTACCTGAAGCAATGCCGCAGTGATTTTATCCCGAATCCACAGGTTTGATGGGCCGGCTGTCAGCTGAAGTTATTTTTAGATCAGATCGCCAGTTCCAAAGGGCGATGGCCGCCGCGGTGGCGGCATTCAGCGATTCGACGCCGTTGGACAGGGGAATAGAAACCAGCCTGGCCCGTTCCCTGATTTCATCGGGAAGACCCGGACCTTCCATCCCGGCCACCAGTCCATAACGGGCAGGGCGCTCAATGTGATCCAATGGAGTGCCCGTGGCATCCAGCGCGAATAAGGGAGCCGCTCCGTCTGTCGTCAGGTCTTTCAGAAACGGCCCGGATTCCAGGCGGATTTTCCAGAGTGCGCCGGCGGATGCGCGCAGGGCCTTGGGGAGGAACGGGAAGGCCGCATCGCGGAGTACGACAACCCGCGCTGCGCCAAGACCGGCGGCCGCGCGAATCACGGCGCCGACGTTCTCCGGATCCCCGAATGGAATAAACAAGGTGCAACCGTCAGGCCAGGGTGCCTGCGGATCGAATTCGGGAATACTCGGCAGGCGCAAGGTCACCAGCGGACCCTGAGTGCCCAGGATGTTGACCTCGTGAAAACGTTGGCCGGATAGCACGATCCAGCGGCAGTCAACGGCTTCTTCCGGCGGAGGCAGCATGTCCGGCGTTCCGATCCAGGAGGTCATGTCGGCGGCTTTTTCGCGGATGAGTTCCATAAGCAGTTTGGAGCCGCCGGTCATGAATTCTCCGCATTTTCTGATGCCTTTGGATGTCTGCAGGGTCATCAGCTTCTTGAAGACGTCATTATCGGCGCTGGCGATGGGCGGCGGCTGGGTTCGGCGATTGGGTTTGGATCGGCGCTCAAAAACCACCACAAGCCTTTCGTCGCCAAGCCGGGGCAGCGTGTAAGCCTTCTGAGTCACCAGGCGGTAATCCGGATGATGCCGAAGCGTTTCTTTGATTTCAGAAGCACCACCAGGTCCTTTCATGAAAATGGCTTGTCCTCCTGCCTGCAGGCAACTAGTTACGCGGGTCAGGGTGTCGTTCATCGTTTCGACAGCACGGGTGATGATGCCGTGAATCGGAGGATCCAGGCAGGTGTCGGGATAAATGCGGCCGGAGTGGATTTCAATCCCTTCAATCTCCAAGAGTTCAATCGCTTCGCGTAAAAAGGCGACGCGGTTCTTGCGCCCTTCGGCCAGGATGATCTTGATCTCCGGATGCATGATTTTCAGGGGGATACCCGGAAATCCGGCGCCGGAGCCGATGTCCATCAGGGGCGAAGGTAAATCCGTAAGCGTGGGCACCAGGGCGCAGTCGAGGTAGTGCTTGACGACCATGGTTTCAAACGCATGCAAACGGGTGAGGTTAAGTTCAACGTTTCGCTTGCGCAGTAATTGGTGAAATGACCAGAACAGGTCAATCTGGCGCTTGGAGAGGGGTAGCCGGGCCTTGGCGAAATAGTCGGCCAGCAAGGCTTGGGAAGGCGCGGTATGGCGCAGCGGGTTCATATCCGTTTAATGGTCTCATTTTCCGAGCGGACCAGTCCGTCAAAGATAGCGGCCGCGTCAGGCGCCGCCCGGATTTCCTGGAGGACTTTGGTGTCCCGGCACATCATGCAGATTCGGGCCAAAACATGAAGGTGGATTCGGTCATCCTGACAGCAGATTAGAAAAAACAGGTCAGTGGTGTTACCGTCAGGCGCTCCGAAGGGCAGAGGGTGAACGGTACGTCCCAGCACGATAAAGGAATCCTCGAACATGTAAGGTTCATGATGGCGGGGATGGAGCAGGGCAATCCCTTCCGGCAATGCCGTGGAACACAGGCGCTCGCGCTCCAGCAGGCTGTTCAGCAGGTCGTCCGGCGACATGACCAGGCTGGTTTGCTTGGCCAGGGCCACCATGTCGCGCAGAAGCGAGGGTTTTGTCCGTGAACATAACGCCGGACGGATGTATTCTTGTTTAACCAGCTCGGCAATGATGGCGTGGCGTTTAGACAGGTCATGAATTTTAGCGGATGAGACTTGATGATAGGCGGTCAGGCGCTTGTTCGACAGGCTGAGAATCCGCTGGGAAGCCCAGGCGTCAATATCTTTCTTCCGGAAGATCAGCCGGCCACCCTTTTTATCAAAGGGAATTTCCTGTCGGCGGACCAGCAATTCCACATCCGGCTGGGCCAGATGCAGGTAATTGCACACTTCAGTCAGATTGTAGGTGCGGTAAGGCAAAGGAATTCTCCGAAAAAAATACGTTTCCATCAATATTGCGAGTTATTCACATTGTTGCCAACAGCGTTTTTGATGGAAACATGTCCTGGGGGGGATGTCAATATCGAAACCGGCTAGCAGCAATTCGCTTGGCGGCAAAAAACGCGGGCCTTACCCGCCACTTCGCCGGGATCGCGTTTCAGCACTTCACGGAAGAAAAAAACTACGGCGTTGAGGGCTTGGCTCTGCGTGGCTGCGGACACGCGTTCTTTCACGGCCAAATTGGACAGCCAATGGCGCACATCGCCCTGCCGCTTTCATCCGCAAACTACCCTCTTGGTAGTACCATCGCAACGCCTCGCGCCGTATTTCGAATCGGTCCGGAGCCAGATAGAACTTCTTCCACTCCAAATGCTCCTATGCTTCCCATCGTGGCGGCGCTTATCATTTCCTCGCCATCCGGCGTTATCGGTCACGATGTCCTCCACGCATTCGGAACGTTCCTGTTCGGTTTGGCCCTTCCCGTCATCGAACCTTATGGCTCGCCGCTCGGCACTATGGCCTCTGCTGACTCCCCCCGCGGGGTCTCCTGCTACTCTGCGAAGTGGCGAAGCCCCTTCGCTACGAAGCACGAGCCAGGTAAGAGCGCGTTACTTCCCGACGCGACCGCCGCATTTACCTCCGCGACTGAACCATCCGACTTCGCTGTGTGGTGCCAGCTCGTCACATCGCGTCGCCTTATATGCGGTTCTTGTCCATCGGCCCGCCGGTTTTTCCTATATATTCAGTTGCGGCATACCACCTTAAGATGTTATTTTCATGCGGATAATCTACGCTGGATTAGGATGCCATGAAATTGACCGTTATTTTTCTTGAATTACCGTTGCTCGATAATGATGCGGATGGGCATGGGGAACACCTGCGCCTGGCCGGCGTTTACCTGCGGAGCGTGCTGGAACGCTCGGCGGAACGACGCTATTTCAAGGCGTGCTTCCTTCCGGAACACGCTTACGCGCTGGATGACCGGCGCTTGGTTCAGCGCTTGGAGAAGTTGCGTCCCGATGTTGTTGCCTGCACCTTGTATTTGTGGAATATCGAACGATCCCTGCGCGTGTTGAACGAGACGCGCCGCCGCCTTCCCCGGGTGCGCATTGTGGTGGGTGGGCCGGAGGTTGCCCGGGATCATCCGTTTCTGTTCCGTTCCCGGATTCCGGATGTCGCGGTCGCCGGCGAGGGGGAGACCGTTTTTCCGGCGATTCTGCACGGCTTGCGCACGGGTCGGCGCATGCTTGCGCAGTCTGTGGCTTGGAAAACATCCCGCGGTTATCGATGGGGAACGCGCGCTATTCCCGTCCGGACCCTTAGTCAAAGCCTTCCGGCGCCGGCGTGTTCCTATTATCGGCCGGATGTCCGGGGGATGGCCTATCTCGAGGCGTCCCGCGGATGCCCGCGACACTGCGTCTATTGCCGGTATCACCATCTCCGTCAGGGGGTCAGTTTCCTGAAGCCCGAGGCCATTGCGCGGCGCGTCGCCGCTCTGCTTCGGAAAGGCGCGCAAGAAATCCGGCTCATGGATCCGGCGTTCAATGCGCATCCGGCCTTCGAGGAGGTGCTCCGGCGGCTGGCGGCGATCAATGTGTCCGGCTCCCTGCGCTTTTTTGCCGAAGTGAACGCGGATGTCCTCACCCGTGAACAGGCCCGTCTCCTGGCCCGAGCGAATTTCACGGAAATTGAAATCGGCGTGCAAAGCCGGAATCCCCGGGTATTGCGCCGGATCGGCCGGCCGACGGATCTTCAGGCCCTCGACCGGGGAATCGGACGGCTTTTGGCGGAAGGAATCCGGGTGACCGTTGATCTCATGGTGGGATTGCCAGGACAGGCCTTGCGCGATGTGCGGGAGTCGTCGGCTTGGGCGGCCCGGCTCAAAGGCGTCAGGGTACAGTGCCTGCAGACCCTGTTGTTGCCGGGAACGGATCTCCGGGCCTGTCGCAAGCGATGGCGCCTGGCCGCTTCCGGCCGGCCGCCCTACGCAGTCACGGCGTCCGCGGCCTTGCCGGCCCGGGACATGCGCCGGGCGTTAGCCATTGTTCGGCGGCGAATCGGCCGGCTGACGGATTGCCCAACCCGCGCGCTGATCGGCCGCTCCCTGCCGGACCTCTTTCCCGAGCGGATCCATCTGATCGTTCCGGGAAACAAGGATTTCCGGGGAATCCAATCGCGGCGCGCTCTCATTTTTCACAGCGCGGATCTGTATGCGTATCGCAAAGATATCCTCAGTATTTTGCGGATGGCGGTGCGGGAGGAACCCCATGCGTTGTGGCAGTTCGTGCTGGCACCGGAGTGGGAGGAACCGTTAGATTTAATTGACACTCTGGTAGATGCATTGCGACAATATACCCCGCATTTGAACGATCGCTGGATTGCGCTCGATGCCGGTGGACGCCGGGCAGCCCGGCGCGTCATGGTCTGGTTGGGGCGCCGGCGTTATGACGCGTCTTGGGTGGCCACGGCCGACGCCTTATTACGAAAAGCATTTTATTGAATATTATGCTGAAGCAGTCATTTGTGCATATTGATGGGGTGGGTGAAACCACGGAGCGGCGGATCTGGAAGGCCGGGATTGCCGGGTGGAGCGAATTTTCTTCCGGTGCGTCCGGGGCATTCCTGGGGCCGGGTGTTACGCGGAAAGTTCTGGCGGGGGTGGAAGAGTCGATCCGGCGCTATGCGGGCGGCCACTGGAATTATTTCGAAAGCCGATTATCGGCCCGGCATAAGTGGCGGGCCTATGGCGATTTATCGGACCGGGCCGTGTGCGTTGATATTGAAACCACCGGGATGTATGAGCATGACGCGATAACTCTGATTGGGTCTTTCAATGGCACGGAGGTCCGTACGTTCATCCTGGGTCAAAATCTGGATGATGCTGTTGATTATTTAAATCAGTATCCTTTATGGATCACGTATAATGGCGCCTGTTTCGATCTTCCTTTCATTCAACGTCAGTTTCCGGCCGCCGCCCGTAACCAGATTCACATTGATTTGCGCTATCCGCTCAAACGACTTGGATTGGCCGGTGGTTTGAAAGGCATTGAGAATCGGCTGGGCATCCGGCGCAGTGAGGAAACCAGCGGCCTGGACGGCTGGGATGCCGTACGCCTTTGGATGGAATATCGGCGTGGCCAGGAAGATTCCCTCCGGCTTCTGACAGCATACAACAGCGAAGATGTACGGAATCTGAAGCCTCTGATGGATCTGGCCTATCGTGAGCTGTCAAATCTGTGCCGCATTATCCGTGAATCCTAAATTGCCAAACGAGGCGCCATCTGGTATAGTATTTATCTAGTGGTTATTGGCTGTTGTCGTATGTAGTGGGGTTGAGGGAGAGAAAATCTATGTCTACCAAAGTCATAGGGCGCCGATTGTTGTGGCTGATGCTGGCATGCTTGCTGAGCGTGAATCTGGTTGTCGGCGCCAAACTGGCGACCCAGCCCGAAAAGCCCAAAGATTCCATCGACGTCGCCTTTGAAAAAATGCGGCTCCTGACCAATGTGCTCCTGGAAATCCGCAAAAGCTACGTGGATGAGGAAAAGACTGAGTATAAGGAGCTTCTCTACGGGGCTCTTCGCGGCATGCTCCAATCGCTGGATCCGCACAGCCAGTTTATGGATCCCGACATGTTCAAGGATATGAAAAACGACACCGCCGGCGAGTTCGGCGGGCTCGGTATTGTGATCGGCCTCCGCGACGGCATTCTGACGGTGATCGCTCCCATGGAGGATACCCCTGCGTTCCGCGCCGGTGTTCTGCATAGTGATAAGATCGTCGCCATTGACGGGGAATCCACCGAGAATATGTCGCTCCAGGATGCAGTGAAAAGGATGAGAGGCGAACCGGGGACAAAGGTCAAGATCAAGATCATCCGGCCAAAACCCCAGGCAATCAAGGAGCTGGAACTGGTCCGCGCGATCATCAAGGTGGATAGCGTTAAAGGCGCAGTGATTCTGGAAGATCATATCGGATATATCCGTATCACCCAGTTCAACGAGCCGACGTCCGATACCCTTCAAAAAGCAATCAACAAACTCATGGGGGAGGGAATGACCGCCTTGGTTCTGGATTTACGGAATAATCCCGGCGGGCTTCTTAGCTCGGCGGTGGATGTCAGTCAGCAATTCGTAAAAAGCGGCAGTGTCATCGTGTCCACCAAGGGGCGCAAGGGGTCGGGGGGGCAATACCAATATGTGTCCAAAGGCAAAGCGCATTATCTAAATTTCCCCATGGTCGTCCTGGTTAACGGCGGAAGCGCCAGCGCCTCGGAAATCACGGCGGGTGCCCTGCAGGACCATCATCGCGCGATTATCGTGGGCGAAAAAACATTCGGCAAGGGATCGGTCCAGAGCGTGTTGCCTCTGGAAGACGGCTCCGCCATCCGGCTGACCACGGCCAAGTACTATACCCCCAGCGGCCGGACAATCCATGAGAAGGGCGTGGAGCCCGATATCGTGATCCCCATGTTGCCGGAACAGTGGCGCAAAGTCCAGATTAAACGGTCGCGGGATGAAGTCGGTGACGTCGATGAGGAGGAACTCAAGACGGATTCCGAATCGCTAGCGGCGCGCGGCGAGCCGGCGATTGATGTTCAACTGGAGCGGGCCGTGGATGTGTTGAAAGGAATTAGGCTGTTTCAATCGCAGATTCGATCCGGTCAGGTCGCGAAAAAGAAATAACCGGCATGAATGTTCTCGGGATCGAAACGTCTTGCGATGAAACCGCCGCCGCGGTAGTGGCCGACGGCCGGACCGTGCTCGCCAGCGTCGTCTTCAGTCAAATCCCTCTTCATCAGCCCTATGGGGGCGTGGTCCCGGAAATTGCCTCACGGAATCATCTGACGCACCTGCCGCGCGTGATCGAATCCGCCCTGGACCAGGCCGGTTTGACTTGGGCCCAAATCGACGCCGTGGCCGTTACCTATGGTCCCGGCCTGGCCAGTTCTCTGTTGGTCGGTCTTTCGACCGCCAAGGCGTTAGCCATGCGCTTGCAGGTTCCCTTGGTGGGGATCAACCATCTTGAAGCGCATGTGTATTCCCCAATGCTGTCGCCCGACGGCCCGGAGTTTCAAGCCGTTTGCCCGTTGGTTGCCCTGATGGTTTCCGGAGGTCATACCTGCTTGGTCCGCGCGGATGGCCCGGGCCGTTATCGCCGGCTGGGTTGGACCCTGGACGATGCGGCCGGCGAGGCCTTTGATAAAGGCGCTAATTTACTGGGCCTGGGATATCCGGGGGGACCGGCGATTGACCGGGCCAGTGAGGGCGGAGATCCTTGTTATATCCGTTTTCCCCGGGGCCAGACGCACAAATCGGCACATGTGTCGCCGCAAGCATCCGACCTGTGTTTCAGTTTCAGTGGATTGAAGACCGCCCTGCTGTATTACCTGAAGGCGCATCCCTGTCTGCCCGGCTCCCCCCCCAGCCTGGCATCTATTGCGGCGAGTTACCAGGAGGCGATTGTGGATGCCCTGGTGGAGCGTCTGAGACTGGCCGTGAACCATGAACAGGTCAAGCGCATGGCGGCTGTTGGCGGCGTATCGCTGAACCGCCGCTTGCGGGAGAAGCTGAAGCAGTTGGCGGCTTCCCTGAAGGTGGAGCTTTTGCTGTCCCAGCCGGAATACTGCGTGGATAACGCCGCCATGGTTGCCGGTCTGGCCGGGATCGGGCAGGGTATTTCCGGCGCCGCGGCGCTGGAACTGGATGCGATGCCCAACTTGGAAATCGGCCGGTAGAACTGAAGAATTACTTCCGTTTTTCGTAAATATCATCCGGTCAGTCGATTAATGTTCGGATTGGAGAATTTAACCCGGCGGGACAATCGGCGGGATAATATATCGCTTGGCGATATATCATCGAGATGGATGAAAAACAGAGGGGATACAGGGGGGCATTGCGATCAACAAATATAGCCGGTTGGGGATGGGAATGGCTGGACAGGCTGTCCTCCGATCTGCTTGCCAGGCCATCGGTGATGGGGGTGCCACGTCAGCTACGCTAAGTGGCAGGCGGGTGAAACGCAATCCGCTGACGACATTTCAACATTCTGCTGAATGTTGGAATGTTCTTTTGAAGTGAAGGAGGACTTCTTTAAACTGGCTTTTACGAACCCGCCCTGATACAGTCAAAACCACGGTGAATGTGCAATTGGGAAAATTCCCGCGCGGGAAAATCGGGGGAGGGGGAAATGGTCAATCCGGGAAAGTCTGGCTTATGCCAGGATTTTCGGACCCCTTTCTCCTTTTAGATTAACATTGGAAGTATGGTTCATTCGTTTTGGAAACAGTTTATTTTAGGAGACGATCCATGAATAAGCGACGTTCTGTTCTGTGTGGTAGAATTTTGTCGGCATTGCTGCCGGTCCTTTTTGTTGCCGGCTGGGCAACAGCAGGTGTGGTGGGCCCGTTCCAATTGGGCGGCGCGGGGTATGAGGCGGTGCCCGCGGATTACGATGGAGATGGGAAAACCGATCCGGCTGTTTACCATGAATCATCCGGCTTATGGTATGCAGGGCTTTCCAGCAATGGCTACCAGCAGGCGGTCATTTTTCTGGGTGGCCCCGGATGGTTGTCGGCGCCGGCCGACTACGATGGGGATGGCAAGGCCGATATCGCTGTTTATCAGCTCTCGACCTATACTTGGTGGGGAGCGCTGTCCGGTTCGCAATATCAGCAGGTCCAGGCCCAATTTGGGGATGCCGGGTATCTTCCGGTTCCCGGAGACTACGATGGGGATGGCAAGGCGGATCTGACGCTTTACCACGCCACACAGGGCGCGTGGTTTTCCCAGCCATCAAGCGATCCCGGTTCCGTTACGGTGGGCACCGCCGACGCCTTTCGCGCAGCCCTTGAGCAGAATGGATTTGCCGTACAGTCTGGCAGCCTGACCAACCTGGATGTCCTTGCCCTGTTCAATGCCGGCCTGCTCCCGAGCTGTTACGGTAATAATAACGACTCGCCATACCTGGTCATAACCGTGCCTCCCGCAGTAGAGCAAACGGTCAGCAACTCGCTTCCATGGGTTTTCCGGTTGAAACAGGATGAGGCCGTTATCTGGGTCGGCAAGACCCCCCCGGAGGCGGTCTACTACAGCATCCAGCCGTTCCTGGGGCTGCGCTACCTGCCGACGCTCGAATTGCGCAAACGGATCTATTGCAACCTCGGCGATACCGTAAACAATTTCAACCTGAATACGACCGGAACGCCGAACGGCAATACCGGTTCAGCGTTCGACCAGGACGCGGTGATTATCTTTGCCGCCGACCAGGGGGTGGAGTCGCGTGTCCGCAGCGCGGCGCAGGCCGCCGGTTATTCGCCTTCAATCATGAACACGCTGGTCCTGCCGTCGGCGATCCTGAACATGGGGGTCGGGGACCAGGCCGACGAATTCCAGGTCCTGATGCGCACGGCATTTTTCACCGATACCAACGCCGCGCAGGCCTATATCAGCAACCCGCCGGTATCCGTTTTCCGGGTGACACCCACGGGTCAGACGACACCCGACCTCTTCCCGATGCCGGTCGGTCAACGACAATTACTTCTTCCCATCAACGACAATTACACTTACCCATGGTTTAGTCTCTCGTTGGGTGATGAGTGAGGGATGATTGGGAGGCTGATTTCATCCCTTTCTCCCCCCGAGG
>Ga0180015_1000331_pt1 | contig 13793 bp, 15 predicted proteins | sample KR13_S2_MetaG_FD_116508 | JGI IMG/M metagenome (GOLD analysis project Ga0180015, IMG submission 116508) | Groundwater microbial communities from the Olkiluoto Island deep subsurface site, Finland - KR13_S2_MetaG | ecosystem: Environmental > Aquatic > Deep subsurface > Groundwater | place...
AAGTGCTTATGACTATATCGGCGATAGAGTCAGCAAGAGTTTCAAGATGCCATCACTTGCGGAATTGATATATTGTAAAATTTTGGCGGTTTAGTCAGCACCATTCCTTTTGGAGTGGATACATCAGTTCGTTCTATTTTATCTCCGTATTTATACGCTTTTAATTTATGAGCTTCATCGAATATCACTAAATCCCACTTTGTTTTACCAAGTTCAAGTCTTGTCTCTTCTTTCTTAATAAAATCAAGGCTTGTAATAATCCAGTTGTTCCTAAACCATGGATTCCCTCCTGTTCCCATATTCGAACGCAGGGTGTTCAATAAAGGGGCATCATACCGCGTGAACTCAAGCTCAAACATTTCACGCAGTTCTCTTATCCACTGGCGGGAAAGCGGCGCCGGAGTTACTATCAAAACACGGTTAGCCCTCCCTCTTGCGTGAAGCTCTTTAATGACCATGCCAGCCATTATGGTCTTTCCAAGACCGGGGTCATCTGCTAAAAGAAACCGCTGCTCATGAGCTGGAAGGATTTTATCATATACTGCTTCTATCTGATGGGGAAGGGCATCGATGCGGGTTGTGCTCAAGCTGAAAAGCGGGTCGTAGAGATAGGCATGTTTGAATCTGAGAGCATCGGTTGCAAGATCATATTTCCAGGATGGATCGAATTTTAGCTTTTTAGCAGATTCTATGGGAGAGTCAATTTTCTGGATTTCGGTGAAGGGATAAATTACAGATTCGAACCTTTTATCTTCTGTAAAGACAACCCCAACTTCGAAATGTCCTCCTCCGATGTCCTTGAGCGTTTTTACCTCTGCATGCTTACAGTTAATAATGACTTTGTCTTCAAGCTGAAAAGGGATCACTTTGATTACCTCATATATTTTTGAAATTATTCCTCGCTCTTGTCATTGTTTGTACTTGCAGTTGGTTTGGTACTTTCTTCCACTATTTTTATTTCATCCTCTGTAAGCCCATACAGCTTATAAATTATCTTATCGATCAGCCCATCCGTCGCCTCGATCTTGCCCATGAGCGGCTTCAGTTTACTCACCGAAGCATTATACCACTCCTGAAGATGCGTATAATTCGCATGACCCTTAGGATCGTATCCGGCCTTTAGCTTCTTCTTATTCTTGTCCAGCACATCAATAAGGTTCTGGAATTCATGGCTATAGTACTCCTGGATTGCCGTCTTGTTGGACAGGTCTCCTATGGGCGCGCCTATCTCCCCTTTCAAGAAGTCAAAGAAGCTCTTTATCTCAGCGTTCTTCTCCTTATTCATTTCTATAATGCGCTCCGCAAGAAACGCAAGCAGGTCATGTACCACATCGCTCTCCTCAGGCGCGGCGGAAAAACGCTTGCTTATAAAATCAAGGATTTTTTGGCTGTCCGGAGAGCCCAAAAAAGCAGTGTACAGCGCCTTCGCATGCTCCACAAGGGCAGCGCTACGGTCGGGGGGGGTAGTGAAAGAGAGGCGGCGGATAGGGAGAACTCGCAATTGCGGCGCTTGGAATTGGAAATATCCACCACTCATAATCAACGCCCCGAAGTATCCACCATAGAAAGTAGACATTAAGTTGCTGTTAAGAATTGCAAGCAAATAATGCAAGTTGTATTCTGAATCATAGACGAAGTTCGTATTTGCAGAAGCAAACTCCCCTTTCTCATCGAGAAAAGCTTCAACTCTTTTAGCCATTTTTGCAAAAATAATCTTTGGCTTGCCGTATTGAATCCTACGTTCATTAGTAACTGCTGGGTTCGATAAGTCAAGATAAGGGGTCGTAAAAATGACACCCTTATGAGTGAGAGAATCAATTCCCCATAAAGTATTATAGCGATCAATGAGTCCTGTGTTTATGAATTTCTTCCGTTTCTCTCCGTCAACATCAACGAGAGCACTTTCGTAAGCGTCGGACTCTGCTGCAGTACTTGATGCACGTACCGTGCTGCAAGATTGCATCTGCACTGAGATTCGTTCCCCTTTCAGAATTAAGGGCAAATTTTCAGAGATAAGAAATCCCCAGATATTTTCAGGCAACTTTGTCAGATTTTCGCTGTTTTGCGTCAAAAATGTTGTATTAGAATGACTTTGAGTATTGAATGGTATCTCTATACTAATAGCGTAGTTGCCAGTAGGTATGGAATTTTCAATAACAGTCACGATTGGGTATACGGATGGATCATCAAAAACATGAACACGAGACAAGTTTAAGACCCGCAATAATTTTGCCGTCTGGCAGAAATATTCTCTGAATGCAACAGCATAAGGTGCTGATAGGAATTTATTTGGGGTAATCAATGATAACAATCGTTGTTTACATGTAAGCTTGATTCCAAGTTCAATAAATAAAATATAAAGATCATATGCGCCTGAAGCTGATTTAAAGAACTGTTTCCAAAAGGGTTTCTCATACTCTGAGAGGGACTTGTTGAGAGAAATTGCATTTATATATGGCGGATTCCCCACCACCGCATCCCACCCTGGATTCTCCTTCGGTGCACCGCCCTCGAAAAAGAGCTCAGGGAACTCAAGCTCCCAGTGGAAAAAGGATTTTACCTGCGCTATCTGGCTGGCTTTTACGAACCAGTCACGGCTTGTCTTTCTGCGCCACTCATTCTCATCCCCCATTATCGCCCAGAAAAGATCGTAATAGATGTTAGCAGAATCCTTATTCTGAATCGGTGTGACCTCATTTCCAAAATACACTGCTGTATATACGTTAGCCAACGCCTTTGCTTTGCGGTACTCAGGCAGTTGCTTAAACTCTTCGAACACCTTTTCTTTCCTCTTTATATCCTCAAGGCGCTCTTCCTTGATCTTTTCAAGTTCGGCGATTTTGCCTATGAGGTGTGTTATGAAAAGCGGAGATATAAAAGAGGGCAAAGTGGTCTGTTCTTTATCCTTCTTTTTTGCGCCCGGATAATATTTTATATCTGACAGACGTGCCCCTATCAGACTATTCCCCTGCTTGAGCCTGTGGTCAAGGAACGACAGCGGCTTCTCCTTGCTTATCGTTGTCAGCCACAGCCCCACCTTCGCAAGTTCCACCGCCATTGGATTAAGGTCAACCCCATAAATGCAATGCGACACTACCTCGCGACGCGCCCAGTCGGAAGTAAGGTGGGATTCATCAGAGAATCTGCCATGATCGATATCTTTTTTTACAGCTAAAAGAAGTATCTCTGATAGGAACTCAATCGAGCCAACAAGGAAATGACCGCTTCCCATCGCGGGGTCAAGTACCTTCACTGTAAGAGTTGCATCCACAAAGCTCTTCTTATTTGTCTCTGCTTCCTTCCATTTCTCATCAACAACAGGGCCGATTGTGTTTGTAACGATGTAATTCACAATATAGTCAGGTGTATAATACGATCCTGTGGCTTTCCTTTCATCTTTATCCGTAGCAAGATAAATCTGACCTTTCTTTACCCTGTCAAATTCATTAAAATCCGAAAATACTTTCTTCTGTTTTCGGTCTTTATTATAATTTTCAAGCTTTACCCATTCCCCTCCTTTTACCACCATCTCATCTTCTGCAACACGCAGCTTGTACTCAAGAAGTCCCTCATAAATGCTGCCCAGATGCCTTATTTCCAACGTGGAATAATCCACGAAATCCAGCCTCCCTCCATCCGCCTTGCTTCTTGATAGAAGGTCGATAGCTTCTGAAAGATAAGTATCACCTATTACCCACTTCTCAAGCTCAGGGTTCTTTTGCGGGTCAAAAAGCCCTCCGTTATATGCCGGCACGTTAAGCACATTCTTAGCGATCCCGAATGACTCGCTCCCAAGGTTGATTAGCCTGAACAGATCTGTCATGTCAGACCAAAGCGAAGTTCTGGCAGGCGAATATCTTTTCTCGATTGGACCATCTTGTTTCTCTTTAACTTCGTTTTTCAGTCTGTAAATACTATACGAAACGTATTGGGGTTTACTGAGGTCAAGTAATCCCTTGCCTTCGGCATAAAGCAAGAACAGGAACCTGTAAAGCAAAAGCATCGTGCATTTCTGAACAGTCTCGCGCGTCGCCTCGTTCTGGATATCAAGCCCGTTCTGACTCCATGAAAAGAATCCTTCGGCGACTTTTTTCATCGCCTTGTAAACGTTATCTTTTAAGTCGTCCCCGATAACTTTTGCATAATCAGCAGAACCCTTCAATACCTCGTCAAGAAAAATTTTTCCATCTGTTGAACTTAAGAACGCTTCTCGTCTGAAAAAATAGTAAAAATACTTGAACTCCTCAACATTCTTTGAATCGTCTTTTGCAAGTAGCGAAGGCAGATCAATTTCATAATAGTCGTCCCGCCGCCTATCTTTACAATACATGCGCCAGATTTTACCATTAGAAAGGATTCCCCATTTTGGAGAAACGTCGTGTAGATAAATCCATATCTGTAAGCTTGGATTGCGTTTCCTGTCTTTTTCATCCTTGCCAAATCGGTCAAGCTCAATTCCCCACCGCTTCACCTCACCTATCGCGATGGCATTATTATAGAACGAATTACCCATCTTTTTATGGGCATCATCAAGGGAGGCTCTGTTCGGGAAAAAAGCATAATCCGGGAATTCCCCCTGCACTGTACCTTCATTGACCTCAACTGTATGATTAAGGATTTTAAAAATCGGCCCAAAGAACCTCTGTTCAAGTTGCTTCTCATTTAAAGTGGGAATATGATCTTTCTCAGTGTCGTATAACTTTTTAATCTCTGAATAAGCAGCTTTATGCTCTTCTTTCTTCCATTCCGAATTATTCTTTATCTGGTTATCCAGATAATAATTTGAAAAGAGGTTCTTGTTATCCCTTGCCGTTATTGCCATTTGTGTCATTCGACCACCTTATCGTGTACGCTCACAATCAAATACGCTCTATCTAATATAAAGATTGTTTAATAAACCATAGGTCTGAGAAATTAGAAAAAGAATTCTAAAGTCCAAGGTTGGAGTTTCCAAAATATCTACAACTTCAAGAACCAGCATATTTTCAATTCAATCATGATATACCAAAACATCATACTCTTCTTTTGTGATATACTCTCCAACCATCGTTATCCCGCGCCCAAGCTGCTTCGGCTCTGGATATCGTGCTATTCCCCCAAGCAAAAATACCATCATCTTTTTGCTATCCCTGCCGCCAGAGTACTCCCTCAGCTCCTCCTCAGTCAGGAAAAGACTGTTGCTGTATGCTAAAACAGCTTCTGATAGGGTCATCAGGTGGATGGATGTGATCTCAGCCTCGCCCGCAATCTCTTTGTTCGAGCCGGATATGTAAAATAAGAGCTTTTTGCAGGATGCGAGTTTTGGAGAAATCATCTCATGGGTGGGGTATTTTACGAAAACGGATTTTTTGTCTTGAAGGATGCGAAAAGCGAGGTGTGATGGTAGGGGATAAATGACGGCGAAAGGAGAAGAAGTGGAGTTATGCGTTTTCATTATTCACCAAAGGTTATTTTTCCAAAGTTGTTACCAAATTATAATCCTGATAAATTTGTTTGATTAAATACATTTTCAAATGAAATTTGAGATTTTGTCTACCTCTCTGCTTTTATAACCCAAAAACCATACTGAAATCTAAATCCAATGAGCAACAATCGAATTATCCTGGTCATAAAAGCAAGCGACATCGATGTTTCCTCTCTTCCTGAAGACAAAAGAGACATTAAAAGCTATTCAAAGATGCCGTGTACGACCATCTCCTTAAAAATTACAGGGTTTCAGGGGAGAATATCATAGTGCATATACAGAATGACATCATAACGATCGAGTGGAGCCCCCAGGAAAAAGATGAAAGCTTTGATGCTGAATTCCAGAGGTCATTGCGCCTGCTCACGGATGGCAAATTAGAAGATGCAAGATCCATCCTGGAGGATCTGGCGTTCAGATCGCCTGATGACCCTAATGTGCTGTACGATCCGGGGAATGGATCAGTCCGATGAATTGATTTCGATCTCTTCAAGAGTTTTTTCTACATCACTCTTTTCATCAAGCCTTGAAAGCACATCCATACCCTGGCGACCTATTTTCAGCTATCCTGGAGATCGAATATCCTTTCCTGTGATATTCGATAATAACTGTCAATTTGATATTTGTTCCCATATTTTCACCAACTTTCTATTCTTTTCAATATCTTATTCAAATTGATTTTTTTCATTTTTTTTCTCTTGCCTTTTGAGGCAAAGATCTCAACGTTCTATCAAATATTATCTGATCATTATACTCTATCCTGGTTATCCTGTGGTAAGGAATATACGCATCCTCCAAAATGCCCTGAAGAACAAGAAATGACTTATCAATATTTTTGATCATGCTCCCATCTACGATATTTATATTTCCGGGCGCGCCCCTGTGGATATAATGTATTCTACATTTTGAAAGATCGAATCTCCATTTTATCTCGTTGAAAATATCCCTTGGATATTTCGACCGGAACATAAAATAGTATCTGGCTACCTAATATTTAAAGAGTAAGTATGTGATTCGGAATCATTTATATAGCAAAACAACCAATGATCTTTCTTGGAGGTTAATGTATGGCTTTCGGAATGATGGATGGTTACGGCTATGGAATGAGTAGTGGCATGTGGATATTAGCAGCCATATTCTGGATCCTGATCCTTGTGGGACTTGTATTGCTTATCAAATACTTATGGGAAGGAGCAGGAGCTAAAGGGGCACAGGAATCAGCGCTTGAAATCCTGAAAAAAAGGTATGCAAAAGGAGAGATAAATAAGGAAGAATTCGAAGAGAAAAAGAAAGATCTGATATGAAAAAACACATATTGGCAATAGTTCTTATTGCAGTTGGTGTATCTGGTCTCATGATCCTTGACTTTTTTTCGCCATATGGATATTCCATACGATCATCAGATTTTACGAGCAATGGAGAACGGATATATTTCACTGCCACCTCTAATTCAGGTGATCCGATAATTGCATCTACGGGACAGATGACCATGCACAGCGGCATGTTGAGCTGTGCAGAATGCCATGGAACTGATGGAAAAGGGGGAGCAGGAAGAATGATGATGTGGTCTTTTGAGGCGCCAGACATCAGATACTCAACACTTACAGCAGGACATGATGAAGAACTACCCTATACTGATGATCTTATAAAACGTGCCATAATGAAAGGTATTGATTCTGACGGAAAGCGTCTTGAGCTACCCATGCCAGTATGGCAAATGTCCGAAGCAGATCTCAACGACCTTGTTGAGTTCCTTAAAACCTTGAAATAGCAGAAAAAGAAAAAACCAAAATATCCTGTTTATTTTGGCTTACATGCAGTGTTTATTATCAGTACCGGATACAGCGGGCAGTTGGCAAGTCCCGCAGCATCATCACACCAGGGATCCCGGCCACTTACATTGCAACCTGAGATCATATCAGCCATTTAACTTCAGGCTCTATTTTTTCAGGTGTTGCTGTTCTGCCTTCGGGACGACCATTAATTGTAAATGCCGCGTTACCCACTGCGGAATCTCTGTATTCCACACATATGAGATACCAATCATTTCCTCTGCCAGGAAAGCGTCTGCGATCTTGGAGCTGTACTGGATACAAATATACTGGGGACCCAAAGGCTGGGGATCTTGAGGAGAGCGTGGAATTCTGCAGATTCGGGAACGTATCGGCGCCGGGGTTTAATATTTAAATAGTGATAAATATACGACCGGTGGTTTCATGTTAAACCCCGCCAGAGGCGGCGCATCCGTTGGGGTCTGGGGTCGCAACCCCGGCGTCGTTATTAATGACCGAAAGTATCAATAGAACGCTGATCTTTGTTTATCTGTGGTCTGTGATTTTCAAAAACCAGACCCATCAAATCTATTGATCGTTCCTGACACTATCAGATTTCGTTCGAGACTCTGTCTTTTCATATGATCTCGATACCTTTCCCCTCCTCAGCCAGCACAACATCATATCCTTTCAGATTATCAACAAAAAATTCAGGGTTCTCAGTATGCACAGGCAGTACGATCTCAGGATCTATCTCTTCAATGATCTTCAATAACTCAGCAGCCGATGCATGCCCCGATGCATGATATCCCTTCTCGAACGCGAGCTTGCCATCCTTTTCATCAATACTGAACCCTCTCACTATAAGATCAAAGAATTTCATCCAGTTCCATAATCTCTCAAAATCAATGACCTGCTCTTCAGTGTATGCCTCACTGCTTGAATAAATATACGTTCCCCCCTTCGGTTTAATGTCCAGCAGATGCTTCACATCCCAGAAGCTGAAGCACATAATATACTCTTCAGGCGCCTTTGCAATGACGGTAGGATCGCGAAGCTGATCCCCGAACTTTTCATGCACCATCTTCTCAAAACCCTCTCTTTTAATTTTCACATCCCTGTAAACAAGAAGCTCACTCATCCTGTCCATGCCGTCAGCGCATTTCATAATATCAAGCATGTAAGCATCTTTTGCAAGTACCACAAGCTTCCGTCCTGACTCTTTTGCGATACTCATGAACGTATCAAGCCGCTCAAAGTTGCGCGGTTGGAAATCCGCGACAACAAGACCTTTTTCATCAACGGTCGCTTTAAGGCAGGTTGAGTGTACCTCATCTTCAGACTCTTTACTCTCCTTTCTACCGATGCGCGTCCCTTCTATGATCAGCACCTTTGGATCAAGGCTTTTTGCCTCCTTCACGAATTTCTCTGTCTTATCCCTGAACTTCCCGTGAAGCCGCAGGTCGCCTGTATACACGATCCAGCCATCTGATGTGTCAACGGCAAAAGCCGTGGCGCCGTATATGGAATGATCGACCTCGAAAGCTTTGAATTCAAAACCAAGGTTATCCCTGGCAGGTTTGATCTCTTTGTATTGAAGTTCCCTGCTCTGGGGACAGTCGCACCAGTGGTCCTTCAGATCGTTATTGCAGTCAAAAGCCATCAAGAATTCTCTTCCTGTAAAAGGCGCTTTTTTATAGTGTTCTGTCTCAATGATCCTTGCATCTTCTTCCGAAGCTTTCCTTGGTGTAGCGTATGCGACCTCAGACCCCATATGTTGATGGCCAAGATCCATCATTCCTTTCAGGATGGCTGCTGTCATCTGGGATGATACGATGGGGATATTCACGTCCAGTAAGCCAACGTTGCCCGCATGGTCCATATGCGCGTGGGAAAGGAACACTGCATCGACCTTTACTTTTTGCGCCCAGGATCGATCCAGATCTCCTGGGATCAGGTCATTTCGATAGCAGTTGATATCCGGGATAATTCCCATGAAAAGCAGGTCATGAATGCCTCTTGCCGGTCTCGGGCTCAGGAACTCCTCATAGAAATCCCCTATTTTCTTATAATTCGTCCCAAAATCAAAAAAAACTCCGTGTCCATCGAACTCCAGGTGTATCTTATTTCCACCTATGCACCTTGCACCATCGAAAACGGTAATTTTTGAAGGCATGATACCACCGTAATAATACTAATATATTCAGACGATATATATTAATTATCGTCTGAATATTCTCACTTGATCAGAGATACCCGATTATTTTAGGGGGTTTTTCCTCGGTCTTCTCCTTATCAGTGGGGCAATACTTCTTATGGAGATTGTTGAAGATCCTCACTGCCGATTTCGGATTGTGAGATTCCACACGCAGAGCCCAGAATCCACCGGACTCGCTAATATGAACCTCTAACTCAACTTTGGTATTTTTGGGTGTTGTCATATTTTTCCTCCGTTTGCTGTCTGATCAATAGTATGTCTTCAAAACATATAAACTTTTTGTTTAATTGATAATATTTATTTTTAACATAAAGTATTTATGCAATTAATGTATATAATGATGTATATGACATTCAAGCAAGTAACGCATATCGTGCCCGTGGGACACACAAAGGAAAAGCTTGTGGATAGTGTAATAAGAGACAGCATCCGCCAATTCCCTGTCCACAGGGTGATCCTGCTCACAGGCAAGGACTTGAATGTCAGCGGTGAAGAAGCAGTTCATGAAACGGCTAAAGAGACCGCAAAAGAGTTGAAAGGTTTTGCTGACATCGAACAAAGAGAAGTGGAAAAACTCGATGTGCTAAAAGGCGCGATCGATGTCCTTGATATCATAAAAGAAGAACGGGCAAAAGGATATGATGTCAGGATCAATATATCAGGTTCGCTTCATACCATTGGCATAGCGTGCTACATTGCTGCGCTTGTTTCGAATACCGAAATATATAGCGCACTGCCGGAATACAAAAATAAGAAGGTCACCGGCATAAAAGAGATACTGACCATTCCTTTCTTCCCCATAAAAGATATCAATGATGAACAAATGCATATATTGAAAGTCCTGGAAGGTAGTGGAGTTGATTCAGTAGATGAACTGATCGCAAGGCTCAAGCCGGAAATGAAGAAGGAAACAAAGAAATACACAAACGAACGGGCGCGCCTGAGCCACCATATCAAGTCGCTTGGCAATTATGGGTTCCTGGAATCTGAGAGATCAGGAAAGAATATCAAATTGAGCCTGTCAAAGATCGGGGAAATATATGCAAAGGGAAAAGAGATAAATGACACGTAACAATACCGGACATCCAGAAATAAAAAGTATCCTGTTTGATATGGATAACACCCTTTTTGATTTCATAGAAGCAAAATACGCTGCATGTGACGCTATTGCAGAACATCTGGGATTAAAGGACGGAAGAGAGCTTTTTAAGTATTTTCTCAGAGGGGTATATAATTTCGAGGCATGGGAAAATATCAGGGACTATATGAACGATAGGGGTGTTTATTCTGAACAGGCGTACCTTGATTGCTGTGATCTTTATGAGAGGAAGAAATTAGAGACCCTTGATCCCTATCCCAATGTTGTGGAAACCCTCTATCAATTGAAGAAAATGGGTTTTTCTCTTGGTGTGGTTACCGATGCTCATATTGAGCATGCCAGGTCAAGACTCATAAAGACAAGACTGTTCGATCTTTTCGATGTGCTGGTTACCGCTGACATGACAGGGACAAAAAAGCCATCACCGGAAATTTTCTTTAAAACACTGGAAAAACTTAAAATATACCCTCATCAGGCGCTTTTTATTGGGGATAGTCTGAGGAGGGATATTGAGCCTGCCAAAAAGATCGGTATGCTTACTGCATATGCCGCTTATGGCGACCGCAATGTCAGGGAAGAAAGGTCGTGCCAGGCAGATTATTGTTTGAATGATATTGGCGATGTACTGAATTGTTTAAATGTTAGAACCTGATCTGTTATATCATTCAATAAATTCAGGTGCAAAGATGAGTCTTGTCTAATAATTTCAAACAATATTCCTTAACCTCTCGGCTATTTAGATCTTCATTACTTTCACCCCCCTCTCCTCACCCTTATCTCATGCGCCTACCCTCTAATCCCCATGCACTTCTCCAGCTTCGGAATGACCATCAACTCACATGCCATCGTCAAATCAATTACCCAGCATGGATATCCAGTATTCCATACATCAGAGATGCACCTCAAACCATTCCTGTGCCGTGAGAGCGTGTGTAATCTTGCGGACATAATCGCGGTCTATAAGCGGTCTGAGAGAATGTATATCGTCGGGATCGAGATCAAGGAATGGGATAAACGAGTCCATCAAAAAATAGCCCTGGAATATCTGGAGACTTACAGGCATACCTGCGAATATCATGAAAAGGATAAAGAATAACTTCAAGGTGCTGACACATGCTGTGGATGATCCCTTCCAGCGCACCATCCTGGAGTATTAGATCATCTGGTTTACCATAGATCCATACAGCATTTTGAAGTCCATGTTCAAGAAACGTAGCCCGGGGAACATATCGGCACCGGGTATTTAATATTTAAAGAGTGATAAATTTGTGCCGTTTTATACTGAAAAGAAGGCAAAGGGCGCAAAGCAGAAATGCCATTTCCGCGCTTTAGCAGGTCATCAAGAGCGATTATCTGTACGAAATGGCTCCAGTCTGATTGTCCAATCAGTGTCTGGACAATTTTCAGATCATTTCATATGTCTTCATCCATGAATGTTATCGCCTTTCGATTTTATACCAAGTAATTTATCATGATCCATGCCTTTGAGAGCATTAGTATGGTTATATGCCGTAAAAAGAGTTGCGAGGTCACGAACTGTTAAATCCCTTATGGTCCTGTTTTCAATATCAATTCCCTCATCAAACTCTTCAGAGGTGAGATAATCAAAAGCTTGTTCCTCATGATATTCCAGATCCTGTAAATGCCTGCTGATCTCTATTGCAATATTCAAAGAGGGAATTATTATAAAGTTACTCCAGCCCATGTCTTTTCCTCTCAGTTTTCTTCTCTTTGAAACGGATTTTATCTACATTTCTTCCCATCCTTACCGCCTCCAGATACACCTCATCGCTCATCCTGAATCCCGTTTTTACCAGCCCTTCAAGCGAGTCAAGGTATTCCTCATAAGTAAGAAGCTTTTTCCTCATTGCAGCAGCAAGAACGAATATTGTTCCCCTCGGTTTTAACCCGAGCGCCCTTGCAGCAATTCTCGCATGGGTCTGATCAAGGAGAACCGGTACTCCTAGTGCTTTAGCGAGGGATATAGCCTGCGCCTCTCCCAGGTCGATCCCGAAACCTTCGAGTTCTTCATTTGCTATGATATCTCTTACTTCGATCCAGCCCTCTTCCACTGATCTTTCTACTATGAAGGCATCGAAGTGCTGCAGTTCCTTTCCTCTTATGACGACCTCGTTGAATACTTCGGCTGGTATCAGGATCTTTTTGAATAATTTCTTTAAAAGACCATGCTTCCCTATCTTTGCAAGGTAGATAAGTACGGTTGAGTTGCTGACTATCATAGACTCTCTGCCGCCCGAAAGTCTTCTTTCAGGTCGTCGAGGTTGTACTGGAAGGGAATGCCTTTCTTGGCTGCTATGGCAATCATCTCGCGAAGCGGCACACCAGCCATCTGCGCCGCCCTTCCTATGGTTATCTTGCCGTCCTTATACTGCTCAAGAGCATGGTCTATCTGCCAATCCTGAACAGCCTTGCTCAGGAGGCGGCGCACTACGGTCGATTTATCAAGATGCTCTATGCTTGAGATTTTCTTTATTTTCTTATCTATGTCATCCGGCACGCGGGTGGTTATTGTGGAGCCCATAAGTATCTGTATTCAAAAGATAGTAATTGAATACATATAAAGTTAATGCCATCGACAAAAGCACGGATTACATGGATAAACTGAAACCTCAGTTTACACGGTATAGGGCATGCTTTACATGCCCTTCTTAAATTTTGTGACGGATTTTCGTGTATTGCGCGAATCCGCGCAATCCGCGTTCTGGATACTATTTTGTTATTTCGTGCAAGTATGGAATGTTGCGATTATATGCAACAGGTGATCTCATGTTAAACTCCGCCAGAGGCGGCGCATCCATTGGGGTCTGGGGTCGCAACCCCAGCGCCGTTAAGAAATGAATGACCGAAAGTGTCAACAGTACGCTCTATTTCACGGATCTTCTCTTCACTGATGACGAATTAAAAGATCATTCGTCCCTGCAAAAGATCATTGAGAGAAAGCTCTTCAAAAAGATTTAACTATATCAGTATTCAAATTATCCGAATGGAGGGCTATATCAAAAAAGGGATATGCATGGAATAAAAGAGGTATCAAGCGTCATATTTTACTCCACAGGAGCTGGTTACCATGAAGCTATGGGCTGCTCTGTACACGATGATCTGGATCGTGCTCATCGAGTTCCTCCTTGCCATGACCCCTGGAGGCTCGCCTGTCCTTATCTACCTGCACGTCGTCCTCGGCGCCGCCATCGTGGGTCTCGCGTTCTACAACTTCTCCGG
>Ga0180015_1000332_pt1 | contig 13792 bp, 7 predicted proteins | sample KR13_S2_MetaG_FD_116508 | JGI IMG/M metagenome (GOLD analysis project Ga0180015, IMG submission 116508) | Groundwater microbial communities from the Olkiluoto Island deep subsurface site, Finland - KR13_S2_MetaG | ecosystem: Environmental > Aquatic > Deep subsurface > Groundwater | place...
AGAGCAAGTACGCAAAATTTGACGAGTCGGTTGACCTGGCTCTCAATCTTGGCGTTGATCCTCGTCATGCCGAGCAGATGGTGCGAAGCAGTGTTGTTTTGCCAAACGGCACCGGCAAAACCGAGCGGGTTCTTGTTTTCGCCAAGGGTGAAAAGGTTCAGGAAGCTCTTGACGCCGGCGCGGATTATGCCGGTGGCGATGAATTTCTCGAAAAAATTCAAGGCGGCTGGCTGGAATTTGACAAAACCATCGCCACCCCTGATATGATGGGCACCGTCGGCAAGATCGGTAAGATTCTCGGACCCCGCAATTTGATGCCCAACGCCAAGCTCGGCACGGTTACCTTCGATGTCGGCCGGGTCGTCAAGGAAATCAAATCCGGTAAGGTTGATTTCAAGGTTGATAAGGCTGGTGTTCTCCACTGCATGGTTGGGAAGTCCTCCTTCGGCACGGAAAAATTGCAGGAGAATATCCTGGCTTTTGTTGACAAGGTTATCCAGCTCAAGCCTTCTTCCAGTAAAGGTGTTTATTTGAAGGCGGTATTCTTGTCCACCACCATGGGGCCTGGGCTGAGACTCGATCCTATGGAGTTGCGGGTTCTCTGTAAGCATGCCTGATAGGCGGTGTTCCCGCTGGTTGCAGCCAGCGTTTTTATATATTTTGTTTTAAGCAGTTAAGTCGTCAAAGACCGTGGGTACCACAAGGTTTAATCGGCGCATTGGTTCTGTTGTTGTCAATGCGCGGGCCTGCCGAGGCGAAATGTCATTGCTTTTTCGCAGTGTCGTCACATGGGTTGTTTCCGCCAGCGCAACATTGCACAGGATGAAAACAACGCATTCGTCTGTTCCGGTCGACCTCGACTGCTTCTCGCTAACCCTAATATGTAGTTAGTTTAAAGGAGGTAGAGGAATTGAATCGAGACGATAAGGTTGCGGTAGTCGAGGAACTCAGCAGCAGGTTGGCCCATGCCAAGTTTGCCGTTGTTTCCGATTATCGTGGTCTGACCGTGCCTGTCATCTCACAACTCCGCCGTGACCTCAAGCAGAGCAACGCCGAAATCCGTGTCGCAAAAAACACCTTGCTGCGCCGGGCCATCAAAGGAACCCCCTTTGAGCCCATGGAGAAGTTCCTGGAAGGAACTACGGCCGTTACGTTTGCGGATGGGGATCCGGTGGCGCCGGCGAAAGTTTTGGTTGAGTTCATCAAGACGAACCCAAAGCTTGAGATCAAGGTGGCTGTGTTAGATGGCAAATTACTTACGGCAGACGATCTGAAGGCATTGTCCACATTGCCTGGCAAGGACCAACTCCGCGCGCAACTGCTTGCAGTCATGCTCGCTGTTCCGACCAGCTTTGTACGGGTGCTCAGCGCTGTTCCACAAAAGGCGTTGTATGCATTGCAGGCAATAAAGGACCAGAAAGGTCAGGGCGACAACTAAACAAGAATAGTATTTGGAGGATATAGCAATGGCAGTATCAAAACAAGATGTAATCGATTTCATTTCCAACATGACCGTTCTCGAGCTTTCCGAGCTCATCAAGGAACTTGAAGATAAGTTTGGCGTTTCCGCTGCGGCTCCGGTTGCAATGGCTGCCGCGCCTGCGGCTGGCGGTGATGCCGGTGCTGCTGCGGAAGAGAAAACCGAGTTTGACGTAATTCTTGTTACCGCAGGCGACAAGAAGATCGGGGTTATCAAAGAGGTTCGCGCCATCACCTCTCTTGGTCTCAAGGAAGCAAAAGACCTGGTCGAAGGCGCACCCAGCCCGATCAAGGAAGGCGTTTCCAAGGATGAGGCTGCCGACATCAAGGCCAAGATCGAGGCTGCCGGCGGAACTGTAGAGATCAAGTAGTGTGAATTTCGTATGGTTTTTTTGCTGAGCTTCGCAGCTTTCAGCAAGGAAAATATAGCATATTCTGGGGCTGACCAAGCCCCAGGGATCAACAAGAGATGCAGCGACGCTACGGGGGAAACCCCGTAGCGTTCTTGCGTTCTTATCAAAGGGAGAGATTTGGCCTCCATGATTTATGGCACAAAGCATCTCCTGACGCTCCACACCGGGGAGCCCGTTCCCATCCGCTACCGCTAAACAGATGAGGGTATTGCTGCATGCAAACTATCAAACGAGTTCGGAAAAGTTTCGCTAAAACCAAGAGTATTGTTGATATACCACATCTCATCGAGATGCAGCGGCTGTCCTATGAAAAGTTTCTCCAAATGGACACCGAGCCGGATCAGCGTTCTGACAGTGGCCTGCAGGGGATTTTTAAAAGTGTTTTCCCCATTCAGGATTTCAACGGCACCTGTTCTCTTGAGTTTGTGCGGTATAACTTTGGAGAGCCGAAATATTCCGTGGATGAGTGCATCCAGCGGGGGATGACTTACGAGGTTCCGGTCAAGATTACGGTGCGCCTTGTTTCCTATGACACCGATGCCGAAACCGGGGTGCAGAATATCCGCGATATCAAAGAGCAGGCGGTCTACCTGGGCAGCATGCCGCTGATGACCAAAACCGGGGTCTATGTTGTCAACGGGACCGAGCGGGTCATTGTCAGTCAGTTGCAGCGCTCTCCGGGCCTTTTTTACAGCCATGACGGCGGCAAGACCCATTCCGGCGGCAAGCTCCTCTACTCCGCCAGGATTATCCCGGTGCGCGGCTCCTGGATTGATCTCGAGTTTGACGCCAAGGATATCCTCTACGTCCGCATCGACCGGCGCCGCAAGTTTCCGGTAACCACTCTGCTCAAGGCCCTAGGCTACAGCGGGGATGAACTGCTGCGCTATTACTACGACACGGAGAAAGTCTCCGTGAGCCGGAAGAAATTCAAGAAGGAATTTTCCCCCGATGTCATGGTCGGACAAAAAGTAACCCATGATATCGTTGATCCGAAAACCGGAGAGGTTATTGCCAAGGAAGGCCGCAAGATCGGTAAGGTTCTGGCCAAGAAGATTTTCGAGGCCGGGGTCACCCATTTTGACATCGAGGCGGAAAGTCTGGTCGGCAAGTTCCTTGCCCGCGACATCGTGGACCCCAAGAGTGGCGAGATCATTTTTCCGTGCAATACCGAGCTGACCGAAACGATGCTTGAGGAGATTATTGCGGCGAAGGTCTCGGAATTCGAACTGCTCTTCATCGACGGCATCAAGGTTTCCGATTCCTTCCGCAAAACCCTGGCCCTGGACAAGGTGAATACCCCGGAAGAGGCTCTGCTTGAAATATACCGCCGGCTCCGGCCCAGCAGTCCGCCGACCCACGAGATCGCCTCGGCCTTTTTTGAGAATCTGTTTTTCAGCGCCGACACCTATGATCTTTCCGAGGTTGGCCGTTTTAAAATCAATGCCCGGCTGGGGGTGAACACCGATATCGAGCACCGCACCCTGACCAAGGATGACATCATGCTGGCGGTACGGTACCTGGTGCGACTTAAGGACAGCCAGGGCCCCATCGACGACATTGATCATCTCGGCAACCGTCGGGTCCGCACCGTCGGCGAGCTGGTGGAAAACCAGTACCGCATGGGACTTGTCCGCATGGAGCGCGCCATCCGTGAGCGGATGAGCATTCAGGAGGTTGAGGCTCTGATGCCCCATGACCTGATCAATCCCAAGCCGATCACTGCCGCGATCAAGGAATTTTTCGGCACCAGTCAGCTTTCCCAGTTCATGGATCAGACCAACCCCCTGTCCGAGGTTACGCATAAGCGTCGCTTGAGCGCGCTTGGACCGGGCGGTCTTTCCCGGGAGCGGGCGGGCTTTGAGGTGCGCGACGTTCATCCCACCCATTACGGGCGGATCTGCCCTGTTGAAACACCGGAGGGCCCGAACATCGGTCTTATTGTTTCGCTGGCCACCTATGCCCGGGTCAATGAATTCGGGTTTATCGAAACGCCGTACCGCAACGTGAAGGGGCGCAAGGCGACAAAGGAAATCGCTTACATGACTGCTCTGGACGAACAGGAGCATGTCATTGCCCAGGCAAAAACCGAGCTGGACGGGAAAGGCAAGATCGTGCCGGACACCCTTATCGCCCGGCAGGACGGCGAGGTTCTCTCCACCGAGGCCGATGCCGTAACGCAGATGGATGTTTCCCCCAATCAGTTGGTGAGTGTTGCCGCCTCGCTTATTCCCTTTTTGGAGAATGACGACGCGAACCGGGCCTTGATGGGCTCCAACATGCAGCGCCAGGGCGTGCCGCTTCTGCGGCCGGAGGCCCCTTTGGTCGGAACGGGCCTTGAATTGACGGTTGCCAAGGATTCCGGCGTCTGCTTGCTGGCCGGAGGCGATGGGGTGGTGGAAGAGGTGGATGCCAATCGGGTCGTGGTTCGCTACGACAAGCCTGGCACAGATGGTTTTACCACCGGCATCGGCATCTATCGCCTGGAAAAATATAAGAAATCAAACCAGAACACCTGCTTTACCCAGCGTCCTCTGGTAAATCCCGGGCTCCGGGTGAAAAAGGGCGATATCCTTGCCGACGGCCCTGCCTGTGACCTGGGCGAACTGGCCCTGGGCAAGAACGTGACCATCGCCTTCATGCCTTGGCGTGGGTACAACTTCGAGGACTCCATCCTGATCAGCGAGAAGATGCTGAAAAAGGATACTTACACCTCGCTCCATATCGAGGTGTTCGAGACCGTTGCCCGGGATACCAAATTGGGTAAGGAAGAAATCACCCGCGACATCCCCAACGTGAGCGAGGAAGCGCTGCGCAATCTCGACGAGTCCGGGGTAATCCGGATCGGGGCCGAGATCAAGTCCGGCGATATCCTGGTGGGCAAGGTGACGCCCAAAGGGGAAACCCAGCTTTCTCCGGAAGAAAAACTGTTGCGCGCCATCTTTGGGGAAAAGGCCGGGGATGTGAAGGATACCTCCCTGCGTGTCCCGCCCGGGGCGGAAGGTGTGGTCATCGATGCCAAGGTTTTTTCCCGCAAGGGAGTGGAGAAGGATGAGCGCACCCTGGCCATTGACGAGTTTGAGATCAAAACCCTTGAGCGGGATATGGAGGACGAGGTCAACTGCCTGAAAAAGGGGGTCCGCAACAGTCTGGCCGACCTTCTTGACGGAAAGACCGCCACTGCCGCGATCAAGGACAAAAAAGGCGAGGCGTTGCTGGCCAAGGGCAAGAAGATCTCCCGCGAGGTGATTGAGCGGTTGTCTCTCTCGTCCATCAAGTTGATCAACTATGCGGAAAAAGACAAGTTTGAAGGCGAGGTGGCGCTTCTGTTCGAGCGGTATGAAAGCCAGGTCAAGCTTGTCCGGGATCGTTATGAGGCCAGAATCTCCCGGCTCAAGAAAGGGGACGATCTGCCGCCCGGGGTTATCCGGATGGTCAAGGTCTATGTCGCCACCAAGCGCAAGCTGTCCGTGGGCGATAAGATGGCCGGCCGCCACGGGAACAAGGGTGTTGTGTCCCGGATCATGCCCGAAGAGGACATGCCCTATTTTGCCGACGGCACCACGGTGGATATCGTGTTGAACCCGCTGGGCGTTCCCTCGCGTATGAACGTGGGGCAGTTGCTGGAGGTGCATCTTGGTCTGGCGGCGAAAAGACTTGGCCAGCAGATCCAAAATCTTGCCGATCTGCAACAGGTTGCCGCAGTGAAGGAAAAATTGAAAACGGTCTATTCCGCTGAGGAGTATGGCCAGTTGACCGAAGGGTTGTCGGATGACGACCTGTTGCGTCTTGCCAGGCGCATGGGCTCCGGCCTGCACATGGCCACCCCGGTATTTGACGGGGCCCATGAAAGCGAGATCCGCAATCTTCTGGTGCAGGCGGGCATGGACGAAGTTGGTCAGGCCACCCTGTATGACGGGCTGACCGGCGAAAAGTTCGACAACCCGGTAACCGTGGGTACCATGTACATCCTCAAACTCCATCACCTGGTTGATGACAAGATCCATGCCCGTTCCACCGGGCCCTATTCGCTGGTTACCCAGCAGCCCCTTGGCGGTAAGGCGCAGTTCGGTGGTCAGCGTCTTGGCGAAATGGAGGTTTGGGCCTTGGAGGCGTATGGCGCGGCATATACATTACAGGAATTTTTAACAGTCAAGTCCGACGATGTAGGCGGCAGAACAAGGACATACGAGCGGATCGTCAAGGGCAATAACTTTCTGGAGGCAGGCTTGCCTGAATCTTTCCATGTTTTGGTGAAAGAACTCCAGGGGCTTTGTCTGGATATGGAACTGCTCGACGAGAAACCGGAAATTTAGGAGCCGTTGCAAAATTAACCACCGTTTCTCTGGCCGTTTTGTTACGGCTCTGTATGCCGTCTTTGCCGACCAGAATGACGAAAAAAGTTTTGTAACAACGGCTTAGGTCCAGCGTATCTCGCCGTTCGAAGTGATTTGATTATTCAACATAGATAAGGGTGCTGCCGTGGAAGAACTTTTCAGCTTTTTTTCCAATCCGAAAGGACCGTTAAAATTCAATGCCGTGCGAATTTCCTTGGCCTCGCCGGAAAAAATTCGCGACTGGTCTCATGGTGAGGTGAAAAAACCGGAGACCATTAATTACCGGACCTTTAAGCCGGAGCGCGAAGGGCTGTTCTGCGCCAAAATTTTCGGGCCGGTCAAGGATTACGAATGCAACTGCGGCAAATACAAGCGCATGAAGCACCGCGGCGTGGTCTGTGAAAAGTGCGGGGTTGAGGTCATCCAGTCGAAGGTTCGGCGGGAACGGCTTGGGCATATCGAGCTGGCCGCACCCGTGGCCCACATCTGGTTTTTGAAGAGTCTGCCCAGCAAGATCGGCAATATCCTCGATATGACCCTGAAGGAGCTGGAAAAGGTTCTCTATTTTGATTCCTATGTGATCACCGCTTCCGATGAGCCCTCCTTGGCTGTCAGTTCCTTGCTGACCGAAGAAGGCTACCGCCAGGCAAAGGAAGATTTTCCCGGCAAGTTCACCGTTGGCATCGGTGCGGCGGCGATCCAGGATATGATGCAGAAGCTCGATCTTGAGAGCCTTTCCAAGGTGCTCCGTCAGGAGATGAAGGAAACCGGTTCCGAGGCCAAGCGGAAAAAATTGGCCAAGCGGCTCAATGTGGTCGAGGCCTTTCATGAATCCGGCAACAAGCCCGATTGGATGATCCTCGATGTTATTCCGGTTCTGCCCCCTGACTTGCGTCCCTTGGTGCCCTTGGAAGGCGGGCGTTTTGCTACCTCCGACCTCAACGATCTCTACCGCCGGGTCATCAACCGCAACAACCGTTTGAAACGGTTGCTGGAACTGGATGCGCCGGAAATCATCATCCGCAACGAAAAGCGGATGCTGCAGGAGGCGGTGGATGTCCTGTTTGACAACGGCCGGCGCGGCAAGGTTATCACCGGCCCTAACAAGCGGCCGTTGAAATCCCTTTCCGACATGCTCAAGGGCAAGCAGGGGCGTTTCCGCCAGAATCTGCTCGGTAAACGGGTGGATTATTCCGGCCGTACCGTCATCGTGGTCGGTCCGCATCTGAGGCTTCATCAGTGCGGTCTGCCCAAGAAGATGGCCTTGGAGCTCTTCAAGCCTTTTATCTACAACAAGCTGGAGATGCTCGGCTATGTAACGACCATCAAGAGCGCCCGGAAGATGGTGGAAAAGGGAACCAAGGAGGTCTGGGACGTCCTTGACGATGTGGTCAAGGAATATCCCATCATGCTCAACCGGGCGCCCACCCTGCATCGTCTCGGCATGCAGGCCTTTGAGCCGGTGCTGATCGAAGGCAAGGCCATCCAGTTGCATCCGCTGGTCTGCGCCGCTTTCAACGCGGACTTTGACGGCGACCAGATGGCCGTGCATGTGCCTCTTACGGTTGAGGCGCAGATGGAAGCCCGGGTCCTGATGATGTCCACCAACAACATCCTTTCGCCGGCGCACGGCGAGCCGGTTATCATTCCTTCCCAGGATATCGTGCTTGGTCTCTATTACATGAGCCGCGAACGCCATTTCGCCGCGGGTGAAGGCAAGGTCTTCAGTTCTCCGGCCGAAGTGCGGATGGCCTATGATCATGGCGCCGTGCATTTGCAGGCCAAGATCAAGGTGCGGCGTCAGGGGGAACTCGTGGAAACCACGGTGGGCCGGGTGCTGCTCGGCGAACTTCTTCCCGAAAATGTGCCGTTCAGCCATGTCAATCAGGTGATGGGCAAAAAACAACTGGCCAAACTCATTGATCATACCTACCGGTACGCCGGCACCAAGGCCACGGTTATCCTGGCGGATCGCCTGAAGGACATGGGCTATGAGTTTTCCACCAGGGCGTCCATCTCCATCTGCATCAACGACATGATGATTCCCGTTACCAAGGATGACCGTTTGGCAAAGGCGGAAAGTGCGGTGATGGAGGTTGAGCAGCAATACCGTGACGGCTTGATCACCGATGGTGAGAAGTACAACAAGATCGTCGACATCTGGTCCCGCTCCACGGATGATGTGGCCAACGAGATGATGCAGGAGATGAGCGTCCAGTATCTGCGGGACAAGGACAACAAGATGTTTGAGTCTCCCAGCTTCAATTCCATCTATATCATGGCCGACTCCGGAGCCCGCGGCAGCCGGGACCAGATCCGGCAGCTTGCCGGCATGCGCGGTTTGATGGCCAAACCCTCCGGCGCGATCATCGAGACCCCGATCAAGGCAAACTTCCGGGAAGGTTTGAATGTTCTTGAGTATTTTATTTCCACCCACGGCGCGCGGAAAGGTTTGGCGGACACCGCTCTTAAAACGGCAAACTCCGGCTATCTGACCAGGCGTCTGGTTGACGTGGCCCAGGATGCAACCATCATCGAAAAGGATTGTGAGACCCTGGACGGCATTTTGATGGAGGCGTTGCTGGAAGGCGGCGAGGTTATCCAGCGGGTGGGCGATCGTATTTTGGGACGCGTTGCCCTGGAAGATGTGGTCGATCCGTTTAACGGAGAAGTTCTGGTCGAGGCCAACGAGGAGATCACCGAAGACAAGGTCAAGCGTATCGAACAGGCCGGCATTGACCGGGTGATGATCCGTTCCGTGCTCACCTGTCAGGCGCGGCGCGGTGTTTGCAGTTCTTGCTATGGCCGGGATCTTGGGCGCGGCCATATGGTCAACATGGGCGAGGCTGTCGGCATTATCGCGGCCCAGTCCATCGGCGAGCCCGGCACCCAGCTCACCATGCGGACCTTCCATATCGGCGGTACGGCGAGCCGGAGTGTTGAGCAGGCCGAGGTCCGTTGCCAGCACGGCGGAACCGTGCAGTTCCAGAACATGCACTATGTTGAGAACACCGCCGGGAATATGGTTGTGATGAACCGGAATGCTGCGGTGTCCATCATCGGCGCCCAGGGCCGCGAACGGGAACGATACCAGATAAACTACGGCGCTCAAATCTTTGTCAAGGAAGGGGCTGAAATCGAGCCCGACACCTTGATCGCCAATTGGGATCCCTACACCATCCCCATCGTCAGCGAGATCGGTGGCGTAATCAAATTCGGCGACATCCTTGAGGGTGTTACCATGCAGGAACGTGTTGACCCGGTTACCGGCAAATCAAGCCATGTTATCGTGCCTTCCCGCTCCGGACAGCATAACCCCCGGATTACCGTGAAGGATGAGACCGGGAAGACGGCAAAGCTGCCCAAAACAGGCTCTCCTGCGCGATATTCCCTGCCGGTTGGCGCTCTGATTTCGGTGACGGAGGATACCGTCATCGAGCCGGGAACCGTGCTCGGCAAGATCCCCCGGGAAACCACGAAAACAAAGGATATTACCGGCGGTCTCCCCAGAATTGCCGAGCTCTTTGAGGTCCGCAAGCCCAAGGAGTATGCGGTTATCACCGAGATCGACGGCCAAGTGAGCCTTGGCAAGGATCTCAAGGGTAAGAAACGGGTGATCATAACCCCGGAGGTGGGTGAGGCCAAGGAATATCTTATTCCCAAAGGCAAGCACGTCAGTGTGCATGAGGGCGACTATGTCAAGGCCGGTGAGGCATTGATGGATGGCTCTCCGGATCCGAACGACATCCTCCGGGTTATGGGGGTCAAGGAGTTGGCCAAGTTCCTGGTGAATGAAATTCAGGAGGTATACCGGTTGCAGGGGGTAAAGATCAACGACAAGCACATCGAGGTAATAGTCCGGCAGATGCTGCGCCGGGTTCAGATTACCGGGGTGGGCGATTCCACCTTTATGCTGGGTGAGCATGTCGAGTGGTGGCGCTTCAAGGAGGAGAACGAAAAAATCCTCCAGGAAAATGGCCGACCGGCAACGGCGGAACCCTTGCTCCTCGGGGTGACAAAGGCTTCCCTCAGCACGGACAGCTTCATTTCAGCGGCCTCCTTCCAGGAAACCACCAAGGTCTTGACCAATGCGGCCATGGCCGGGAAGATCGACACCTTAAGGGGGTTGAAAGAGAACGTGATCATGGGCCGCTTGGTTCCTGCGGGCACAGGCTTTGATGAGTACGTGATGGGTAAGGACAATTAATATATATTTGCCTTGACAAGCATTGGCCCATCGAGTAAATATGCCGTTTTCCTATGCCGAGCAGTGAGATTCCGGCAGGGGAGATGCCACTAATTAATATCAGTAATACGGGAGTCGATTTCAATGCCAACCATTAACCAACTGGTGCGGCACGGACGGAAAACCAAGATCAGCAAAACCAATACGCCTGCGTTGAAGGGTTCTCCGCAGAAGCGTGGTGTTTGCGTCCGTGTATATACCACTACCCCGAAGAAGCCGAACTCAGCCTTGAGAAAGGTTGCCAGGGTGCGGCTGACCAACGGGATCGAGGTTACCTCGTACATCCCCGGTATTGGCCATAACCTTCAGGAGCATTCAGTGGTCCTGATTCGCGGTGGCAGGGTGAAGGATCTTCCCGGTGTCCGCTACCATATTATCCGTGGTACCTTGGACACCCTTGGTGTTGCTAACCGTAAGCAGGGTCGTTCCAAGTACGGCGCCAAGCGGCCGAAATAAGCGGTTTGCCTACTGCGTGAGAAGGAGTTTTAGAGATGCCTAGGAAAAGACTTGTTGCAAAGCGCGGAATTGAGCCGGATCCGCGTTTTAATAGTGTGTTGGTTTCCAAGTTTGTTAACGGCCTGATGGAATGCGGCAAGAAAAGCATTGCCCGGGGCATTTTTTACGGCGCCATGGATATGATCGAAAGCCGCATCACCGAGGCCGATCCCATCGTGGTTTTTGAGAAGGCCCTGGAGAAGGTGCGTCCCCGTCTTGAGGTGAAATCCCGTCGGGTGGGTGGCGCAACCTATCAGGTGCCTGTCGAGGTTCGTCCTGAGCGGAGAAACGCTCTGGCTATCCGCTGGTTGGTTACCTTTGCCCAGAAAAGGCCCGGAAAAACCATGGCTGACAAGCTGGCCGGCGAACTTGCCGATGCCTACAATAACCGTGGCGCGGCAGTGAAGAAACGTGAGGATACGCACCGCATGGCCGATGCCAACAAGGCATTTGCCCATTATCGCTGGTAATTCTTGGGCTCTTGGTTTTCCTTGGTTGACAAAACCGCGGGGAGGAGGTATTAACACCAATCCTTGTCGGGCGGGCTGGGTTTAAACATCCCGTAAAATAAGTGACCAGGGGAAAATCAGTGGCTGGGAAAGATACGTTGCGGTACCTGCGCAATATAGGCATCATGGCCCATATTGACGCAGGCAAGACAACAACAACGGAACGCATTCTTTATTATACAGGGCGCTCACACCGGATGGGCGAGGTTCATGATGGCAATGCCGTCATGGATTGGATGGAGCAGGAGCAGGAGCGCGGCATTACCATTACGTCGGCGGCCACAACCTGTCAGTGGCAAGACCACACCATCAATATAATAGATACACCGGGGCATGTTGATTTCACCGTTGAGGTGGAACGGTGCCTCAGGGTTTTGGACGGCGTCGTTGCAATTTTTTGTGCGGTGGGAGGGGTTGAACCCCAGTCGGAAACCGTATGGCGGCAGGCGGATCATTATCGGATCCCCAGGATTGCCTACATAAACAAGATGGACCGGCTCGGGGCAAATTTTCTTCGTTGCGTCGAGATGCTTGAGGAGAGGTTGGGGGCAAATCCCTTGCCCCTTCAGTTGCCGGTTGGAAAAGAAGAAACATTCAGGGGCATCATTGATCTCGTTCAAGAGAAAATGATGCGCTTTGATGAGGATACAAAGGGATCCAGGATTGAGTACGAGCCTGTCCCTGATGAGTTCAAACAAGAGTCTGCGGCCGCACGAATGGCCCTTATCGAGAAGTTGGCCGACTTCGATGATTGGGTCATGGAAAAATTTCTGAATGAGCAACCTGTTACGGTTGATGAGATCAACCGGGCTATCAGGACTGCAACTCTGAACCTTGATGTCGTGCCTGTCTTGTGTGGCAGCTCCTTTAAAAATAAAGGGGTGCAGCCATTGCTTGACGCAGTAGTCGCATATCTGCCTTCGCCTGTCGATGTCCCATCGGTGCAGGGCGTCAATGCGGATGGTGTGACGGAAACGAGAAGGGCAAGCGACGACGAAAGTCTGTCCGCCCTTGTTTTCAAGCTGACATCGGATCCTTTTGTGGATATTCTGGCGTATGTACGCGTTTATTCCGGCGTAATCAAGGTCGGGGATAGGGTGTACAATCCAGGAAAGAAAAAGAAGGAAAAGATTGGCCGGATAGTCAAGATGCACGCCAACAAAAGGGAAGAGGTCGGCGAGCTGAGGGCTGGTGACATCGGGGCTGTGGTTGGGTTGCGCTTTTCCATTACCGGGGATTCGCTCTGTGAATCGGGAGAGACCTTTACTCTCGATACCATGGATTTTCCCGAGCCGGTTATAAGTGTTGCCATCGAGCCAAAGGGGAAGGCAGACGAAGAAAAGTTGAGGGACAGTCTGGCAAAGATTGCTTTGGAGGATCCCTCCTTTTCCGTGTCCACCGATCCTGATTCGGGCCAGACCCTTATTTCGGGGATGGGCGAGCTTCACCTCGAAATCATAGTTGATCGGCTTGTCCGAGAATTCAAGGTCGGCGCCAATATCGGTAAGCCCCAGGTCGCGTATAAGGAAACCGTGACCAGCCAGGGGAGGGCGGAAGGGAAATTCGACCATCCGACCACTGCCGGCAAGAGTCAGTATGGCCATGTCTGGTTACAGATTGAGCCACTTGAGCGCGGCGAAGGTTTCCGGTTTGAAAGTACTATTGCCGAGGATGTTATTTCTCCGGCGATTGTTCCGGCAATCGAAAAAGCGGTACACGATAGTCTGGATGCGGGAACCTTGATCGGCTTCCCGCTTGTTGACCTGAAGGTCACGCTGGTTGACGGGTCTTACCGGGATGAGGATTCAACCGAGCAAGCCTTTGGGGTTGCCGCCGCCATGGCCTTCCGCAAGGCGGTTTCGGAAGCTGGCCCTGTTTTGCTGGAGCCGGTGATGGATGTTGAGATAACCCTGCCTGAAGCATACCTCGGCGAGGTTATTTCCGATCTCACCGCCAAGCGGGCGAAGATTCACGGCATGGACAGCCGTGACGGCGGTTTGCAGGTGGTGAAAGCGCAGGTGCCGCTGGCTGAGATGTTTGGTTATTCAACGGTGTTACGTTCCGGAACCCAGGGGCGGGCAAATTTCACCATGCAATTTGCCGCATACGACAGGGTGCCGGATCAGATGAGTGCAAAGATAATTAAGCGGATTCGAGGCCTTTAACTCGAACGAGACGCAAGCAAATAAAGAGGAAAGGACATGGCAAAAGAGAAATTTGAACGCAAGAAACCGCATGTAAATATTGGGACGATCGGCCACATCGACCATGGCAAGACCACCCTGACCTCGGCCATTACCCGTGTATTGGCGA
>Ga0180015_1000333_pt1 | contig 13791 bp, 13 predicted proteins | sample KR13_S2_MetaG_FD_116508 | JGI IMG/M metagenome (GOLD analysis project Ga0180015, IMG submission 116508) | Groundwater microbial communities from the Olkiluoto Island deep subsurface site, Finland - KR13_S2_MetaG | ecosystem: Environmental > Aquatic > Deep subsurface > Groundwater | place...
CAGGCGATCGACAACAACATCGATAGTATGTTTCTTGTTTTTATCGAGCTTATCAATATCCTCTATTTCAAATGTTTTGCCGTTGATACGTATGCGAGCGAAACCATCTCTTTTAAGATGTTTTAAGAGTTTTTCATGAGTTCCTTTCTGGCCGGCAATAAGAGGCGATAAAATAGTGATTCTGGTCCCTTCAGGCATTGACATGACTTTGTCCACGATCTGGTCAAGCGTTTGCGAAGTAATGGGTTTCCCGCATTTATAACAGTGAGGCGTACCTGTTCTGGCAAATAGAAGACGGAGATAGTCATAAATTTCAGTAACTGTGCCAACGGTTGATCTGGGATTATGGCTGGCTGTTTTTTGTTCAATTGCAATTGCGGGCGATAGGCCATCAATCATGTCGACGTCCGGTTTATCCAGGCGTTCTAAGAACTGACGTGCATAAGTAGAAAGAGATTCAACATACCTGCGCTGTCCTTCCGCATAAAGGGTGTCAAAAGCAAGTGTTGATTTGCCTGAGCCGGATAGACCTGTTATCACAACTAATTTATTCCTGGGCAATTCAACATCTATGTTTTTCAGGTTATGCTGCCTGGCGCCATGTATTATTATTTTTTCGGATTTCATAGTAAGAATAATTTCTTATACTTTAGTAAATTTTAGGTAACTTCTCAATAAGCAAGCTCTGGTAAATCATATTTTGCGACTATTCTCTGGATTCCCGCCTTCGCTGGAATGACTGACGATTAGACGAGATTGTCATTCCAGCGAAGGCTGGAATCCAGGAGCTATTACCCGAACTTATTGAGAACTTACCTTTAAACTATGCTTATATATAGCATGTTCAGCAGCCATATTTATTGCTGCAACAAGGCTGCCGGGATCTGCTTTTCCGGTTCCTGCGATATCATAAGCAGTACCATGGTCAACAGAGGTTCTGATTATCGGCAGCCCGAGAGTTGTATTAACTCCATCGGTAAAGTGCAGCAGCTTGAACGGGATAAGCCCTTGATCGTGATACATGCAGACAACAGCATCGTAACGTCCGTTTGCGGCGTGATAAAATACGGTGTCAGGAGGGAAGGGGCCTGAAACATCTAATCCTTTCTTACTTGCTGAATCTATTGCCGGCGAAATAATTCTTTCTTCCTCATCTCCAAACATTCTCTCTTCTCCTGCATGAGGATTTAAGCCTGCTACAGCAATTCGGGGCTTTTTGAAACCAAATTTATTATGAAGGGCGTCCCAAGTAATTTGTATGGTTTTAAGAATTCGTTCTTTTGAAAGTTCGGCTGAAACATTTTTTAAGGGAATGTGAATGGTTGCAAGAACAACGCGAAGTTTTCTGCCGGCCAGCATCATTGCAAAACTATCAGTTTTAGTATGCTCTGCAAGGAGTTCTGTGTGACCGCTGAACTTGCTGCCTGCCTTCCGCATGGCTGCCTTATTTATAGGGCATGTGACAATGGCATCGATACTTCCTTTGATTGCCATATCTATCGCGGTTGTTATGTATTTTATCATTGCCTTTCCTGTTTGAAGTGTGGGTTTACCCCAGGATATTTTATCTTTATTAAGTTTAGACAGGCATAAAACATCAATTTGTCCGGATTGATATATGCCTGAAACAGGAATTTTAACATCTTTTATTTTAAGAGCGCTTGATGTACTTTTTTTTGCAAGTTTCAGCACTCCTGTGTCTCCTATTATGAGAGGTTTGCAGGTTTTATAAATTGAAGGGGATGAGAGAGCCTTGAGTATAATCTCAGGGCCGATACCAACAGGGTCTCCCATGGTAATACCTATAACGGGGCGATAAGTATTCATTTATATGACCTTAATATTAAAGTGGTTGCCGGTAAAATCGAAATTTTTAATATATTACATGTCACATATTATTTTCAAACAAATTAATTAAATTGCATTTAACTATATGATGATTTTCAAGAAATTCTATTTAACAGAGACACAAGGTGATTTTTTTTGAAAATTAAAGATAATAGAAGCATTAGCAAGATTTTTGAATAGGACATTAGTGTAAAAAATTATACTGATAATGATGGATCTGCATAAAATAGTTGAAGAAAGATCTCATTGCAAAAATGTTTGTATTTAGAAGCAGTTGTCTGCATGATTAAAATATATAACAATAAAAACAGATAACTATAAATTGTTAATAACTTTTTAATAAACGGGCGTAAAGCATTATCCTTCAGGTTTGACAGGAAAGTTCTGATAGCTTAGTTAAGCCGTTAAAGTTCACTCGGGTTTTACAAGAACCTTATTAAATTCTTAATCGATTCTTCTTAATTGAAACACTCTCTAACTAACAATATTTTTTCCACCAGTTTGATCTGTTATAGTTTACAAAGTCGTCTCTTCTATTTTAATAAATTAACCTTATTTTTTTTGGAATATGGATTGTAATGCCCTATGAAACAAATATGGGAACAAGTAAAATTATCAATTAAAAAACAGATTCCAGGCCATAGCTACAGAATGTGGATTGAACCCATGGAGTTTATAGAATGCAAGGAAAACTGTATTGTGCTTTCATGTGCAAATACTTTTTCAAAAAAACGAGTTCTTGATTACTATGGTTCAATTATAGAAACAGAAATAAAAAGAACTTCCGGTAAAGACTACAATCTTGGTTTAGAGGTTTCCTGCAAAATCTGTAAAAAAGAGAACTCAGGTTTTAAAAAGGATAATAGTATTCAGCTCCCTCTGCCCGGGGTTAATTTGAGTCCGTATAATGGCCGACTATTAAGAAGGGATTTTACTTTTGATCAGTTCGTTGTTGGTAATAATAATGACTTTGCTTACTTGGCGGCACTTGACCTTGCTTCAAAAAAGAATTCGCAGCAAAATTCCTTATTTTTATTATCAAAGATGGGAATGGGGAAAAGCCATCTTTCTCAGGCGATAGGTCACCATATAATGTCTCAATATCCAACAGAACATGTATGTTATATAACCGCTGAAGATTTTACCAATGAAATGGTTAATGCTTTTAGGAATGGTTCAATTGATAAATTTAAAAAGAAATACAGAAATGAATGTGACGTATTGCTTCTTGAAGATGTACAGTGTTTGACCGGGAAGGAGCGAACGCAGATCGAGCTGGCATTAATTCTTGATTACCTTTTTGAGGCAGATAAAAAAATAATTTTTTCAGGTTGTTACCTCCCTTCTGACATTCCTAAACTTAATGAAAAGTTGGTATCGCGGTTCTCATACGGTCTTATTTCAAATATTGATCCTCCTAGTTTCAGGACAAGAGTCAGAATATTACAGAAAAAATCGAACAATAATGGGTATAATTTACCTGGAGAAGTAATCGAGTATTTAGCAAGTGAACTGACAGCGGATGTCAGGCAGCTTGAGAGCGGACTTATAGGAGTTGCAGCCAAGTCATCAATTCTTGGAGTGCCGATCGACCTTGATCTTGCGAAAAGTGTAACCCAGAATATAATCAGGCAACGTAAAAATATTACAATAGATGTTATCAGGAAACTTGTTTGCAAGCATTTCAAAATTGCCATCATTTTTGCATAATTAGTGAGGGGCAGGTAGGAATTTGCGGAGTGAGAAAAAACCAGAAGGGAAAATTATCTCTTTTGGTTTTTGGCAAAATCATAGCAGTCAATATTGACCCGATCGAAAAGAAGCCATTGTTTCATTTTCTACCAGACAGCAAGGCATTTTCTTTGGGGACCTTGGGTTGTAATTTTCGCTGTGCCAACTGTCAGAATTTTAATATTTCACAGATTTATGGACTGAAGGGATCAGTTGATAAATATAATGAAATTGATTGGGGTTATCAATTAAGCCCTGAGGAAGTGGTCCGACAAGCGCAGGTGAATGACTGTAAATCGATTGCCTATACCTATAATGAGCCGACGATATTTTTGGAATATGCCTTGGATACAATGAAGCTAGCGCGAAAGGCCGGATTGAAAAATGTTTGGGTGTCCAATGGGTTTATGTCAGATCAGGCCTTGGATTTAATTATTCCATATTTAGATGCGATAAATATTGACATTAAGTCCTTCAATGATGAATTTTACCGTAATAATTGCGGGGCACACCTGAAGCCGATTTTAGAGAATTGTAAAAAATTGGTTAGGCGTGGAATTTGGTTAGAAATTACAACATTAGTAATCCCCACTTTATCTGATGATGAAGAAATGCTACGACAAGTAGCAAGATTTATTAAAAAAGAATTAGGTGATTTTGTGCCGTGGCATGTCAGCGCTTTTTCTGGCGCGATTTCTTGGAAATTGCAAAATTTACCAGACACGTCCATTGTTAAAATTAAACGCGCCTATGATATTGGCAAAGAAGAGGGTTTGAAATATGTATATGTGGGGAATGTTTTGGAAAAAAATTTGGAAAATACTTATTGCAAACATTGTGGTAAGATGGTGATTGAGAGAAAAGGTTATAATATTGCTCGGATGGATAAAGGCGGAAAGTGCCAAAAGTGTCATGAGAAAATGGATGGAATGATGGGTAATTAAAAAATTACAAATTTATATTATTTAAATAAATTATATAAATTTAATGAATTACAATAAAGTAAAAGTTTGTTAAAATTAAGATTAAGACATAATCTTGATTTTTTTGTTATTCAGGTGTATGATGTTCTTAGCTAATGTTTCAACAGTATGGACTCAGAAAATCAAAGAAAATTAAATATCGCCATTGTTTGCGATCCGATTACCGACTATGTAGCCGGTTCTTTTGTTTCCGCTCTGCGCTTTGCAGAACTGTTGAAAAGTCGCGGACATAAGGTGATCTTTATTGCTGCTAAGTCGCCAAATAATAACGGTTATCGTGACCACTACAATGGCATTAAGGCTTATCGCTTCCCAGCTATTTTATTACCAAAGACGGAGAAACAATTATATATTTCTTTTCCAACCGAGGGGCAGATTAAGAAAATTTTAATCGAAGAAAAAATCGATATTTTGCATAATATCATTCCAACACCATCTTCAATTGTGGCGACCAAAGCGGCAAAGTCTTTGGGAATTAAAGTGGTAACGCATTCACATTCACAACCGGAAAATGTTTTTCTACATTTGCCAAAAATGATGCCTAAAGGCACCTTGAATCGAGCTTTTTATAAATTCATGTATTGGTTGTATCACCAAGCGGAAGCGATTATTTATCCAACAGAGTTTGCAAAAAGATTATTTCCTGATTTGAATAGCGAGATACAGACAGCGGTTATTTCCAACGGCGTTGATACTTCTCATTTTAAAAAAACCAATGCGGATGAATTTTTTAAAAAATATAACTTAGATAAGACTAATAAGCATTTATTATTTGTTGGACGTTTTCATCCTGAAAAATCCATCGACACCTTGATTAAGGCGGTGCCGAATATTATTGCGGCAGCACCAAAAACGCATATTATTTTGGCTGGATCTGGTCATCAAGAGGAAGCAATGAAGAAATTGGCGACCAGTCTTAATCTTGATGAATATATTACTTTTTGCGGCAAGGTGAGTGATGAAGATTTGGTTTTGGCCTATAGTGCGGCAGATGTTTTTGTTCTTACCTCCTTGGCGGAATTGGAGGGCATGGTGGTGCTTGAAGCGATGGCTTGTGGCATGCCTCTTTTGATTGCAGATGCCAAGGATAGCGCATCGGTTTTTTTGGTTGACGGTAATGGTTTTTTGTTTAAGGCTGAGGATTACAATGATCTAGCGCGAAATGCAGTTCGCTTATTAAATGATGATGAGCTTTTGAAAATCATGTCAAAAAAGAGTCTTCAACTTAGTCGTGAATATGACATCAATCGTAGTGTTGATAAGCTTTTGGATTTATATTACTCAATACTTTAAATATGACTGAATATATTTATTCTCCCAAAAAAATATATTATAAAATGAATGAATTTAAGTCGGATCGTCCAACCTTGTTTTTTGTGCACGGAATCTCTGGTAGTTCGTCAGCCTGGAAGTTGTATGAAGAAAAGTTTAGTAATAAATTTAATATTTTAACTTTCGATTTGCGCGGACATGGTAAATCAGCTAAATTTCCTAATCTGGAAGATTATGCTATTAGTAAATTTGCAGAAGATATTTTTGATTTACTTTCTTATCTAAAAATAGAATCTTTCATTTTAGTCAGTCATTCTTTTGGCGTCTTAGTTGCACTTGAATTTATGGCTCAACATATGGGCATGGTCGAGAAAGTTATTTTTCTTAGTCCTAACTACGCACCGAATCGAATTCCAATTGCAAAAGTTATTAGACCATTATTTAATTTAGTTGGCTTGTTAAAAATTTTGCCTTTTAATCCGTCAAGCGGAGAGCATATTGATTATAATCGTTTCAAAAATACTGGCGACTGGAATATTCCACGTATGGTTGCCGATGTTAGTAATACTAGTTTACGGGTCTATCTTTTTGGAAGTCGACAATCATATGAAGTGGACTATGAGGCAATTGTTAATCAAATCAATCAACCAACTTTGATTGTGCATGGCAAAAAAGATTCAATTTTTCCTGTGGCTGGTGCAATTAGCATGTCGCAAAAAATAAAAAAATCCAAGTTAATTCTCTTGGATGAAGCTGATCATATTTTAGTTTTAAATAATTTCCCAGAGGTAGCCGGTGCTATAGAGGCCTTTGTTGAAATTAAATAAAACTGCAAATTTTATATATCTTCTTTTTTTTGAATCTTCTTGGCTAGCATAACATAAACAGTCAATAAAACAATTCCTAAAAATATTGTGAAAAGCGCATAGTAGTCAAAATATGTTCCAATGCGGACAAATGATTTTCCAAATAAATAACCAATAATAATTAAAATGAGAGACTTGGGGATTGTGCCTAATCCATTGTAGTATAAATATTTTCCAAAAGGCATTTTGGCTGCGCCAGCCGCAAATAAAAAAGTAGTGCCAATGCCATGAGCAAGTTTGCTTAATAGAATTGTTTTGCCACCATGATTGTCGAAATGATGTTCCAGCTTTTCCAACCGACGCGGCGTTAATCGCAAAAGCCTTAGGCCAAAATCTCGCCCCCATCTTCCTAGAGAGTAATAAAGACAGTCTCCGGCTAAATCGCCGATGATGATAATCGCATAGGTTAGATAAAAATTCATTAAACCCTGGGCGATCAAAAAGCCGCCAATAACCGAAATAATCGGGCCTTCTATAACAACTACTGGAAATAGAATTATATATTGAAATTTAATTAAACTCAAATATATTTGTGCTAAAGTTAACATAGTATTATTTTAACAAATAAAAACTAGTTTGACAAAAGGGGGTGAAAGATTTAAGGTTGCAATGTAAATAACCACAAAACGAACCTTGACAATTTAATAAAAAATCATTATCGCGATTAATTGAGGTATTGTTAAAATCTAGCACAAGGAGAGGCTGGCATGACCAATGAGAAACGAAAATGGAAACCGAGGCCACATGATGCGAATACCCTAATCGCTAAAGCGCATTTTGCATTAAACAACCAGCGATTAATGGAGTTGGCAATTCTTTGCGAAACGCCAAGCTCTGCTCAGGCACAAGCTATAAACGAAGGGTACTGTATTGAAAAAATTGACACTTGGAATCAGCGTGCATATAAAATTCAAAAAACAGGTACCAAGGGGGCTTATGCGGTTTATTGCTTAGTAATGTTGAAAAGAAATTATCCAGAAGTTTTTTGGAATCTTTCCATGGTTATGGAAGCCAAGCAGAATCTTGTAAATCAGGGTCGCATAGTCCTGAGCGGCAATAGCGACGCAATTCAAAGTGGAGGCAAGTCATGAAAATAAAATATTTGAAGGATTTGTTTGGGCATAAGGCTCAGGGCGATTTTATTCAAGTGCAAAGAGTTTTAATCCTTGTTGCCGTTTTTTTAACATTAATTATCTTGGCGCAGGGCTACAAAATTAATCAAAATCAGACTTGGTGTTTTATTTTTTGGGTAATTCTCATGATTGGCATATTTTTTGTTCATGGGAAATTTAAAATCATATTTCGAAACAGGGATATGGCCGAAGCTAAGATTATTGACTTGAACAAGCAGATGATTCGCCAAATCCAGGAGTTGCACACGGAGAAAAATAAGAGCGAGTTGACTGAAATTGAGCGTGTAAAGCTTCAAGATAGATTGAATCAAGCACAAAAAATGGAAGCTATTGGCACATTGGCGGGAGGAATTGCACATGACTTTAATAATATTCTGAGTATTATTTTTGGGTATACAGAGTTAACGATCGCATTGGCACCAAAAGATTCTGAACAAGAAAAAAACTTAAGCCATGTTGTAGCAGCGGCTAAAAGAGCAAAGCTACTTATCAATCAAATTCTTTGTTTTAGCCGCCAACATAAAGCTGAGTTTATGCCATTGCAATTATCGACTTGTATTAAGGAAATATTAAAAATGATGCGATCTTCGTTACCAACGACGATTAAAATCGTGCAGGAAATAGACAATGAACAAAACTATGTTTTAGCTGATGCGACGCAAATACATCAAGTTGTAACAAATTTATGCACAAATGCTTTTCACGCAATGGAGCAATTGGGCGGCGCATTAACAGTAGTTTTGAAAAAAGTCGTTATCAGTGAAGATCAGGTTCTAAAAAACGAAGATGCAAAGCCCGGCGCGTATATGCAGTTGTCAATTTCCGACACTGGTGTTGGTATGGATTCAAGAGTAAAGGAAAGAATCTTTGATCCCTATTTTACCACTAGGGGTGCTGGCAAAGGAACCGGTATGGGCTTGGCCATCGTCCACGGAATAGTGGCTACCTATGGCGGCTTCGTGACGGTTGATTCTGAATTGGGAAAAGGTTCTACGTTTAATGTTTTTATACCTCTCTGGTGTGGAGAGGAAGTAAAGTGCCAAAAAGTAGATGAGTTGATTATTCTTGGTAGTGAAAAAATTCTCCTAGTTGATGATGAACCGCAAATTGCCGATGTTTGTGCAATGGGTTTAAGATTATTAGGGTATGATGTAATTAGTACCACTAGCAGTCTTGAAGCTTTGAAAATTTTTGAAGACAGTCCAGATTCCTTTGATTTAATTTTAACTGACCAAACAATGCCAGAGTTAACTGGGGCGCAATTGGCGGATAAAATTATAAACATTCGACCAGATATTCCGATTATCATGTGCACTGGCTATAGTTCAATTATGTCACCGGAGGTAGCTAGAGGACTAGGTGTTAAAGAATTTATTCTAAAACCAGTAAAGATGTCAGATTTATCAATAATTATAAAAAAAGTATTAGAGGATGAGAAAAACAAATAAAATCCCTGCGGGGAATAACCGGGGACTACAGAGATGTGGTCCCTATTTTTTTAATTTTTAAAAATGATGATGTTGTGTTATAATTAAATTCGAGGAGTTTATTTAATTATTAATCCTAAATAAGGTAAAATGTAGTTTATTTTTTTTAAGTATTTTTTATGTTTAATCCATTTCGAAATAGTAATAACCATTCTATTGTACATCTTTTTGAAGTAAGCAATGCAGAAAGAAACGAGCTTTGTGCTAATATTATTGAATCATCAGCACCTAGAAGTGATTTTTATTTTTTAGTTTTTCTTTCCAGTATAATCGTGAGTTGGGGAGTGATAATTAATAGTATTGTTCTTGTTATTGGGGGCATGCTCGTGACGCCACTTTTATCACCGATTTTAGCAATATCCCTTGGGGCGGTAATTTTAAATATCAAAGTTTTAATTAGATCAATTCGTATTTTGTTGTCTTCTTTTTTTCTAGCAGTACTAATCGCTTTCGTATTGGGTAAAAGTATTGAATTCAATTTATTGTCTTCGGAAATCGTAACCGCTATGCACCCGTCAATTTCTGTTTTCGCTATTGCAGCTATTGCTGGTGTTGCCGCTAGCTTTACTTGGGCCAAAAAAGAGCTTAACAGTAATTTGCCAGGTGTGGCTATTACTGTCACCTTGATTCCGCCGTTAACAGTGGTTGGACTTGCTTTATCTCAGAATGAAATGCCGGCTTTTGAAAATGCTTTAAATGTTCTCTTGTTAAATGTAGCTGGAATTATCTTGGGCAGTTTGTTAATTTTAACCTTAATGAAATTTTACAAGTCAGAGAAGAAAGTGATGGCGGAAATAAAGGAAGAGCAAAAAATGTAATTATTTTAAATTCGCAAATAAAAAAGCCAACTTGCAAAATTAATATTTTGTTTGTTGGCTTTATTTTGTTATTTTTGAACAATTCAGAGCTGCGCTGTTGTTATGCGTGTCCAGCTTTCCTCTGTTTTTTTGGGTTTATCCCTTGGTACACCGAGCGCGCATAGCGGACAGGGTGGCGTATCTGGATATTTATTTCTGAGATCGTCGGTCGCGCCAGGTGGCATGTATTCTCTTATGCGGTGCTCAAACGCAGAAAGGACCTCATATTCGTATCCATCAACAATAAATGACTTAAGACCGCCACGGTTAAGGAGTACAATCTCCACCTTGATAATGGCACTAGCGTCCACCATGCCACACTCAGTGGCGTCGTTTATTGTTTCTGTGATACCAGTCGCTTTTGAGCAGATATCCTCAACAAGAAGGAGGGATTCATTTTTATTTAATTTAGTGAGGAAAACAATGTGTCCCTCTGTGGTCTTTGCAACTCGAGCCAATTTTATGCCCAGAATTTCTGCAAGATCCTCGCCGAGTTCGGTGGCAGCATCTGGTACTCCGGCAAGATGGGTGGGCATTTTCATACCTTTATCTACCCGTTCCAAAATCATCCATTTGAGCTGATACGCCATAATTTTGCGTATGTTTGGATATTGTTTAAGAACTCCTTTTAGATTTACAAATCCATCACTACAAAGCTCTGATTTTAAAATTGCATGATATCCGACCTTTCCATTTTTTAAGGCCTCACGGTCGTAAAACCATAAGTTGTTAAGAGTTTTGAGAATATGGAAAAATTCCTCAATCGAAATTTTCCGCATCACATCTTCCGGCCTAAGATTTTTCAGTCCTTCCTTATCCAGTTTAAAAATATCCATAAATTGGTTATCCATTTTTGCCCCCTCGTATGCTTAGATTAATATTTAAATGTACGGAATTATTTCCCAGACTTTAGCATTATTTTTCAAAATTGTCAACCTCGTTCTTTTTTTATTTTTAAATATTGTCATTCTGGAAGGAGCTAGGGCGACTGATAGAATATTGTGTATTTAATTTAAATATATTAATTGACACCTATACCAAAATAGAATATTCTTAAATTACAACAATCAATTTTTGATATAAAATTATTCATATGAAAATTATTCACAAATCTCAGACAAACGAATTTAAAAATAGCGATGTGTGTATCGCCACGGAATATCCAATAAATGACAAAGATATTAATGTTGCCCATGTCGAAGTATTGGGAAGATATCCAGAACAACATAAAGACGTGGAATAAACTTATGAACAAAAAACAAATAATCGAAAAAACTAGAGAATATATTGAAAAGAAATTATCGGGCGAAGGGTCAGGGCATGACTGGTGGCATATTTATCGAGTCTGGACGCTTGCCAAAGAGATAGGCAATAAAGAAAAAGGGGATTTATTTGTGATAGAATTGGCGGCCTTGCTTCACGATATTGCTGATTGGAAATTTACCGACGGTGATGATAGTGTAGGACCTAGGCTAACATCTGAGTGGCTGCAAGAATTAAAAGTTGATAAAGATATTGTTGAACATGTTGCAGCAATAATAAAAGATTTGTCTTTTAAGGGCGCTGGTGTCAAAACCACAATGAAGACACTGGAGGGTGAAATTGTCCAAGACGCTGACAGACTCGACGCGATCGGTGCTATAGGAATAGCGAGAACTTTCGCTTATGGCGGACACACTGGTCGAGAAATGTATAATCCGGATATCAAGCCAGAAATGCATAACTCATTTAAAGCGTATAAGAAAAACAATAGTCCGACTATAAATCATTTCTATGAAAAGCTATTGCTTTTGAAAAATCTAATCAACACCAAAACAGCTAAAAAGATTGCAGTTGCGCGGCATAAATTTATGGAGCTGTATCTGAAAGAATTTTATGCGGAGTGGGACGGAGAAAAATAACAATCGTTAGAATGAAATAAAAAGAGCGGAGAAAAATCTTCTCTCTTTTTCATTTTGCCAAAATATGGTACAATAAATGCATAATCTTTATTATTAAAAAATAATTTTATGCAAAAAACTCATACCTTTCTAGCTACTTTGGTGATTTTAGTAGTTGGTGCAATTGTCATTGTGTCGTTAATAACCACGAATAAAATTAATAATCAAGACCGTTTTTCTGTGGTCGGTTCAGGCACTGTCTATGCCAAGGCGGATATTGCTAATATTAACGTGGGTTTGAAGACGGGGGCGAAGAAGACGGCGGCGGAGGCGACGAAGGACAGCACTGCAAAAATGAATAGCATTATTGCTGAATTGAAAAAATTGAAAATTGATGACAAGGATATTAAAACCAGTGACTACAACTTGAACCCTATATATAATTGGACTAATAATAAAGGGCAGGAGTTAATTGGTTACGAGGTGACTCAAACTTTAACTTTAAAAATCCGAGATTTAAATATTATTGGTGATGTAATTGCAAAGACAACCGAACAGGGCGCTAATCAAATCGGTAATATCAATTTTACTATTGACGATGAATATGCCTTAAAAAATCAAGCACGGGAATTGGCAATTCAAAAAGCCAAGGAAAAAGCGCAGATGATTGCGGATCAAGCGGGAATGACATTGGGGGCAGTCAAAACTGTGACCGAAAATGCTAATCCGATTGTGTATCCAATGTACTCTAATACCAAGATGGAATTAGGTATGGGCGGGGGCGGAGATGCCTTGACAAGCCCAACCGTTCAAACTGGTCAAAATGAAATTAAGGTTGATGTAACCTTGGTTTATGAGGTGAAATAATTAACCTCCTTGAGCGAGAAAAGAGTTCATAACGGACTCTTTTTTAGTTGACTATAATGCCCAAGAAGGATATAATTACCTTGAGTTAATTATTATTCCTATATAAATAAATTATATGTACGAACTATTTTTAGATGTTTTACTTGACTCGGTGAGCATGATCCCCTTACTCCTAATCGTGTATATCGGTATTGAGTTGGTTGAATATAAATTTGGCAATTTGATCAGAAAAAAAGTTCAGGGTGCTGGTGCTGCCGGTCCGGCAATTGGTGCCCTTGCTGGAGGTTTTCCTCAGTGTGGCTTTTCCGTGGTTGGGGCAGCTTTATATTCACAGAGATTGGTAACAATTGGTACCTTGTTGGCTGTTTTTCTATCAACGTCTGATGAGGCGATTCCAGTTATCTTATCTCAGCCAGACAAGATTGGAATTATTTTGCCACTAATTTTAACCAAGATAGCCGTGGCAATAATAGCGGGCTACACAGTTGATTTCTTTTTTAGAAAGAAAAATAAATTCACTCTAGAACATATCGAGGCTTATACACACGGGCACGATGACTCGCACCATAATCATGACTCTGTTGTTGATGAGATTGCCTGTTGCGGACATAGTCCTAGCTCAGAATCGAAAAAATTTAATCCCAGGGAAATTATTTGGCACCCGATTAAGCACACGGCGAAGATTTTTTCCTATATTTTCGGAGCATCGCTATTGTTAAATCTAATCATCTTCCAAGTTGGCCAAGCAACTTTTGAAAAATTATTCCTTGGTCAGAGTTTTTGGCAGCCATTTTTAACAGCGCTAATCGGCTTGATTCCAAATTGTATTGCCTCGGTCACCATTACACAAATGTACATGAGTCACGC
>Ga0180015_1000334_pt1 | contig 13738 bp, 1 predicted proteins | sample KR13_S2_MetaG_FD_116508 | JGI IMG/M metagenome (GOLD analysis project Ga0180015, IMG submission 116508) | Groundwater microbial communities from the Olkiluoto Island deep subsurface site, Finland - KR13_S2_MetaG | ecosystem: Environmental > Aquatic > Deep subsurface > Groundwater | place...
TTTCTACGTCTACCGTTACTCCTACATAGAAAATAACAACATCTATTCCAACACAATCTCAAACAATAATAATAACGGCATTTATTTCTACGCCTATGATTACTACTCCTACATACAAAACAACAACATCCATTCCAATACAATATACTCAAACAATCAGAACGGCATTTATTTCTACGCCTGTTACATACAAAATAACAATATCTACTCTAACACTATTTATTCAAACAACCAAAATGGTATCTATTTTTATGTCTACCGCTACTACATACAAAATAACAACATTTATTCTAACACAATATATTCAAATTCTCAAAATGGCATTTATTTCTACGCCTACTCCTCCTACGACTACTCATACATACAAAACAACAACATCTATTCTAATATCATATACATGGAATGTGGCTGGATAAGAGGGTATGTTTATGATGGTAAAACAGGACTACCTATCCAAGGTGCATTAGTGAGCATATCGCCGTACGGTAGTAGTATGTATACGAATGAAAGTGGTTACTTTGAATTCTATCTACCTTACGGAACTTACACGCTTACCGTAACTAAAGAAGGGTATGGGGAATATTCAGAATATTTCGTATTGAATCAAACCGAACACCAGAAGAATATTTATTTATTGCGAACACACGCATGCATTCATATTAACGGAAATGCACAGTTTGCTACAATGGCAGGCAATGAAGGATGGACTGGCGACGGTACGGAAGGGAATCCGTATGTGATAGAATATTACGATATAGACGCAACCAACGCACACGGGATATGGATTGAAAACACGAATGTGTATTTCATCATAAAGAACTGCGCAATTCACGATGGGAAATATAACAATTATCATGGCATCTACTTCTACTCTGCCCAAAATGGTAAAATAGATAATGTAACCGCTTATAACAATTATTATGGCATCTGGTTGTATTCTTCCTCAAACAACAACCAAATAACAAACTGCGCTGTTTATAACAATTATTATGGCATCGATCTGTATTCTTCCTCAAACAACAACACTATAACAAACTGCGCTGTTTATAACAATTCTTGGATGGGCATCTGTCTGTCTTCTTCCTCAGACAACAACATAACAAACTGCGCTGTTTATAACAATTATTATTATGGCATCTATCTGTATTATTACTCAAATAACAACAACATAACAAACTGCACTGTTTATAACAATTATTATGGTATCTATCAAGAGCAATCCTCAGGCAACGAGGTTCATTACTGCAATATCTATGATAACAGTTACTATGGGGTTTGTAATTATAATTCTGAATCAGGCTATCAGATAAATGCAACATATAACTGGTGGGGTGATTCCTCTGGTCCTTATCATCCAACTACAAATCCAGGTGGTACAGGCGACCAGGTAAGTGATAATGTAATTTATAATCCATGGCAGACTTCACCTTACAGCAAATCCTGTCAGAAGAAAAACTTTATCAATAACTATCCTGCAACCAGTAATAATAGAATAAAGGGAGAGCCTAAGCAGATATATTCTATCCGGTGCGGAATTTATATAGTAGCCAGTAATCCTGCTGAAGAGAGTTGGATACCATCAAACATATACAATAATACATTTACATCAAACCCGGTTGGTATCGGGCTTGTGAATGTAAAATCATATAATGTTTATTCTAACTATATATTTGATAGTTTTGATGATGCTATCTTGTTAGAAAGTTCTACTGAAAATACATTACGCTATAATACGCTTTCAAACAATACTAAAAATGGTATAAATCTGACTTCATCATCCAGTAATAATATTATCATGTTGAATAACATCACTGGAAACAATCAAGCAGGTGTTTCTATCACAAGTAGCTCGGATTCCAATTCAATTCGGTACAATGATATAATAAATAATGCAGTCGGCGTTAGCATAGCCACTGCTACTAACAATCAGGTACATCATAACAGTTTCAAGGAGAATACGCAAAACGCTTATGATTCTACGAATGCGCTCAACAATTGGGATGATGGTGCTGAAGGAAACTACTGGAGTGATTACGTAGGCACTGATGATGATGGCGATGGGTTTGGTGAAGACCCGTATGTAATTCCTGGTGGTGGGAGTAGGGACTGGCATCCATATATGGAACCAATTGGTGAATGGATGGGCGTGGATACTACCGCACCTGATTCGTATGTGTGTTCTATAAGCCCATACTGGCAGACGCCACCGTTTACAGTTAGTGCGTATGCTTATGATAATGAAAGTGGATTATCCTCGGTGAGTTTGTATTACAGATACTCGTGTGATAATATGAGTTGGGGTGGATGGACTTTATTTGGTACTGATACAGCAGAGCTGTGGGAGTGGTTTTTCACCGCACCAGATAATGAAGGCTATTATCAGTTTTATTCTGTAGCAAAAGATAATGTCAGCAATGTTGAGTCAGCACCTGCAGTTCCTGATGCTATCTGTGGTGTGAATGTTACTATGGAACCATATACAATCACTGTTACTGTGGATAAAACATATTATGAGCTGGGACAAACTGTGTATATTAGTGGATATCTCAAAAAAGGTAATATGTATGTAGAAGGTGTTAATGTAGGTGTAGAGGTCAGAGATCCTAATAATGATTCTGTGTTTGCAGACACACCGTTAACCATCGTAGGCGGATACTATACTACAAGTTATTTCCTACCAGCAGACGCACTTATTGGTGAATATAGAATAGATGTTGCTTACAGTGGCGCAAATTCATCAACTATGTTTTATGTTATGCCGATTGAGCCGAATATAACATTTCTCTGGGTGAGCAGAACTATTGATGTGAGTTATACGAGAAATACTGTAGTTGTTGCTAATGTAACCGATACCAATCTGGAAACATCTCCATGGACTGCAAAGGTTTATGAATCCGATGGAGTTACCACTGTAGCAACTCTCACACCATCTTGTATATCTGCAGGTAACACATATTACAATATGTCCGTAACATGGGATGCTAAAAATGATGTTGGTATTCCTGTAAAAGATGGAAATTACATCATACAAATTACTGCAACTGATGTATTGGGTAACACAATGCAGCAAAACATAAATATCAGTGTGTATAATATGAAAGAGAGAATTGAGGAGATATTATTACTTGACCAGAATGGTAATCCTGTAGATATTAATAATGTCATAGCAGGTAATTTATATCAGATTGGTGCGAGAATTAAAAATCTGGAAGATACTGATGTGCAGACATTACTTATAATCCAGGTTAAGGATAGCAATAACGAAGTAAAATTCATATCTACAGTAAGTGGTAATCTTCCTGCTGGGTATACATTCAATCTTACCACAAGTTGGTTCATAGCATCTGATATTGCATCTGGGAATTATACGATAGAAGCGTTTGCATGGAATCACTGGATATCGCAAGACCCAAGTACATGGGAATGTTTATCTAGAAAAGTAACTACCAATATAACAATAGTTTCTGGAGGGAAGGAAGATAATGCAAAAGATAATTTAGAACCGAATATGTATCTACATGATGGTATTTTTATAATCCCGCATCCAGAAGCAAATATAGTAATACACGGTAGGGGTATTAAACATGAATAAGGAAAAATCAAAATCTTCACCTCAGAAAATGAAGATACCTTGAGGAGTGGGGGGAAATATGAATAGAAAAAAATTTGTGAAAATATTAAGTACAATGTGGTTATGTACAATAGTATGTATATTTGTATTTACAGGTGTGGGATATCATGGAGAAGCAAGTGATGTCGAGAAAGATTATTATACGCCTTTAGTGCTATATTCTATCAACGTTACTACTGATCAGACCTGTTATATTTTAGGAGAAACTGTAAATATAAGTGGATACTTGACAGCAAACGGTGAAGGATTGGAAGATATGGACATTGCTATTGAAGTAAAAAACCCGAATAGTATCTCTGTTTTTGTTGATCAACCAACTACCGGGTTAAATGGATATTATTCAACAAAATTTACAATTCCTGCAACTGCGGTTGTTGGAGAATACACAGTATATGCAGCTTTTAATGTTAAGGGAGTAAGCAATACGAGTACTTTTAATGTGCTTGCTGAGGAGGATACTATACCCCCCACCTCCTCTGTAGACGCGATTTCACCCTACTGGCAAATATCGACTTCTTTTACAATCACCGCTACAGCAAGTGACAATTCAAGTGGCGTGGCAAATATTGGTTTGTATTACTATAACTCAACAGATAACTCAACATTTAACGGTCCTTGGTTGTTTAGCATAGATACAGATGCTCCTTGGTCATGGGACTTTGACTTCCCGAACGGCTCAGGATACTACCAGTTCTACTCTATAGCAACTGATGTTGCTGGTAACGTAGAGGATTATAATGGTATAGACGCACTCTGTGGATGTGATGTAACACCGCCGGTATCTAATGTAGATACCCTATCATCTTACTGGTACAACTCAAATGTTGTAATTACTGCGACTGCATCTGACCCGCTTGCAGGTGTGAAGAATGTAACACTTTACTACTCATCTTCCCCTGATAATACTACATGGAGCAGTTATACACTATTCAGTGTAGACGTATCATCACCTTGGGAATGGACATTTACCTTCCCAGACGGTCCTGCACACTATAGGTTCTACACTATAGCGATTGATAACATTGATAATACTGAGAATCCACCTGCAACTGCGGATACAATTTGCGGGTTTGATACAACACCGCCTGAATCATCTATAGAGTTAATAGGGCCTTACTGGTGTACAGATTATTCATCCATCATTATTAACTGTACTGCACAAGAGATAGCGGATCCTATACCTGCAAGCCTTCTTAAAGAGGTAGCATTATACTATAGATACTCTGAAGATAATTCAACATGGGAAGCATGGGCATCCTATGATATTTATCTACTATCAGTGCCAATAGGAGCGATAAATATCCAATTCTCATTTACACCGACGGAAGACGGTTATTATCAGTTCTGCTCACTTGCTACAGATGTAGCTGGTAATGTTGAGAACAAAACATTAAGTAGTGCGGCAGAGGTTGGAGTTGATACCACAATGCCAATGCTTTCTATAACTTTGAGTTCGTATGTAAACACATCTACATTTACAGTTATCTGGAGCGGAAATGATAGTTATGGCTCAGGAATAGCTACTTACACTGTCTATTATCAGGAAGACAACGGCACTGGGTATGGTAATTGGGTATTATGGAAGGATGCAACAACAGAGATTTCAGATAATTTCACAGGTACAGAAGGATACAGGTACAGGTTTAATGTTACTGCTATAGATATTGCTGGCAACATCAATGCTACTGGTATTACAGCTGAAACATTAATAGATCTTACAGCACCAACTGCGGATTCCATAATTATTGCATCTGGCGCTCTATACACCAACTCACTTACTGTAGAGTTAACTGTTACCGCTACAGACCCATTACCGGGTGTAAATCTGTCTGCATCAGGTATAGGCTTTGTAGGCTTCAGTAACGACGGTGTAAACTACACTTGGTATGAGTACACAGGCGCAACATATTCTTGGAATTTAACTTCAGGTGACGATGGTCTAAGAACAGTTTACTTCAAGGTCAGGGATGTAGCAGGAAACGAAGCATTAACATCTGTTAATGATACAATTATACTGGATATGACTGCACCGACTTCAAAGGTATATCTAAATGGTGTGGAAGTCTATTCAGGGTATATATATGTATGGTTCACAGCAGATGTAAATGTAACTATAACTGCATCTGACAATCTTGCAGGGATGTACTATATAGACTATGTGGTAGTTGATTATGATACAGGGGTAACTCTTGGTGATGCAATTGTGTTTGCTGATACAGTATCCTTCAACATATCAGACTACGCAGGGTATGATGGTATCTTTGTTGTATACTGGCTTACTGTAGATAATGCAGATAATATAGATTCTGATGGGCTTTATTACTGGTTGGTTGGTGCAGTAATTGACACCACAGCACCATCTACAACACCCGCACTTTCAGGAACAATGGGTGATAATGACTGGTATGTGGGTGATGTAACAGTTACATTGAGTGCAACTGATGCCACTTCTGATGTGAATTACACTATGTACAAGGTTGATGATGGTAGTTGGCAACTATATACTGGTCCATTTATTGTTTCTGGTGATGGCCAGCATACAGTTTACTTCTATTCTGTTGACTATGCAGGAAATAATGCGTCAGGTAGTGTTTCCTTCAAGATTGATACTGTTGCACCAGATACAATAGCAACATCATCTGGCACTATTGGTGATAATAGCTGGTATATCAGTGATGTAACAGTTACATTGAGTGCAAGTGATGCTACTTCGGGTGTGATTTATACTATGTACAAGATTGATGATGGTAGTTGGCAGACATACAATTTTTCGTTTGTGGTTTCTGGTGATGGTGCACATACAGTTTACTTCTATTCTGTTGATTATGCAGGTCGTATTGAGGCAACAGGTAACATAACCTTCAAGATTGACAAGACCGCACCCACTGAGATACTTGTACTAACAATAGAAGGCATCATTAACGGATATGTGGAGGGAACAAACTGTACTGTGAGCTGGAATACGATTAGTGATTCACCAAGTGGTATAGCAGGATATGAGGTGCAGGTAAGCGCATACACTGATTTCCATGTGTATGAAAGCAGCAGCTGGGCCCTTATCTCAACTTGGACGTTTGAGAGTCTTTCAGATGATGAACTCTATTATTACAGGGTGAGGGCAAAGGACAATGCAAGCAATGTTGGCAGCTGGTCTGCTGTGGTGAACAGCACACAGGACAACTTACCACCAGGTACACCAGGGATGAACTCTGAGCCACAGTACACCCAGGGTCTCAGTAACACAGTTTCCTGTTCAATAGTAACTGATGCCGGTGTAGGCGGTGTTGAATATTACTTCGAATGTGCCATTGATGCAGGGTTCGGAACAGTTGTATTTAACAGCAGCTGGATAAATACAAGTTCTCATACATTCAGTACTTTGACTGATGGGCAGATCTATTATTATAGGGTGAAGGCGCGTGATGCGTTCTTGCATGAAACCAGTTACTCTGGATATGTGTATTCTACACAGGATAACACACCTCCGGTATCTACCTTAGCATCTGTATCTCCGTACTGGCATAATGCGGATATCGGTGTTGCAGTCAGTACTGCTGCTGATAATGGGAGTGGTGTGAAAGAGGTTGCCCTGTACTACAAGTATTCTGCTGATAATAGTACATTTGGTGCTTGGATATTCTTTGGCATGGACACGGATTACCCGTATCAGTGGAACTTTAACTTCACAGCAGGAGAAGGATATTACAGGTTATGCTCCATAGCAACAGATATGGTAGCGAACATAGAGTCTTATCCATCAACCTATGATGCTATTGTTGGATATGATACCACACTACCTGTATTGGATGATACTGCTCCATCAGGCTGGCAGAACACTACTGTAACTGTAACACTTACACCAACTGATGCTCTCTCAGGTGTAGATGTATCCTATACAGGATACAAACTCTGGCTTGTAGGCTCAGCAGAACCTGCGACATGGACTGATGGTGCAACCATGGAAATAGCAACGGATGGCAGGTGGTACATTAAATACCATGCTGTGGATAATGCTGGGAATGAAAACATATCAGCAGTAAAGGAGGTCTGGGTTGACAAGACAAAACCAGTGATAAATATCACAGGTGTATCAGATGGTATGGTGTATAATACAGATGTAACGCCAGTGATTGATGTTACGGATACAAATCTGAACCTTACTATTATTACGCTTAATGGAGTGTCATTTGTGAGTGGTACAACCATCACAGAAGATGGTAGTTATACGCTTTATGTTTATGCTGATGACACTGCAGGCAATAATGCTGAGAAGACTGTAACATTCACTATTGGGAAAACACTGCCTAATATAAACATTACAGGCGTTGAGAATGGTGAATATTACAATACAGATGTAACACCAATTGTTAATGTTACAGATGATGACCTGAATTATACTATAATCACGCTTAACAATGAATCATTCGTGAGTGGAACAACAATTACTGAGGAAGGGACATATACACTTTATGTTTATGCAGAAGACCTTGCAGGAAACAATGCATCTGTAACTCTGATATTCACAGTTGATAAAACCCTGCCTGTGATAACGATTACGGGTGTAGTTGATGGTGTATATTACAATGTAAGTGTAACACCAGTGATAGAAATTACTGATACATATCCTGATACTTCAACAATAACACTGAACGATGTTATATTCACAAGTGGCACAGAGGTAAGTGCAGACGGCGTGTATTATTTGAATGTGTCTGCAACTGACCTTGCAGGTAACAGTAACGAGAGCAAAATAATGTTTACAATAGACAAAACTGCTCCATCCGTTACAATAACAGACATGTCTCAACTGATAAATACGACTTTGTTTACATTGCATTGGACTACAACTGATACAGATATAAATTATTATGAGGTTAAACTCAACGATGGCAGTTGGATAAATGTAGAATTAAACACTTCGTATACATTTACAGACTTACTCGAAGGCGGAAATACATTGTATGTAAGAGCAACAGATAATGCAAGTAATGTAGGCAGCCCTGATTCTATCATTATTACTGTAGATACTACAAAACCAACTGTGGTATCAACAGTACCTGAGGATACAGTATCTAATGTTACATTGAGTCAGTCTGTCATAATCGTGTTTAATGAAACGATGAACTCTTTTATCACACCAACGCTTATACAGATAGGGGGTGTTAATCCGGGTGGCTGGGTATTCCTTGGCTGGAGTACAACAAATATGGTAAATGATACGGTAACATGGGGTCATAACAACTGGAGTGAAGGAGATACCGTTAGTATCCAGGTTTCAGGGTATCAGGATTTAGCAGGTAATGCTGGTGATGTTTATACCTGGTCATTCACCACAGAAGTTATCGTATGGACTGTTGATTATGTTGTGATTACAGACACACCAAATGGTACGGAATTGGGTACAGTGAATTTGCCAGTTAGCGGTGCTGTTACCGCTTATGCATCAGGATACAACAACACTGTGGGTTATACTGGTTTGGTGGAATGTGTCTGGTCTGGTAGTGGTGGTAGTTGGTCATCCACACCTGCTACAACTTCTACTTTCACTGCAGGTGTAACAGATGGTACTTATACGCAGACAGCGAGTAATGCTACTCTTGGTGTGAGTGACACATTTGATGTGGATGTTCTTCCTCCGACTGTGGATTATATTGTTGTCACTGACGTTCCCGATGGCTCTGCGTTGGTTACTGTTACACTTCCGGTTGGTGGAACTGTTACAGCCTATGCATCAGGTTATAATACAACTTCAGGATATGTAGGATTAGTAGAATGTGCCTGGTCAGGAAGTGGTGGTTCATGGTCACCAAGTACAGGAACAAGTTCTACATTCACAGCAGGTACAACTGCAGATACTTATACTCAGACAGCACAAAATACTACACTTGGTGTATCTGACACGTTTGATGTTGTTATCACAATCGCGACTGTAGATTATATCAGGATAACAGATTCTCCTGATGGTACTGAATTTACTACTGTTACTTTACCAGTAGGTGAAACAGTTACAGCTTATGTATCAGGGTATAATACCACTTCAGGGTATGTGGGATTAGTAGAATGCATTTGGACCGTGAATGGTGGTGACTTCAATAACGCAACGGGTACAAGTTCAACATTCACAGCAGGTGCAACCGGTGGTACTTATACGCAAACCGCTCAGAATGCTACTCTTGGTGTTTCTGATACTTTTGATGTAGAGGTTTTATCCCCAACTGTGGATTATATAACTGTTACAGATGCACCTGATGGAGCATCGTTAGTTACTGTAACATTATCTGCAGGTGGTACCGTAACAGCTTATGCATCTGGATACAACAATACTGGTCCTACTTATGTTGGTCTTGTAGAATGCGATTGGACACAGAATGGTGATGTGACAATAGATAACGCTACTGGAACATCCACCACATATACTGCTGGGACAACCGCAGGCATTTATACGCAAACAGCACAGAATATTTCTCTTGATGTTTCAGATTCATTTGATATTCAGATTACCACACTGACTGTAGATTACATTGTCATCACAGGCTCTGCAGGCGGCTCCCCACTCGGCACTGTGAGCCTGCCTGTTGGCGGTACAGTTACAGCATATGCATCAGGGTACAATAACACAGGTTCAACCTATGTGGGTTTGGTTGAATGTGCTTGGAGTGGCAGTGGTGGCACCTGGTCACCCACACCTGCTACAAGTTCTACTTTCACCGCAGGTATAACAGAGGGTACATACACACAAACCGTACAGAATGTTACTCTCAATATTTCTGATACCTTTGATGTCGTGGTTCTTCCTCCAACTGTGGATTATATTACGATTACAGATTCTGCGAATGGTACAGTATTGGTCACTGTGAGTTTACCTGTAGGTGGAACTGTAACTGCATATGCTTCAGGCTATAATGATACTGCGGGTTATGTTGGATTAGTAAAGTGTAGTTGGAGTGGTAGTTGGTCTCCTGGTACTGGTAATAGTTCTACTTTTACTGCTGGTAATATTGCTGGTACTTTTACTCAGACTGCACAGAATGTTACGTTGGGTGTGAGTGATACTTTTGATGTTCAGGTTTTAGAGCCAACTGTGGATTATATTTTGATTGTGGATTCTGAGGGTGTTGGTGGTTCTGAGATTCCAGATCAGACAATGCCTGTTGGATTCAGCATTAGTGGTTATGCATCATCATATAACATTACTGCTGGTTATTTAAACACAGTATCTGTAACATGGTCTGTGGAAAATATAGGGGCTTACGCGTACACAACACCAGACATAGGTAATAGTTCTATTTTCTATGCGAACATCACAGGTGGCACAGCAACCTGGAAAGCAGAGGATGACAACGGGCATAATGACAATGTTGTGTTCACAATCATGAACCCTACAGTGGATTATATTCAGATTAGAACTGCCCCGGGTGGAGGTGGTAGTGTTGTACTCACAAAAACATACAACATAGGCAGTTCTGATATATTCTATGCTGCACGATATAATTATACCACTGGTTTCATAGATGACTCACCCGGGACTACAACATGGGTATGTAATAATACAAGTGTTGGTACTGTAACACTGTCTGGTAGTTATACAACATTTAATGCTGTTGCAGTAGGAATATGTTTCGTAACTGCAAACGACTCGGGTATAATAAACACTACAGGTGTGCTTACAATGTTACCATGGGGTGTTGATTATATTATTATCACAGACACACCCAACGGTACTGCCATAATAGATCAACTAGTGGGTGTCGGGTTTAGTATCACAGGTTATGCGTCAGGGTACAATAATACAGTAGGATACATTGGAACAATCATGGTGACATGGACTGTGGAAAACATGGGTAATGCAACAGCAGGCACAACACCAACTACGGGGGTAACTTCAATATTTAATGCAGGAGCTATAGGTGGTGTAGCAGTATGGGAAGCAAATGATGGCTCCGGTCACAATGACACCGTGACATTCACACTGAATAATCCTCCAATTGCAAATTTCACATGTTATCAGGGAATAGATGCTGCAAACAATGATTATGTTAACATCTCTATCAGGGTTGCTGGTGAGAAACACAAATTTGTGAACTTAACAGTTTATGCAGATAATAATAGTGCCGCGTTTCTTTCAGTAGAACGACTGCCGGGTAAACCCCAAACAAACTCCACCCTATTGCTTATTGACTCAACCAAAAATTACACAATAGTCATAGATTATACAGCGTATAAGAAGGGTGGGAATCCTGTTTGGATCAATATAACCTACAGAAACATTTCATACAGCACTCATCTGGTATTCCATGAAACTTGTTCCAAGATGTTGGAACCATCGCTTAGTACAACACTTGATTTCATAATACGTATGGTGGGTCTTGTGAGGTTTGATGCCTCTATGTCTTATGATCCAGATGGGGCACCAATAACACAGTATTCCTGGGATTTCGGGGATGGTGAAAATGGCACTGGTGAAATTGTTTATCATAGTTATGCTTATGGGAATTATACGATTAATTTGACAGTAAAGGATGAGTATAACTTCACAGACACACAGATTATGAGTATAAGTGTTAATGATGTAACAGGATTGTATGCAGGTTTAACCAAATCTAAAATTATAACAGTTTTCTGCCCTGCAGACATGTTAATCACAAATAAGTATAATACTACGCAGTGGATTGGGCAGGAAAACGGGCAGCTGATGAATTGGATACCGAACGCAACAGGTATAGTCTATGGTGATGTAGAGATATACATAATTCCGCAAGGAAATATTTACTCTTATGACTTATCTGGTGTAGGACCAGGTGAATATGATTTCAGCATATATGACCCAGGTGAATATGATCCTGGTGAGTACGACCCTGGTGAGTACGGTCCGGGTGAGTATGGTGGAAAAACCTACGTGTTCAGTTCATCAGTCACTACAACAACTAGTGATAGTTTCACATTATCCCCAACAGGTGACAGTTTCACAGTCACATCAAATGAGAATAAATATTATTCAATGTACATTGTTAACGGTACACAGAGCTTTGTTGTGACTGATATGAGCATCGGTAGTGGTTCATCACAGTCATACATTGTTACAGATTGGGATAAACTGGGTTCCAGCACAGAGGCAGGTGTTAATTTGGGTGTGGATGATAACAATGATGGCATACCTGATTTCACACAACAGTTGACTTCGGGTTCCAAGGGTACGGATATAATTCGAACAAAGACCGCCATAATAAGTGGGAATAATGTTACCGTGAAATATACAGGTCCTGCAGCATTAAACATTAAAGCAAGTACAGGTACAGTACCAGACACTCTATTAGGTATTGGTGTGTTCGTTGAAGTTACTGGTGCAGCCAAGAACATAATGATAACCATCCATTACACACCAGAGCAGCTTAAAGATGCAGGCATCAAAGCATCAGACCTATCTATGTATTATTGGAATGAGACAACAAATGAGTGGATAAAAATAGAGGATAGTGGTGTATGGGAAAACAATAATACAGTATGGGCGAATGTTGAGCATCTTACAATATTTGCACCAATGGCTGAAAAGACTGCTGCCGGGAAAAAAATAGCGCCTATATCATCATTGTCATATATCATCATTTTTGCGATTGCTATCGTTCTTATTAGCGCAGGTATCGGTGTTAAAAAAATGAAAAAGAAGGGGAAAAATGCAACCGTCAAATGCCCAAAATGCAAGGAAACCTTCCCGATACCATCAGCGGAAAGACCGTTGAGCATTGTGTGTCCAAAATGCGGCTCTAAAGGAACATTGAAATAAAACTTTATCTCCTATCATATCTATTTATCATTATGAACATTGGAATCATAGGCTGCGGCGCAATAGGCACAATACTTGCAAAAGCAGTTGAGGATATTGATGAAATAGAAAAGGTTTACCTTCTGAACACGGTTTCAGAGAAAGCAGAGATTCTGGCATCATCATTGAAGAAGGGAATCCCGAAAAAAAACATTGATGATTTCATTGATGATGTTAGTCTTGTTGTTGAATCTGCATCTGTTGACGCTGTGAAACAGTATGGAGAATTTGTTTTATCACATGGCAAGGATTTCATGGTTATGAGTGTCGGCGCACTTGCAGACAAA
>Ga0180015_1000337_pt1 | contig 13681 bp, 13 predicted proteins | sample KR13_S2_MetaG_FD_116508 | JGI IMG/M metagenome (GOLD analysis project Ga0180015, IMG submission 116508) | Groundwater microbial communities from the Olkiluoto Island deep subsurface site, Finland - KR13_S2_MetaG | ecosystem: Environmental > Aquatic > Deep subsurface > Groundwater | place...
GGAATTGTTCTTATTTTTTAGATGATTTGTCTAATACATTGGTACTAGGAGACCTTGCAAAACGTCCCCTTTGGCCCGATTAGCGCTAAAGCTTCACTGAAGTGCCTGCATCAGGCCCAAATTTCAATCCTCGAAATATTCAATATATTCCTGTGGTTGAAATTTTCGCCTTCCTTGAACTCGAATCCCGCTTATAGCGGGAAACATTTTTCAAAGGTCTCTTCCCGGAGGCAGGCCACTGACTAAGGAGGGCCGGATTTTTGGTAGTAGAAAAAGATACTTAAAATGAGTGACGCTGTAGATAATACCAGGAATAGTATCGGTATTTTCAGACCTTTTTGATCTGTATCATATATGGAAACACCTGTTTCAGATTCCTTCTGCGTCGGTTCGCTAAGTGTTGCGGCCTCTTTTATAGAATCATTTTCCCCGGCAGACTGGACATGCTGATTGTTCTCTTTTTGCTTGAGCGCAATCTTATAATGAAAAACCTCTTTTGTTAACCCAATTCCTTCGGCAGCCTCATAGACATCATCTACATCTACTGTTGTTTTTTCTTTTTCAAAGGCCGAGTTAAGGGACCTGTCACATAATAAATTGATTACACGGGGAACACTTCCGGAGCCAAAAGCTAAAACTACTGCTTCCCAGCCTGTATCTGAAAATATGGAAGGTTGGCCTCCGGCCACTTCAATACGGTGCGAGATATATTTACGTATTCTGTCACCATTCATCCTTCCTAAAATTTCCAGGGTTGCAATGCGCTGCTTGAAAGGTTCCATCTCCGGTCTGTTGATTGTCGCTATCAGTTCCTCTTGACCGAGCAGAAGGATCTGAATAAGTTTAGTCGAACCTTCCTCGAGATTGTTCAGAAGGCGAATGCCATTGATCGTATCATCCGACATAAGATGTGATTCATCTATTATCACCAGACATTTACTGCCTTCAGAATTAATCTTTAAGAGAGCATTCCTGATATCTCTTATGACAAATGTCCTTTCAGATGTTGATGGTTTTAAGCCAAGCTCCTGGGCAACAAACAGAAAAAGGTCTGTGCTGCTAGCCAACGGCTCAGCCATCCATATGAACCTTATATCACTGGAAAAATCCAATTTTATCATTTGACTCAGGGTTGTCTTGCCTGAGCCAATAGGCCCTGTTACCACCATCAAACCCCGGCCTGCCCTTAAAGACTCCCTTATCCTGTTCCGCACACGGGCATAATTACCCTCATCAAAAAAGAACATTGGATCAGGCACATTCTCAAAAGGCAGTTTATTAAGGTCAAAGTGCTTGGTGTACATGATAAATTAAAAATCCTTGTCGCCAGGGATGAGCTTTATCTCAACCCTGCGGTTTTTAACTCTACCCTCATCCGTCTCATTAGAGGCTACAGGACGGGAATCACCGTAACCGACTAAAGAGATCCGCTCAAGTGGAATGCCGTTTTTCTCCAGGATAAGGGCAACAGCCTTTGCCCTGAGGAAGGAGAGTTCCATATTGTCTCTGTATCTCTTTCCAGAATATGACGTAACAGGTATGTTGTCAGTATGCCCCTCGATAATTACACGATGATTAGGGGAAGCCAGAATATCCGGGACCAATTCCGCAACAGCGTTCATCCGATTTTCGTCAATGACAACCTGCCCGGAGGCAAACGCGCCGCTACCCAACACAGCTAAAACCCTTGCCTCTTTTCCTGAGCCGTCGGCTTCAACACCTACCTGAATCTCTTCTTTCTTATCTGCGAGCTCATCCTCTAACCTGGCGATAGTGGCTTGCAACTCTGTGATTAAAGCCCGCTCTGCCTCCTGCTCTTTGGCAACTTGCCCTAACATATCCTCTACTTGAGGCAAAGGATCCTTTGAGTCTAATCCTTTCGGATTATTTTGATAAGGAGTATTATCGAAAGAAATGTCTAATGTCTTAAAAGTGATAATACCTGATAATGTAAAAAATAAAATAGAAAGGCCGATAATAAAGTTACGCATAATAGCTGAATAGAAATATTGATTTTTTAACCATAAAGTTATCTTAAAAGATTTTAATACAATATTTAGTGATAGGAATTTGCTTCTTGCAGATGAGATGTAGAAATGGCATAAAGTTGCTTGTATGTCAATAACTAAAGCGGTCGTTTCGATAGCGGTTTAAAGCAGAGAGGGTTCGATTGCCAAAAGGTAACCTTGGTTATCGAGCTTGAGATGGATATCGATCTCTGCTATATAGAAAGAATTGAAAAGCATATAAATTTAATGTTCGGATAGTGATACTAAATGCCGGTATATGAATATACAGCGCTGGATATAAGTGGAAAAAACACTTCCGGTATTGTTGATGCAGAAAGTTCTCTTGCAGCTCGTCAGAAGCTCCGTGCATCAAAGATTTTTCCTGTCTCAATAAAGGAAGCCAGTGCTACAACTGCGGAAAAAGAGTTTAAGACTTTTTTTCTATTACGATTTTTTTCGCGAAGTATCAAATCGTCTGAAATTTCCATGATGACAAGGCATCTCGCTACTTTAGTGGGTGCCGGGTTCCCGCTTGTATCGGCCATTGATACTCTTATTCCTCAAACCAGATCTTATGTTTTTAAAAAGACCCTGGCAAATATTAAGGATTCAATAATTGAAGGCAAAAGCTTTGCTGACGGTTTGTCATTGTACCCAGGAATCTTTTCTGCAATTTATATAAACATGGTTCGTTCCGGCGAAACATCGGGTACTCTTGAAATTGTTTTAGAACGGCTGGCAGATATTGCCGAAAAGCAACAGGCTTTAAGAAGTCAGATAAGATCGGCTTTGCTTTACCCTGTTTTAATGTTAATTGTCGGAGCTGTTGTATTGTTTTTTTTGCTGGCATATATAGTTCCCAATATAACCTCAATATTTTCCGACATGAATCAGATCCTGCCCGCTCCAACTCGTTTCCTTATAGCGTTTAGCGATTTATTCAAGCACTATTGGTGGGGTATATTTATTGTAATTCTTGTTGTGATATTCGCTGTAAGGAGCATAAAAAAAACATCAAAAGGTAGCTATTTTTTAGATAAAAGTTTGCTTTCTTTTCCGCTGGTCGGCACATTAGCAAGAAAACTTGCTGTTGCACGTTTTTCCCGAACCCTTGGGTCTCTGCTTGAAAATGGTGTTCCCATGCTGCATGCACTTAAAATAGTAAAAAATATTGTGGGGAATATTATCATCTCAGATGCGGTTGAAGTGGCTGCAAAAGAGGTCGAAGGCGGACAGGGACTTGGCATGGTTCTCGCAGAAAGCAGGGTATTCCCTAATTTGTTTACTCAGATGGTCCTGGTGGGAGAACAAAGCGGAGAGCTGGAGAAAATGTTGAAAAAGGCGGCAGATGTATATGAAAATGAAATAGAAATAAGCGTTATGAATATTACCTCAATGCTTGAGCCGGTTATGATATTAATAATGGGCATTATTGTTGCATTTATAGTTATCTCAATTTGTCTTCCAATTTTTGAGATGAATCAGCTTGTGGTATAAGCAATTGGTCGAGTAGTCGAGTAGTCGAGTAGTCAACCACTCGACCAATTTCCCACTCGACTACTCGACCAATCAATGGAGGATTAATGAATAAAAAGATTCCACGAATTATAACTGGTGTATGTGGATTTACGCTTATTGAGTTAATGGTTGTTATTGTAATTTTAGGGATTCTTGCTGGTCTTATAGTGCCCAGGATAATGGGGCGGCCCGAGGAGGCAAGGCAGCTTAAAGCAAAGATGCAGATAGAAGTTCTGGAAACAGCTCTTAAATTGTACAAACTGGATAACGGCATGTATCCGGACACTGAGCAGGGATTGCAGGCGCTTGTGGGAGAGCCTGAGACAGGAAGTCTTCCGAAAAAATGGCGCAAGGGTGGCTATCTTGAAAAGGGAAAGGTCCCAAAAGATCCATGGGATAATGATTTTGTCTATCTTTGTCCCGGCGTTAATTATGACTATGATATTATGTCATACGGTGCAGACGGTTTGCCTGGAGGTGAGGGAAAGAACAAGGATATTAATAGCTGGGAAATTGAATAGATTCCATTCATGTTTTACGTAAGACAAGACAGAGGTTTTACTCTTATTGAGCTGATAGTTGTGGTTTCTCTTATCAGCATTATGCTTTTTTTGTATATCCCAAAATTTCAGGAGGTAGTTGTTTTTGATAATACAAAAAAAGTTTCTCGCTGGATTATTGGTAAAGTAAGGGCGCTAAAGGAAGGCTCAATCACTAACTATAAGAGTTATTTTTTACATGTTGATTTAGATGATAACAGAATGTGGGTGACAGATGAATTAATGTCGGAAGAAGAAATGCAGAATGCTGAGCAACAAGGTTTTGAGTTCCCGGATGATATAAATTTGGTGGATGTTGAATATCCTGGTAAAGATAAGATTTTATTTGGGCAGGCAGATATTTATTTTTATAAAAAAGGATATTCTGATAAAGCATTGATTCATATTGAGGACAGCAATAATGAACGGCTTTCTTTTCTTATAGAACCCTTTCTATCTAAAGTTAGGCTGTATGAAGAATATGTGGAGTTCCAAGACTGACAAATGCTCAGGCTTCTCGCTGATTGAAATTTTGGTGGCTTTATCTATTATTACAATTGTCTTTTTAAGTATATTTAAGATGCATAACCAGATTATATCAATGAATCATGCTGCAAAGTTTTATACCTTTGCTCCGCTATTGGCTCAGAATAAAATAGAGGAACTTGAATTAAAATCCGTTTATGACAGTATTTATGATTCAGGAGATTTTGGGGATAATTATCCTGGTTACAGATATAATATTTCCATAGATGATACTGATTCTGAATTTCTTGGATATGGTGCAGGTGATTTAAAGAAAATAGATGTTACCGTATTTACTGACATCGAAGAATTTTCGTATAGTCTCAGGACATACAGGTTTATACAAAATTAAGAATTTTGTAACCCTTTAGCCATTTGAAAAAAATTCTGACAGGATAACAGGCCTGCCCTGGTGCTATCCGATTTGCTTTAGATATTAAGTTACTCTGGTATTATACGCCTGAATCAACTCGTTTAAGACAATGTGTTCGGTCTGGGCCAGGGATAAACAAGATTTTGTTTACGAAAAACCTGTAGGTTTAATTATTAATTTTGGTTAACGGAAAGCCCGCCCGCTTCGCCTGAGCTCGCGATGGCGGGCAGGTTGAAATCAAACGTAAAGTAAGGAATTTTGATGAGGATTTACAGGATGAGTTTTGATGTTTTAATCCTGAATATCCTGTTCATCCTGTCAAAAAAGTCTCTTTGAAAGACCTAAATTGTTGCGGGATATCGATTTTAATTAAAATGATAAAGCGAAGCGATACCACAAATCTTCAATCTTCAATCTTCAATCTTCAATTTGGTTCCGGCTTGTCCAGCTTGGGTTTTACCCTGATAGAAATTCTGATTGCAATATTTATCTTCAGCATAATTGTCACAACTGTTTTCAGCTCATTTAATGCAATACTGAATAACACCGGCTCCATATCTGAAGAGCTTGCTACATACGATATGGCTAAAAATTGCCTTAACAGAATTATTGCTGATCTTAAATCCATCCACGCGCACCTCCCTGGTGATACATCTTTAAATTCAGACAGTCTGCTTGGGGCTTATCGTATTGTGGGTGAAAATACCGATGTCGGCAGCAGAGAATTCTCAAAACTAAGATTTACGTCTCTGGCACATATAAATCTTGAGCATGATATCCAGTATGGGATTGCAGAACTTGTCTATTATGTTCAAGAAATAGATGAAAATAATTACGTTATCAGGAGATCAGACAGCCTATATCCGTATAAATTTTTTAAAAAAAAAGACAGCGATCCATTGTTATGTGAAAGAGTAAAATCACTGAAATTCAAATATTATGGCTATGATGAAAATGAATATGATTATTGGGATTCACAGTCCGATGAGTTCGGGCATTCGACTCCAAGGGCAATAAGTATAGCGCTTGAGGTAGATGATGAACCAAACTCTATTTTGTTGGAAGCAATGGTAACAATTCCGGTTTACAGAGAAAAAAACCGGTGAAATTCAATAATGATTAGAAGAATATTAAGCAATAACCGAGGAGTGGCAATTCTTGTTACAATTGCAGTAATAACGATATTAATTGCAATAACTTTGGAGTTAAATAGAAAGGCCAGGTATGTGATTGCATCCACTGCAGCAATCAGGGATCAATATACCTTGTCGCATATGACATCTTCAGGAATAAATGCAGCAATTGCTTTGCTTGTTAAAGATAAACTCGAATCAGAGATAGACTCCATACAGGAAGACTGGGCAGATCCTGACAAAATTGCTTTGTTGTTGAGTGATATTCCTTTTGAGGATGGCGAAATAAAATTAAAAATCAGTGACGAACTCAGCAGGATTCAGGTTAATGCACTTGTAGTGTATCCTGATGGGAGTGACTTTAATGAATCTCAAAAGAATCTCTGGAATCGTTTTTTGCGGCTTATATTTTTTGAACGCGAATTACCTGAAAAAATTGATCCTTCCTGTATAATAAATTCCGTTAAAGACTGGCTGGATTTTGATGATTCAATTACAGGCTTAAATGGTGCGGAATCGGAATATTACCAGGACAGTGACACTCCATATTCCTGCAGGAATGCTCCATTATCTGATTTAAACCAGCTTGCAATGATAAAAGGCGTTACCCATGATATTTTTTATAACTATAATGAACTGCCTGGTATTTCAAAATATATGACTGTCTATGGTATGACAAATTCTGACAGTACATATTCAGGTAAAATTAATATCAACACGGCAGAATCTCATGTTATTGCGGCTTTATTGCCTGATGATAGCCAATATCTTGCTTCGGCTATTTGTGAATACCGTCAGGAAAGGTCGGACCTAAAATATCTCCATGATCTTTCAGGCAATACATGGTATAAAAATGTTTTAGGTTGTGAAGATATCGAGATTGATTCAAATCTAATTGCGAGTTCAAGCGATTTTTTCCGAATTTTGTCTGTTGCGAGACTGCGGGAAATGGAAATGACTACAACAGCAATAGTTCAGCGCATAAAAGATAATGAATCGAACAAATGGAAATGTAAAATTTTAAGCTGGCAAAGTGAGTAAATTTGACATATCAAGAATTATGAGAAAGCTTCAAAATATACTTATAAATACCATGAGCAAGAAGATACTTGGGCTTGATATTAGATATGATTCTGTATCTGCAGTGTTAGTAAAGAATAACATTAGGGAAAACTTTATAGAAGCTCATGAATATGTTCCGATAACAGATCAAAAAGATCTTGAGAGCATAATATCATACTCGCTTGATATTATTACAAAAAAAATGGACGTAACTGGTTCTGTATGCATTGCTTCATTTCCTTCCGACCGGATTTCGTATAGAAACATTCAGGTGCCTTTCAAAAATCGGAAAAAGATAAGACAGATCCTGCCTTTTGAACTTGAAACCACCCTGCCTTTTAAGGTTGAGAACCTTGTAATTGATTTTGATACTTTAACATCCGGTGACCGCAATGATTTAATCGTGGCGGCTGTTGAAAAAGCCGGTATTCAATTATATCTTAACAAACTAAAATCGTTTAATATTGACCCAAAGATAATAACGGTCGGAGGTTCAGCCACAGCACTGTGTCTGGCCAGCCTTGCAGATACTCCTGATAATTTTCTTTTTGTGGATACAGGGAATGAAAAGAGCGCTGTATTTATAGTAAAGTCAGGGCAGTTGTATTATATCCGCTCATTTAGAATAAATTCAGTTAATTCTTCAAAAATAGAATCTTTCTGCAAAAATATAAAGCGGGCAATTTCTGCTTTTGAAGAGATTTTCCACCTTGATTTTCAACCTGACCTGATTATTACAACAGGAAATGGTATTGGTACATCTGGATTTGAAAAGGAAATGGAAAATATTTTGGGAATTTCCGTAAGGCAGGCGGATCTTTTCGCTGACACATCAGTTCAAATAAAAAATCATCCTAAAAATTCCTGGAAGCCTGAAAAAATGGACAATGCATTTGCGCTATCGCTGGTTGAGCTAAAACGACTTAATAGTTTAAATTTTATAAATGATTCATTTTCATTAAAAAAATATTGGGAAGAAAACAAGAAAGGTTTATTTATAACAGGATGCCTTGCGAGTCTTGTTCTGGCGACATCATTTTCCAATGTAATAGTTAATACTTATTTAATGGAAAAAAGTTGTCAGGCGTAGAACAAAAGATAACCGATTTATTTAAAACAACTTTTCCGGATGTTAAAAATATCGTAGATCCTTTGCATCAGATGCGGGTTGGAATAGAAAAAGCCAATAAAAGCTCTTTATCCCAGGGTGAAACTCATAGAGATATACGTGCAATTGATATCCTTAATGAGATCAGCAGACTCATTCCAGAGGAAATTGATGTTGAGGTTACAAAGTTTGTGTTTGGAGCTGAGAATGTAATACTAACCGGAAATACAGATACATTTAATTCTGTAAACATAATTAAGAGCAAGCTTGAACAGGTAGAATTTTTTAAACAAGTTGTTATAAGCTCGGCCGATGTAGATAAATCTGAAAACAGGGTGCGTTTTAATCTGCAAATTAAGTTATAGTGGTTCTCAAGAATATGAAGCTGAACAGACGTGAAAAATATTCATTATATGCGGCAGCACTTATTATCTGCCTGTTTGTTTTAATTAAATTTATAGTATTTCCGTTTTTCGATAAAAGGGAACGTGTTACAAGGGCTATTCAGGTTAAAACAGGAATGCTTGAAGAAATGTTAGTTCTAAAATCCAAACACGATGCCATAGGTAACAGAGCTGATTTGTCAAAGTTGCGCTTTGCAAAAAGAGAAAAGAACTTTACACTTTTTTCCTTGATAGACTGTCTTGCCGGAAAAGCAGCAATAAAAGATCATATTGTTTATATGAAGCCTTCAACTTCGGTCTCTAAAAACAGTAACTACAAGGTATCTTCGGTAGAAATTAAGGTTCAGGATATAACTTTAAAAGAGCTTATTTCGTATCTTTATATGGTAGAAACAACAGACAATAATGTCTTTATTAACAGGCTTTCAATTTCAAAGGCCGGCGGGCAGGAAGATTTTATCAATGCTGTCCTAAAGGTTGAAACAATAGAAATATAGTAACTGCTCAGGTTCAGGGTTAGGGAGCCCTGCCCGCCGATGGCAGGCGGGGATGAAGATTGAACGGAAAGCGCAACACAACGGCCAACCTTTGAACCGTTACAAATATGTAATTATGAAACGATATTTTTTAATATTAAATAGCTTGTTAATAGTTGTTGCCGGTTATTTCTGCATAAAAATTTTTTACAAGATAATAGCAGGGGATATAAGTAATATTAGCCCGGCAAGTGTTACAAGCAAAGAGAAGATGTCGTACAAGGAAGATGAAAATCATAAAAGCCTGGCTTATTACAGCCCAATTATTGAACGCGATCTTTTAAAAACAAAAAAAGATTCAAACAAAATCTTGAAAGACAAGATTGATTTAGAGAGACTGAAACCTACTGATTTAAAGTTAAAGCTATGGGGAACCGTTACCGCTGATGATAAACAAACGGCATACGCTGTTATTGAAGAACAGGAAGCTAAAAAGCAAAGTTTGTACAGAGTGGGCGATAAAATTCAGAATGCAACAGTAAAAATGATTCTCAGAGAAAAAGTTATTCTAAATATAAACGGAAGAGATGAGATCCTTGAGATTGGGGAGTCGTCAGAAAATCAAAAAGTCATCAAACCAAGGGTAAATTAAAATGAAATCATTCAGCAATCGCATTTTATGTTTATTTATTTTTATCTGTTTTGCGCTTACATCCATTTCATCAGCAGCCGAAAATCCAGCAAATGTAAATGAGAGTGAAATAAAACCTAATGATAAATCAGAACAGTTAGTCTCCATAGATTTCAACAACGTTGATATAAGCGTATTTATTAAATTCATAAGCGAACTTACCGGTAAGAATTTCGTTGTAGATCAAAAAGTTAAGGGAGCGGTAAGTATAATTTCTCCTTCTAAGATCTCTGTTGAGGAGGCTTACAAGGTTTTTGAATCTGTTCTGGAAGTCCATGGTTATTCTACGGTAAAATCAGGCAAAGTAATTAAAATAGTTCCATCTCCTGATGCGCATTCAAAGGATATTGAAACCATGTTCAAAGATGAGGCAAGGTCACCGGAAGATAAAGTGGTAACGCAGCTTGTACACTTAAAATATGCCGATCCAGATGAAATTAAAAGGCTCTTTTCTCCTTTAATTTCCAAAAGCAGCCTGATTTTGGCTTATCCTCCTACAAACATGCTTGTGATTACTGATACTTATTCAAACATAAAAAGACTGTTAAGCATACTTGAGGTCGTTGATGTTACGGGTATAGGTCTGGAACTTTCCGTCATTCCGCTTGAATTTGCAAATGCCGAAAAGCTTGTAAAACTATTAGATACTGTATTCCAGACAAGAAGGAAAACAAAAAAAGAAGATCCGGGAGAATCTGTTAAGTTCGTTGCAGATGAACGGACAAATACAATTGTATTACTTGCCAGCGAAGATGAAACCGCAAAAATAAAAAAACTGATAAATCTTCTTGATAAAGAAAGTCCGAGGAGTGAAAGAAAAATTCGTGTTTATTATCTTGAAAATGCTTCTGCAGAAGAGTTGGCAAAAGTTCTTCAGTCCTTATCAGGTAAAGAAAAAACCGCTTCAAAAGGAATGGAGAAGCCTGTTATTTCTGAGCAGGTAATGATTACAGCGGATAAGGCTACAAACAGTCTTATCATAATGGCAGATAAGGATGATTACCAGGTCCTTGAAGAAACGATAATAAAATTAGATATTCCCAGAGCAATGGTTTATATTGAATGTTTGATCATGGAAGTAAACGTTAACAAGGATTTTGATTTAGGCGCTGAATGGGTAGCAATGGGAAAAACAGATGTAAACAGCAAAAAGGGGGCATTCGGTGGCGGATTCGGCGGCAAAAACGATTATAGCAACGCATACGGGATGACTCCAACAGATGGAAGTGTAGGCACTTTTCCTGCTGGTTTTTCGCTTGGTATATTTAGCGAACTCCTCGATATAGGTGGAATAAAATTTCCCGGACTATCAGCGCTTATTCAAGCCTACAAAAAAGACAAAGATGTTCATATACTTTCTACGCCCCAAATTCTAACCACCGATAATGAGGAGGCTGTAATAACTGTCGGTAAAAATATTCCTTATCTGACAAAATCAGGGACAACCTCAACAACTGAAACATATAATTCTTATGAATACAAGGATGTCGGAGTAACTTTAAAAATTACACCTCAAATCAGCAAAGACCGAATGGTAAGCCTTAAAATTTTTCAGGAAATAACCAAATTGGACGAACTATCAAAAACAGGTGCAACAAATCCGTCCACATTAAAGCGAACCATAGAAACTACTGTAATCGTAAAAGATAAAAATACGATTGTAATAGGCGGGCTCATTGATGACAGCTTTTCGAAAACAGAGTATATGGTACCCTGTCTGGGAGACATACCCATTGCTGGATGGCTTTTCCGCTCATTGTCAGACACGCGAGAAAAAACTAACCTTTTCGTTTTTTTGACACCCCATGTTATAAAAAATCCTTTTGAAATAAAGGAAATATATAAAGAAAAGAAAGAGCATATGAACAAACTTGAAGAGACAGAGATCAAAATGTACAAAAAGGATATTGGTGAATGAGCAAAATCCTTTTACAAATACTTAAAGACAAGTCTTTTGTTTCAGAAGAAGATATTAAAGAGGTCCAAAAGACAATAAAAGAAAAAGGGGGCAGCACCGGAGAACTACTTGTAAATAAAAAAATTATTACTGAGACCCAACTTCTTGAAGCCTTAAGCGTTTTGTATGATATTCCATTTTGGCACGAACTTCCTCTTGACCATATCAGTAATGATTTTACCAAAAAGGTATCAATTCAATTTCTTAAAAAACATGTCATGGTTCCTTTGACGAACAACTGGAAGGTTGTTGATGGTCCAAACAGCATAATAGCAATAAATAACCCTGTAAGCTTTCAGGCAATTGATGACCTGGTAAGGATTCTCGGGCTTGATGATTATAAGGTTGTTCTTTCAACAAAGAGTTCCATTAGTTCCGCCATAAACATAAGTTATGATATCAGCAGAGATTCCGCACAGCAGCTTGTCCAGGACATGGAAGAAAACGGCAGTATTACCATAAGCGGGCTTGAAGATACTGCAGATCTTTTGGACGACACCAGTGATGCACCGATTATCAAGCTTGTTAATCATATTATCTCTCAATCTATTAAAGCCCGTGCCAGCGATATTCATATTGAGCCATACCAGAACAGTTTTAAAGTCCGTTACCGCGTGGACGGCATACTTTATGACCTTCTTTCTCCTTCCATGGGGATTCAGCCTGCTCTGATTTCCAGGATAAAGGTCATGGCAAAGATGAACATTGCTGAAAAACGCCTTCCCCAGGACGGGCGATTTGAAGTCAAAATCGGCGGCCAGAGCATCGATGTGAGGGTTTCCACAATTCCGGCTTCGTTTGGTGAACGTTTAGTTCTAAGGCTTCTTAACAAATCCGGTTCATTGCTTAGACTTTCTGAAATCGGCCTTTCTCCCGAACGACTTGTTTTGCTTAAAAATCTTGTTAGATCTACGAATGGTATTATTCTTGTTACAGGACCTACCGGGAGTGGTAAGACAACAACCCTGTATGCAGTTTTATCATCCATAAATACACCTGATATTAATATTATAACCATAGAAGATCCGATAGAATATCAGATTAAAGGTATCAGCCAGATGCAGGTCAATCCAAAGATAAACCTTACTTTTGCACGGGGACTCAGATCAATTGTAAGGCAGGATCCTGATGTCATACTTATAGGAGAAATACGGGACAGGGAAACAGCAGAAATAGCTGTTCATTCAGCCTTAACCGGACATCTTGTTTTTTCCACGCTTCACACAAACGATTCAGCAAGCGCTATTACCCGTCTTGTTGATATCGGCATCGAACCTTTTTTAATTTCATCATCAATTGTAGCTGTTTTGGCGCAAAGATTAATACGTGTTCTATGCAGTTATTGCAAAGAAGCAAGCGAGCCGGATTATATCGCACTTGAAGGACTTGGAGTCATTCCGGATAAATCCAAAGATGGTAAGATATACAAAGCAAAAGGTTGTGAAAAATGTTTTAATACCGGCTACAAGGGCAGAATGGCTATTTTTGAGATTATGGTATTGAACAGCCATTTAAAGAGTTTGATACTTAAAACCTATGATTCAAACAGGATAAAAAATGAAGCTTTGAAGCAGAACATGATCACTTTACGCCAGGATGGGATCCAAAAGGTTTTGGAAGGGATTACGACAATTGAAGAGGTGCTCAGAGTTACGCAGCGGTAGAGAATTTCCTGAAAAGGTAAAAGTTTACCACGGAACGACACTGAGTTTCACTGAAAATTATAAACAATGAAGTAAAATACCGGGGTGGTGAAATGGTAGAGCGAAGCGATACAACAAATCCGAAATCCGCAATCTGCGATCCGAAATCGAATGGTTCGCAATGTTGAGAATAGTATTTTGATAATTCAGTGTAATTCCGTGAAAATCCGTGGTGAACTTTTA
>Ga0180015_1000339_pt1 | contig 13641 bp, 12 predicted proteins | sample KR13_S2_MetaG_FD_116508 | JGI IMG/M metagenome (GOLD analysis project Ga0180015, IMG submission 116508) | Groundwater microbial communities from the Olkiluoto Island deep subsurface site, Finland - KR13_S2_MetaG | ecosystem: Environmental > Aquatic > Deep subsurface > Groundwater | place...
CATTTTCGTCACCCGGAAACAAACGCGCGGATGATCTATGAGCTTGTCTAAACCGGCAAAAGGTGCCATCTTATTTTCCGCCCGGATCAGGAAATCTGAACTTAGGCGAAAAACAAGTCCAACGGGCAATTACACATCAAATGCCAGATGGATGGATATGACCTTGGGGTGAATGCTGTTAAATAGCGACCTCATCGCGGATGGATGCCGCCGAATCGGGATAGGGAGGAGCCTCGCGGCGACGCCCTCTTGTCCCGCCGAAGCATCCTAGCAAAGGCGGATGCCCTTCCGCTCGCTCTTCGGCTCCGCTTATACCTGACACAACATATCCGGCGCACACGTCCAGCTCAGGCGCGGCGGCTTACCCGCCTCGCCTGAAGCGGGTTGTTATGTGGCTTCATCTGGCCATAAACCTTTTCGAATAGCTTTCCGATATTCTTCCCAGCCACTGGGAGAAGAACTTGAACAGTTTGTACAAAATGTGCCTATATCTGGTATCCTGTCTTGGATTCGAGTCTCAAGTTCTTTTGCTTTAATACTCTCGCCTTCTTGGAGGTCAAGCGCTTCCAGAATGGCCCTGTCCCATCCGCGAAGTTTCTCGTTCTGTCCAAATGCATCAGAACTGCGACCACAGCCATTCGGCTTCTTGAGAGGGCATATGTCACATACGTCGTCAAGGTTCGTCACTACTGTTATCGCCATGTCTGGATTTTGACGTAGCTTCTGTAATAATTGCGGAATTGCATTCTTGATGCCAAAAAAATCTTCCGCTTTTTTCTTCCCTGACCCATAGAAACAGTAAGTGCAAACAAGATGATGTCCTCTAATTTTCACAGGGTACCTCAAATAAACACATAACGTGACTGTTGATCGGCACCCCGGCGCAGAGGTGGCCGGGAATACGCTTCGCCTACCCGGCCAGCCCGAGCACGCGGTGGAGCCGGCTTCGCGCATGGCGCTACGCCGTGCCAAGGCCGATTCGGCATGGAATTCGCCACGGCGAATGGTTTTCTGCCGCAAGGGGTGCGTTCGACTAACGGGCAACAACCCGGTTGGGGCTAGGCCTGCGCCCGGTGAATTTCCACGGCTACGGCGCCGTGACCGGAAAACGCACCGGGCTTTTCCACCACGACATCCGCCGCCACAATCCTTTTTTCGGCGAGACAGATATCGGCCACGGCCTGGGCCAGAGCCTCGATCAAATGAAATCGGCTGTTTTCGACCAGGGCCACGATCCGATCCCGAAGCGCGACATAATCCACCGCATCTTGCAGACGATCATTGACCCCGGCTTCGCGAAAATCGCCATGCACGCTGATGCTGATAATGACATGCTGTGCAAGTTGACGTTCACGGGACTCCACGCCAATGATGCACTCCAGCGGCAATTGACGAATATGAATGCTGTCCATCACCCATCGCTCCCCAATAGATGTTGCCCGCTGTCAACATACACAATCTGGCCGGTTATGGAATCGCATTGCAATAAAAAAACAATGGCATGCGCCACGTCGGCCACGGCTGGACGCTGTTGGAGCAGAAAACGCCCGGCTTTTTCCCGGACGCTCCCCTTCCGATCGGCGGCCAGAACCGCGCCCGGCGCCACGCCGTTGACGGTGATCGCGGGCGCCAACTCAAGAGCCGCCAGCAGGGTCAGTTCCGCCAGCATCCGCTTGGAAAGTGTGTAGGGCACGGCGTCCGGCCGGCAGGATGCGATGCGGCGGTCGAGGATATTGATGATTTTACCGCGCCGCACCCGGCGGGCAAATGCCCGGATCAACCGCAAGGGCGCCGCCAGGTTGACCTCCCACTCTGCGCACAGATCGGCATCAGACGCAGTCATCAGGGTCTGCTTATGAAAGACGGCGGCATTATTGATCAGAATATCCATCGTTCCTGCCGCCTGGAACGCCCGGGCCATGACGCGCTCACAGGCCTCCGCAGTCCTGAAATCGCCCGTGACGACCCATGCCGGCGTTCCCCCGCGACGCAGACGAGCGGCCAAACTCCTGGCTTCGCGGACAGACCGGTTGCAATGAATCACCACCCGGCACCCTTCGCGGGCCAGCGCTTCGCAGATCGCGCGCCCGACCCTGATCGCCCCTCCGGTGACCAATACCGTTTTGTTTTCCAGGTTCATGGCATTCAATCCTTCGGATGGATCCAGGGCGCCAGGGTAACGTCATACAGGGACACAATCCATTTCAGCGGCGAATAAATCAACCGCAGTCGAACCATGGCCATCAGCATGTCTAGCGACGCCCACACCACCTTCAGTCGGGATCCGGACACATCGCGCCAAACAGTCGGAATCTCAACAATCTCAAAGCCGGCCCGGTGCAGTTGGAACAGGAGATCGACGTCAAAGGCCCAGCGGGTGATGCCCAGGTAAGGCAACACGCGACGGACAGCAGCGCCAGTCATCAACTTGGCGCCGCATTGTGTATCCGAAATGTTAAACCCGAACATCAACCGGACCATTTTATTGAAGAGTCGCGATGCAATCCTCCGGGACAGGGGCTGGCGCGGGCTGACCTGCGCGCCCCGGAGCCAGCGGGATGCAATAATGGCTCCGGCCGATCCGATGTGTTCCACCAGTTGTTGAAAGGCTTCCGGGGGGGTGGCCCCATCGGCATCCACATAACCGACCCGCTCACCCTGGGCCCGGGCAAACCCGAGCATGATGGCCCCCCCTTTACCAACGGGACTGGGCTCAATTATCACCCGAACCTGCCGATAGCGTGCGGCATAGTCTCTGGCGACCACTGCGGTTTGATCCCTGGAACCATTAACGATGATCATGATCTCCACGTTGTCACCATAGCGTCCGGAGAAATACGGCAGGTACGCATCCAGCGTACGTCCCAACCGCGCCTCCTCATTAAACGCCGGGATAATGATCGAAAGTTGCATAGGCTAGAATCGAATTGGGTTTATTGATTTCGATCGTCTTCGGCGCTCAGAAGGCGCTATTTCCGCACTTTCTGAATCATGATACCGCGACGGATGAACGTGGGGATATCCAGATTGCTGCCTTCTACAATAGTGGGATCAATGCCCTTGAATCTACCTTGCCCCGCCTCATCGAACAACGTTCCCTGGGTCAGCTTGATTTTCTGATCCCTCCGCTCCTCATCGCTGGCAACAGCATGGGAAAGGGGGATATCCGCCTCAGCGGACGGGGAATGCTGACGATCCTGCGCCTCGGATTCCGCCGCCAGAATCGTAACAAAAACCTTATCCTGTAATTCGGGGTCACAACTCACACCGGCCATGGCCAGGGCATTCGGCCGGCCGATGTCCGCAATGCCCCGCATCAGAAAATCCACGTCCTTCAAGGCTAAATCCATCCCCCCCATAATGCTGACGATATAGGAATGCGCATTGGCCATCACCTGGCCATGTTTCAACAGCGGATCTTCACGAATCGCCTTCAACGCCATCTCGATCCGGTCCGGTCCAGATCCTTCGGCGCATCCAAACACGCATTGGCCGTTGCCCTCCTGAAGCAGAGTCCGCACATCGGCAAAGTCGAGGTTGATGACCCCTTGGCGACAGATCACCCGCCAAACGGATTGAACACCGCGGTACAACATAGCATCGGCTTTACGGAATGCTTCGGCAATATTGGTCCGATCCTCCATCATTTCAACAAGCCGCTGATTGGGCAGGCAAATGACGCCATCCGCCGCATCTTCCAGCGCCCGAAGCCCGTGCTGAGCATGATCCATACGCCGCTGTCCCTCAAACTCAAACGGCATCATGGCAAAGCACAGGGTCAAGGCGCCTGCTTTCCGGGCTTCTTCCACCACCAGCGGCGCCGCTCCGGTTCCAACCCCTCCACCCAATCCCACAATGAAAAAAACCAGGTTGACATCATGAAACAATTCACGAATGGTCTCCACGTCCGCCGCGGCGGCGCGACGTCCCACCCGGGGATCACCGCCGGTTCCCATGCCTTTCATGACCTGAGCCCCAATCTGGATGCGGCGCAATCCTGCAACTTTCGCGAGGTCTTGAACATCGGTATTGATTCCAGCAATGGGCGGACCATCTTTCCATTGCCGAGCCATGGCAGCCACGGCGGAACAGCCGCCATTGCCGACGCCGGCAATCAGCACGCGGCACTCATGATTCTGAGCGGATCGTTTTTCGTCCATAAACCGCTACCCTCCCCGACCAAACCATCGCTTGAAGAACCCGCCCAACGACACGGTTTCCTCGGCTTGAGATCCGCTTCGAATGGCATAACGAACCATTCCCAGCAACGAGGCATATTCAGGACCTTCATGCACCGTGGATACGCCGCTGAAATTCTTGGGACGGCCCATCGCACACGGCATTTCAAACACACGCTCCGCCACCGTTTCCACCCCCCGTAGATGCGCGCCGCCGCCCGTCAGCACAAGACCGGCGCCCAACTGACGCATCAGCCGCTTCTTATCAAAGTCATGCCGCATCATTTGAAACGTCTCGTCAACGCGGGCATGAATGACCGCATTCAGGTCGGATATCGCCACGGAACAGGCGGAAAACCCAACCTCCTGGGGAACGGAAATCCGCTGAAAATGCGTACTGGCATCCACAATGGCGGATCCGGATTCCTGCTTCAGGATTTCGGCCCGCTTGAGCGAAATTGAGAAGCCCACCGCGATATCATTCGTGATGTGATCACCGCCCACCGCCAGCACCCCCGCAGTGGCGATAATGCCGCCGGCATAGACCACATAGCTGGTGGTTCCTCCGCCCAGATCAATAAGGGCCACGCCGCATTCTTTCTGCTCCGGCGTCAGGGCGGCCAGCGCCGAGCATAATCCGCTGAACGCGACATCCACGACTTCCAATCCGACGTTCTGCACGGCTTTCACCGCATTATTCAACTGGTTGCGCGAACAATGAAGGATCAGCATATCCAGGGACAACTTCCCCCCCTGCATGCCTTCGGGATTGATGACGCCCCCCTGGTCGTCCACGGTATACGTCTGTGGAATCGTGTGCAAAATGTCCACATCGTGGGGAAGATGAATCGCCTTGGCGATATTCATGACTTCTTCAATATCATCGCGGGTAATGCCGCGCTGGGCATCGAATACCGGCACGCTCCCCGGATTAATTACGCTTTGAAGATGACTGCCGGAGAGCGTGATATTGACCTGACGGATTTCCACGGCGCCGCTCTGCTCAGCGCCCTGGATGGCGGTCCGAACACAGGACGCCACCTTCTCCAAATCAACAATGATCCCCTTGCGAACACCGCAGGATGGACACAGCCCAATCCCCGTGATCATGATATTCCCATCCTCCCGGGCTTCCCCAACCAGAGCACAGACTTTGGAGGTCCCCATTTCCAGTGCCACCACAGGCGCTACCGCCATAGGATCATCCTTTCTTAATTATATTCCGGTGTCGGAAAATTATTCTCCAGGGTCATATCGATCCCGACAACGTGCTTACCCCGCGCCGCGGCGGCTTTCAGGATTTCCGCCAGTTTAACAAGCTTCTGCTCCAAATGTTCCCGGGAAAAGGAATCCTGCGTCCCCATATGCTGCCAGGCCAGGGACACGCGTTCACCATCGACCAGGTTTAATTCCACTGATTCCCGGTTGCGCACATCGATCCGGATGACTTTTAATAAATTCCGGATTTGTGTCGTTTCACACACATCAAAAACTTCCAGAGCGTTCATAACCGGCGTCCCCCCCAGGCGAGTGCCCGGCCGGATGCCAGGCATGCAATGCCCGCTGACCACCGGTAAATGCGGCGAGCCGGCGGATGAGGCGCCCAAGACATAGCCGTCGCGATCCACGGTCAGGTAATAACCGTCCATTTCCAGGCGCGCCATGGAAATACGCTCCCGGACCTTGATGACCAGTTCACCGGGCAAACGCCGCGCAATTTCCACCGCCTTCACCCGCGGCACCGTTTTCAGCAGGTAATCGCGCTTTTCCGAGATGTTCAACGCAAAAAGGTTACTGCATCCCGCCAATTGCGCATAATCCATAACATGTCTTGATGTAATTACTTCCCCGATACATTCGATTTTAAAATCGCGAATGCGGAACAAGTCATTCTGCCGCAATAGAAAACGATCGAGGATGTGCATCCCAACCCACAACACGACGGCCACCGACAGCAAGCTGATGAGCATCACCAGTATGCCGCCAAACCAACGCAATTTGATTTTCGACTTCAAGGGAGATTGTGATTGGACCCATAGCCGGTTCGAGCGACGGTCATGGAACCCTGAATCAGATTGCCACCGCTCCCGCTTCGTTATAGATCGGCGAAACCACATATCATTCCCAATCGCTACTTAAGCAGTTATCCCCTATCGCTCATCTCCGAATCGAGCGCGGCCAGGTGGATAATGCGGTCGCACAGTTGTGCAAAAGTATAGCCTGCCACTCCGGCCGCCTTCGGCAATAAACTGGTTTCGGTAAAACCGGGAATCGTATTCAATTCCAGGACATACATCGCGCCATCGGGCGCCATGCGCAAATCAACCCGCCCCATGCCCCGCCCGCCCAGGGCTTGATATGTTCGCCATGCCAAGTCCCGGCATTGTTCCGTCCGTGCCTGATCCAAAGGCGCCGGTACCAGATATTCGGTCAAGCCCTTGGTATATTTGGCCCGATAGTCATAATTGTTATCCGGAGCGCGGATTTCGATCACCGGCAAAACTTCGTCGCCGACCAATCCGACGGTCAGTTCCCTGCCGTCAATAAACGGCTCGACGATCACTTCATCATTATAGGTCATGGCATCAGCCAGGGCCGTATTCCATTCTCTTTCATCCAGGACACGGTGTACGCCGAAACTGGACCCTTGGCGGACCGGCTTGACTACCACCGGCAAGGCAAGCGTACGCCGGTCGCCTGAACAAAGGACTTCAAAAGCCGGCGTTGCAACGCCCCGCTTCAACAATACGCGCTTGGATCGCTCCTTGTCAAAGGCCAGCCGACTGGCCTCCGGCCCGGAACCGGTATAAGGAACGCCGCGCTCTTCGAGCAAGGCCTGCACCTGTCCGTCTTCGCCGAATTCTCCATGCAGGACGATGAAAACTGCATCCACGGATGCCGGCAAATCAAAGGTCCGTCCCCGGATATCCACTTCTGTCACTCGGTACCCGCTTTGCCGCAAGCTCTGGGCCACGGCCGAGCCAGACCGTAATGATACTTCCCTCTCGCTGGAAAAACCACCCATCAATACGGCAATATGTTTAAATGCGCAATTATTCAAGACACACAATTTCTTTGATCAAGGCCACACCCCAGCGGTTCCGAACTTCATGGCGCACAATTTCCACCAACGCCAGAACATCCGATGCCGTAGCGCCGGTTTCAGTGATGATCACATTCGCATGCTGTTCCGACACACATGCGCCGCCAATCCGGTACCCCTTGAACCCCGCTTGCTCAATCAACCGGCCGGCAAAATCGCCTTCCGGGTTTCGAAACACCGATCCCGCCGAGCGCAATCCATTCATCCATGCGCGGCGCCCATCCATATCTTTCATGCGTTTTTGAATCGCCGAAGAATCATCCGGCTTGACCCTCAACGCCGCTTCGAGAATGATCCGCCCTGCCAGTCCCCGGCATTCCCGATAGGCCAAATCCAGACCGCTTTTGTCCACAATCTGTTCCAAACCATCAGGATTCAGGCAACGGACCCACTCCAGCACCTCGCCGATCTCCCGGTTCCAAGCGCCGGCATTCATTCGGAGAGCTCCGCCGACAGTTCCAGGAATTCCCGTTAAAAATTCCACCCCGGTTCGCCCCTGTTCTATCGTCCACTGCATCAAGGCCTTCAAGGGCACCCCGGCTCCCGCGATAACCCGCTCCGAACCATCGCCCCGAATCCCGCGAAACGCAGCGCCGGTCAGGCGCACAACCAATCCCCGCACACCCAAATCGCTTGCCAGAATATTGCTCCCGGCTCCCAGCACCGTCAAGGGAACGCGGGCATGATCCGCCCATGGGACCACCCGCCCCAGATCCGCCGGCGAACTGATTTCCATAAAAATATCAGCCTTGCCGCCAACATGCAAGGTTGTCCTTTGATCTAATGGCTCCCCGACCCGAATCAGCGTGGATTCCAATTCCAGCTTCGCCAGGTCTTCAACCCACGCCTGGGCGGGATTCAGTCGATCAATACCGCTCTGTTCGATATCTTTTTTCACCCAGCCCGCCATCTGGCCAACATCACCGGCGCCGATAATCAGCAAACCGTCACCCGGGACAAGGCGCCGGCGGAGATAGTCCCAAGCCTGGGCCACCGAAATAGCGTAAACGGTTCTGACTTTGCCGGCGCGCCGGAAATGAGCATACAGATCCCAGGAAGTGCCCCCCGCCAGCGCGGGTTCCGAGGCCGCATAGACCGGCGCAAGAATCAATTCATCCACACCCTGGAACACCTCGGCAAAATCCTTACCCAACACCTGCGTGCGGCTGAACCGATGCGGCTGAAACACAACCAGCCAGCGCGAGCGCGGGATATACTTCAGATTACTCAATACCGCCGCCACTTCCGACGGATGATGCGCGTAATCGGAAATCACGAGGATATCTTCGGTTGCGACCACCCGTTCAAATCGCCGGCGAACAGGTTCAAAGATCCGCAGCGCGGCAGATATTTCGGGGAATTTAATATTCAATTCCACTGCTACGGCACAGGCAGCCAGGGCGTTCAACAGGTTATGGCGGCCGGGAACCGGCAACACCAGTCGACCCAGTTCGATCCCGCGGCACGTGACCCAGCACGCGATGGAATTCCCGGATTCCGAAATGTCGGCAGCCAGCCAATCGACGGGCCCTTCCAAGCCATAGGAAACCGCGTGCGGCTGTTCCCGGCACAATGCCCGCGCCTGCGGATCATCCGCGCAGTAGATCAAGCGCCGTTTCACTCGCCGGATCAGACCGGAAAAACACGCCTGCACGGCTGCCACGTTTTCGAAATGTTCGGCGTGATCGAATTCGATGTTGGTAATGACCGCAATATCCGGCGCATACACCGCCAGGGTGCCGTCGCTTTCATCGGCCTCCGCCACCAGGATCGCACCCGTGCCCGCACCGGCCACACCACCAAGAACCGCGGTTTCACCGCCAATGCAAAACGAGGGACTCAAACCACCGCGCTGCAGAACCTGGGCAATCATGGAAGACGTGGTCGTCTTGCCGTGCGCACCGCTGACGGCCACGGAGGTATAGGCGGAGAGCAGCGCTGCCAGGACCATCCCCCGCCGGAAGACCGGAATGCCCGCCGCGGCCGCGGCGCCAAGTTCCGGATGATCCAGGCGCACAGCGTTACTGCGAATGATCCAGTCCACACCCGTGATGTGGGCGGAATCATGCCCCTGAATCACCGATACCCCTTGCTTCTCCAACCAGTCTGAAATCGCATTACGGACGTTATCACAGCCGGTCACCTGAAATCCCCGGTGCTTCAAGTGAAACGCCAATCCCGCCATACCCATCCCGCAGACGCCCATCAGGTGCACGCGGCCATGGCAATGGGCCAGGAGTGGCTTCACACGCTCGATTTCCGCTTCCATGTCGGATGTCAGATCTTTCACAACATTTTTCCAATGCGGCCGTTGGCAAAAGCAAGATTGTTACCCGCGCAACACACGAAAAAAGCGCGAAATAAAAATGATGCAGAAATTGAATTAATCTTAAATGATTCTTCTTTGTATATTATATTGCCCATTTTCGCGCCCTTTCGCGTATTTCGCGGGCAAATGCTTCTCTTAATCCACGGCTTTCCCCAGGCCAACCTGTTCCACGAGATCAGCCAGGGCCTCGGCGGCATCGCTCCCATGCCGACGGCAGGCCACCTGTTTCAGGCGCTCCAGCCGAACCGGATCGGCCATTTGCGCGGCCAGATAATCCGCCAGCCATTCGACGGAAAGTTCCGACTCAATCCGGATATCGGCGGCGCCGGCTGTTTCCACGGCCCGGGCATTGGCCAATTGATGCTGATGGGTGGCCCGGGGATAAGGAACCAGAAGGGCCGGAATCCCATAACAGGCTAATTCGGCGCACGAGGAGGCGCCGGAACGGCATACGGCCAGCGCGGCCCGCCGATAGGCCTGGGCCATATCGTGGAGAAATCCAAAGACAACATGCGATACCCCGGCTTGTTCATACTGCTTCCGGATAACCGGCTCATCCGTAAGCCCGGTCAGATGAATCACCTGGACAGGCATCCCCTTCTGATGCATGCAAATGACAGCGGCTGATGCCAGTTCGTTCAGATGATGCGCCCCACGACTTCCTCCCATCACCAGCACCGTAAATCGATCCGGCTTCAGCCCGCTCCACTGCTGACTGCTGGCCTCTGACCCACCTTCGCCCCTTAACGGCTGGCTATGATGGGCAAGCATCTGATCTCTTCCCCCTGCCCCCTGACCTCTGACCTCCCCCGTCGTCCGGCAACTGCCGGACAAGGGGCCACTTGCCCCGCAACGGGGCGACGTGGTGATCTCTATCCGCTGTCCGCTCTTCCATAGCGGCATGCCCGTCAACACCAGCCGTCGATGCTTCAGGTGCTGACGCGTTTCATCAAACCCAATGGCCACCGCCGTGGCCCACCGGCTCAGGAAGCAGATCGCCCGGCCGGGAATCACATTGGCTTCATGAAGCACCACCGGGACACGCAGAGTCCGGGCCGCCCACACCGGCGCGATGGAGGCATAACTGCCCATGGCCAGCAGGACTTCCGGCTGATGGTCTTTCATGGTCTGGCGGCATTGCCGGATAGCGCGAACCATCCGCCACCCTACCCTTACATTGCGCAACGAAAACAACGAGGATACGCCGTCGGCTTGAATGGTTACGATGGGACCTTCCCATCCATCCACGGCCGTCGACTCCACATCCTTGCCGGCCAGCCAGAGAACGACGTCATGCCCTCTCCGGCGCAGCACTTCCGCCGTTGCCAATCCCGGAAAGATGTGACCGCCGGTTCCCCCGCATGCGATTCCAATTTTCATGGTCTGTTTTTGGCCGGCCGACTTCTGTCCGTCAATTGTAAAATCGCTCATTAGGTGAACTTTCGCACTTATTAAGGTTCCTATAATTGTCTGGACTGGTTGCGTAGGGCCTGCGCTTGCGCATGGCCGTCTGTTGCGGCGCGCCGCAAGCGGCGGCCCTACAATCGGTCCAATTTATTTCAGGAAGGTTAACATGTGTGCAAAAGTTCACTGATGTAAAAGGGAGCTTTACATCTTTGGAAGATTTAGATGCTTGGATGATCTCAAATTCCTTGAAAAATAGATGCGCGTGGCCATTTTTCCTGATCGCCATCAGCCGGGACAGGCATACAGTCCGGCAGGCTTCACAGAAAACGCCGGATGCCATCGTACACCGCCCTGCGGTTTTCCCGGCTGACACACGATTCGTTGAAAAACATCAGGCCGATCAGGTTATCCGCCTCAGTGCGTTCGATGGCATCAAAAAAACTCTTGATTACATCAGGGTTCTTGGGCGGAACAGGATAGTTCTTGAACGGTTGTGAGCGTACGCACACGTGCCCGACCGCCGGCAACGGAGAGACGGCACACAGGTTCTGCGGAATGTCCGAGAAATCTCCGGCCGTATGCATCATGTAGGGGATGACGACCGGAATGCCGGCCTTCTGGATGAACGTGGATGAGTGGCCGCGATCCTGGTCACAGGTGCTGTGTAGCCATATCTCCACCTTTGGAAATTCGGCATGGACCTCGTCGGCAAGCCGCTTCAGTATTCCGCCGACATGTTCCTGTTTCCATTGTCTTAAGGAGACCTGATTGGCCTGTACCCACTCGGACGTCAGCGTTTCGCCGGTCTCGCGTGCAAATGCCTCGCGAGTGTGCCGGCAGAAGCAGGAGGAGGTTCCCAGCCAGTATCCCACAGATTCGATACCATAGCTCCTGACCCCAAAAGCGGCATACCGCTCCAAGCTATCCAGCATCTCGTCCCGCCCGCAACGATAGACATCCGGAACGTCCGGGCAATGCACCCAGTCAGCGAATCTACCGTCGGAGAGTTCTTGAAGAGCTGCTCCCGGGTATCCTTTGCGGATGCGTTCTGGATTCCACACTCCCCAAGTATCCATCAGTTGGACGTGCAGGCCTGCCTGGCAGGCTTCATGGATAACGTCGCCGAGAAACTCGGTTTTTTCGTCCGCATTGAGTGAATGCTCGTCCCGATAGCAACGGAGACTCTGCCGACGAGGCGGCCAGGAGTAGCCGTCATGATCGTCGAAATAGGAGTAACTGAGAAGCATGAGGCTCAAGAAGCTCATCCCATGGTCGCGCATTTCATGAATAAGCTGGCGAAGTTCATCGGGACGCTTCCCCTCAGGCCGCGGGGTCTGATAGGAGAGGCCAACCTGCCATCCAAGGTGCTGAAATTTGTTTTTCATAACGGAGTGAGTTAATTGCAAAAGTCTTCCGTTTAACTGGAATAACTATACTGAACTGTAAAATTTAGTCAATTTATGTCGCGACTCTTGAGCAAAACGGCTATGCCTTTGAGACTGAGATAGACTTGGCGGGTGAAGTTCTGCGTGAGCGTAATCTTAACTTGATTAACAAGATCCGCGCTCGTATAGTCATTCCCACAAGCGTATAACCCACGGTACACGGTACAGCAATTGCTTTTCAGTCCTATGCCGCCTGCCAACTCCACAGATGAACGAGTCTCTGCCTCCGGGAAGGCGGAATCGCCATTCGCTCCGACGCGTTGGACGCTCGTGCTCGCCGCGCAGGGCTCACCGGGCGCAGCATCTGCCATCGCGAGCCGGGCCATGGCCGAGCTGTGCGCCATTTACTGGCGGCCGCTCTACCACTACGTCCGCCGCTGCGGGCACACGCACCACGAGGCGGAGGATTTCACGCAGGAATTCTTCGCGCGGTTGCTGGCGAAAAACGTCGTCGCCGATGCCGATCCCGCGAAGGGACGGTTCCGCTCGTTCCTGCTGGCCTCGCTCAAGCATTTCCTAGCCAATCAATGGGATCGCGCACACGCACAGAAACGTGGCGGGGACCGGGTCGTCATCTCGCTCGACGGCCTCACCGAGGAGGCCCGCAATGCCCTCGAACCCGCCGATGGACTGACGCCGGAACAAGCCTTCGACCGCGAATGGGCACACACCGTTCTGCAACAGACCCTTGCCCAACTGCGCGCGGAATTCGCCGCCGCCGGCCGCGAGAAATGGTTCGACGCGCTCAAGGACTGCCTGACCGGAGAGGCCGGCCCCGAGAAACAGTCCGAACTGGCCGCCCGGCTCGGCCTGAGCACCGGCGCACTCAAGGTCGCCATTCACCGTCTGCGCCGCCGCTACCGCGAAATGTTGCGCGCGGAAATCGCCCAAACCGTCACCGCGCCGGCCATGGTCGAGGATGAAATCCGCCGGCTTTTCGCCGTGTTTTCATGAATTCGCGCTTTTTCCGTGTAACCTCTTTCGATATTTGCTTCTGTAATGAGTAACACCCTGTCATGTAAGAACCCAGTTATTGAAAAGGACACCTTATGAGCGTAAGAACAGCGTCAAACTCTACAACGAACACAATATCCTGCGGGCTGAAATGACCATGAACAATCCCGGCATGTTCCGGGTCTTCCGGCAACCGGAAGGCCGGAAGGGCGCCGGTCCCAAGAA
>Ga0180015_1000340_pt1 | contig 13596 bp, 9 predicted proteins | sample KR13_S2_MetaG_FD_116508 | JGI IMG/M metagenome (GOLD analysis project Ga0180015, IMG submission 116508) | Groundwater microbial communities from the Olkiluoto Island deep subsurface site, Finland - KR13_S2_MetaG | ecosystem: Environmental > Aquatic > Deep subsurface > Groundwater | place...
AGACAATCGCTTTCTAAGTCCCCGCGACGTAACTTGTAGCAACTCTGCTAATTTCGTTATATCATTTCCAGTGTACCCACCTTCATTTTCTTGTTTTTCTTGGAGAAATTTCAGGACTTGTTCTCGGTATATCATGCCTGCTAATAGTACCAAAATACATAAGAAGTTTTATTTATATCAGTGTAAATTATATTTTTTAGTTCCGATCATGAGACTAATATAGGAACAAGTTGTAAGATTACTACTTTTGGTACCTGTTTCAATGACGGAGTACAAGCTTTCTTAAATCTTCCAGATGATATTTTGAATGAGTATTTGTATTATTTCTTTCGTTCAAAGACCAAATGGTTTAGAGATTGGGCTGCCAGAGGACAAGGTCAGCCAAATCTAAATACAGACATGGTAAAGGACATGCAAGTACCCTATCCTTCCCCCCCCGAACAACACTGCATCGTCGCCTACCTCGATGAGCTTCAGGCAAAGGTGGACGCGCTCATGCGCCTCCAGAAAGAGACCGGCGCCGAACTGGATGCGCTGCTGCCGGCTGTGCTGGACAGGGCGTTTAAGGGGGAGTTGTGATAGGATTCTTTACAAGTATATTTCAGCAAGCATACTTTTTATATGCAGGATGATTCTTCAATGAAAATATCAACTACCCTGACGGCATCACGGGCTTCATCCAGAGAAACGTGTGGTTTGAGCTTGTGGATACATTGCGCTCTGGATTCAATACTATTGTCTGTACTTATTTCACGAGTCACATAAAGTGCAGTAGCCAGACGTTCTAGCTCTGCAACATTCTTGCCACCAAGCTTATTTGCGACGAATTTCACCATTGGATCGTACTTTTTCAGAGTTTTCCGATAAAGCTTTTTTATTAATTTGCTGCCCTTGCCATGAATAAAACTGGGGCCATAAGGATATGTTTGCGGTTGTAGCTTGAGGAGATAATCTGCACGCATGGCTGTCAGTTCATCGCTCAGATCGAATGAGTACGGGCCGTGTTTATAAAGTACGAAATCAAATTCAAGAGGAACACAAAGCAATTCCTGAAGAAAATGGGTTGCCTTTTGAATGTGTGTCTCTCCGCACCAGCTTCCTTTTGCTTTCAGATTTTCTATTAAAGATAATATTAGTGCATCGCGCTGTAATCTTTTCATATTTTTTCAACCCCTGCTTTGTAATTAAATTTTGGTGGTTTTTCAAATATATTCTCGGCATGTAGTGAGATTATTCAATTATAAGAACTGTTCCAGTGTTGTAGAACTTACAGGCGATACTTTTTTCAAATACTCCTTCTCACCAAAATAATCCTTCAAGCCCCCTTCTTTTATATATTTCTTCGAGTTTCCGAATTCTTTAGTACTTGCAGACAATTCATGAATTTTTGTAGCTTTTATTAATAATTGATTATCTATCGCTCCATTATGGTCGTATGCATATTTATCGATAAAATCGTTAATATCCTTATTTCTGCAAACAATACAATCACAATTCAAAGTGGTGTTATACCTGCTATTCCATTCATTAATTTTAATAACACCGATTGTATTTGGATCATAAAATCTTAATTTATCTAACTCAATCGTATCTGGTTTTTCTTCTTTCTCTTTTGAACTATCGATAGGAGTTGGTGGTTTATAAAATCTTTTTGTCTTTATCGAGTAAGTATCTATACCATATCTTTGAAGGATGTGCATTTCAGATGTAGGTACTCTGGGATTGTGAATCCGCTCGACGCCGGATGCATGTATCAAAATATTTCTTTCACGATTACTATGCAGATAAGAGTAATTTATAATGTTTGAATTTATAGGCCTATAAATTACACCCATGCTATTAACTAACTCATTTCCCTCTTTACATAATGACCAGATAAAATCTGCTTTTTTCTGAAACTCTGATGGTGGGAGACCCATATCAAGGTACGGAAGTGGCTCTTGTCTATTTGATGATGAATCGCGGATTCCATTGCAATAGTCCACTAAAACTTTTGCATATTCATCGAATGTTTTATGATAAAAGGGTGGTATAGAAACCATTTCTACTCCCGTATATAATTGAAGTTCAGTGAATAAAAATAAATTCCCAGATTTCAGTGATACATCTTTTTTGAACTGTGGATAGAAAGAAATATTGGAATATTCCATCACATCTGCTAAACTTTCAAGTCTCATTTTTCGATTCTTAAAAGGTCCGTTTCCTGCCAGGAATTGATTTAATTCATTTTCACGGAAATCACTTACGATTTCGCCAACCGGATTATCTATTGTTCCTCTAACGGGCAATTGCTGTTTATATTCAAATTCTGTTGATGTTACACGTCTTTCAGGAGTGTAGAATGTACCTTTATCTGTTTTAACTTTTAAACATCTTCCACCGAAATTATCGAAATCTCCCTCCGGTTCAATTTTCTTAATTGTCAATTTATGCCCTCTTTCTGATAGGAATTATTTTATCTTTTATTTCAGATTTTTTTGTAAAAGGTCTATAGTTAATATATACAAGTTTTAGAATTCCTTTTGGACCTAATTGATCCCAATCTTTTCGAAGTTTCTGCAATTCGAGTTTTTCTTCAGGTTTAAGTTTATTGTATGCCTTTTTAGCAAGTCCAAGACCTTCATCTGTAAGGTAGAATAATTCTTTATTTGTAGATTTTCTTCCTACTGTTTTAATTAAGCCTTCAGATTCAAGCTTTCCAACTGTCCGATCGACTTCGATACTGAATGGTCCGTATTTGTAAGGGAAAAAGTGGAAGTTCTCAGAAGGGATTTTGTTATCAACTGAAAATTCCATGTCAATTAAGAATAGTTGTTTCATAAGAGAAATTGCGCCCTTGATTGGTATATCCGCTTGGGAAAATAAAATCGCTAATATCCAATCTTTTATTGCCATTGTATCGCGTTTTATATCTCTATTCAAGCGGATTTTATCAAAATACGTCTGAAGTTCTTCCCCTGAGTATATTGTATAACCACACTTTGGACATACTAATGCTTTTACAGGAATTCCATTTAATACAACCTCTTTTTCTTCGCGTGGTACTCCGCAGATACATTCGTCCTGATTTGTATTATTTCTCATCATGTCCTCCGAATGCAATTTTTTGGTGCGGGTTTTATATGTTTTACAGTCCAGCACTGGCATCTGGAGTTTATTGAATAGTCATCTATTACTTTTATCATATATGTTATGCGGTGAACACTGCAATATTCTATACCCACGCCCAAGCCAGATTGAGGATTGCATAAGTAGGAACTGTCCAGCATACCTAATATCAGAAATGGATCCAGGTAATAATCCTCCATTTCTTTTCTTGCGTGATCGGTAAAGAACAGAGGGCGTCCGTTCCATGTCCAGTTGAATATATTGTATGGCATATTATGATTTTATTTTTTGTTTTATTATGGCGTCGGATAAGATATAGGTGCGGAAGGTGGGATATGATGGCTTTGAGGGCTGGAATTTTGAGTTTCTCTTATTTTTATTGATTCAGAACAATTAATGTCCGGCGCTCCAGCAGAAACCAAACCGCAGATGAACGCAGATGAACGCAGATTTGTTGTTTGGGCGAATTGGAGATGCATTGCGTTACGGATTTTTGGCGCATCCACGAAAAGCGAAGCAGACGTAGAACACGGATTGCGCGGATGACACGGATTCGCACGGATGGAAAAATCCATAAAAATCCGTTTGATCTGTGTCATCCGTGTACGCTTCCACCGCAGCACAGGCTCGCTGCCGTCGGGGCTGCGCCAGTGGCGGCGCGCGAAGGGGGGGCTGGGGATTGGTGAGAGGGGGGCGCAGAATTTCAGCATGAGCACCACCGCAAAGAACGCAAAGCTCGCAAAGATAAATATATATATTCTATTTTATTAATGTCCAGCGCTTCCGCAAAAAACGAACCGCAGATGAACGCAGATGAACGCAGATTTGTTGTTTGGGCGATTTGGAGATAATTTACGTTACGGATTCCAAGCGCATCCACGAAAAGCGAAGCAGACGTAGAACACGGATTGCGCGGATGACGCGGATTCGCACGGATGGGAAAATCCGTCCGATCCGTGTCATTTGTGTTCGCTTCCAGAGAGAGCTTTTTGTCCAGCGAGGCGCGGGATCGCTGCCGGTAAGAGGACGCCAGTGGTTTGTGCTCTGGCTTCTGCAGCCAGCCAACGTGTATGACGGTGTGTATCTGCATTGTCAACGTGTCATTATAATGTCAATCTCTCCTGTTTCCTTTGAAGTATTCCCATGTATTTCCGTTTGAGTTTTCTTTCTAAATGGTCTATCAGTGATTTCTGTCTTGTGTTTAGGGAAATGTTTCTGCAAGATTTCAAGTGTTGAGTTGAAAGTGAATTCACGTCTATCTGTCCGAACGTAGATTGTACTGTTCTTGTCCATTATAGCAGCACAATTGCCAAAAACAGAGTCAAGGAGATTGTAATAGTTCTCTTTGGAAACAAAACGTCCTTTGTGTTTCTCATGAATCGATTTCTGTATCTCTGTTCCACCGAGCAACCACAGTCGTAACCACTGGTCAGCGTAGTAGTCAGTCACAGAGCAGTAGGGCGGAGAAGTGAACAGTAATGAAAAACGAATGTCAGTCTCCTGTGCTTTCTGAACGATTCCGTCTAATTCAGTAGTGCTGTCTCCGAAAACTACTCTACTGTCGAATACTGTTGGTATTCCCTTTTCGTATCGCCAATCCAGTTTCCTTATGACAAAGTCAACAGGGTTGATTTCTGGTGGTTTTGTCAGTTTGTGTTTTTTCCACCAATTAACCGAGTAATTGATGCCCATTGCTTTGGTCATCTTCATTTGATTGGAGAGTCCTTCACCTAATTTGCCGTGCAGATAGACTAACAATATTGACATTAACGTTGCGTCAACGCTGTTACTTTTCCAGTCCAAATGCTTCCGTGCTGATAAAAGGAATTTCAAAACCTCATCGCAGTAGCACATTCGGTAGAATAAAGGCATTCTTTCAATTGCTCGATTGAAGTAGTTTCTTTTGGAGTAAATTTCTAATAAGCGGTCGGTTACTTCTGCTTTATCAGCAGGTTGGAGTTTGACAGTTCCGTAAAGCCAACCGACAGGATTGATTTCAATTCCTAAGCTGTGACGACCCAAAACGCCTCCGGCATAAATGCTGGAACATCTACCCGCAAACGGGTCAATAATATAATCGCCTTCTTTTGAGTATTTTTCAACCACTTCAAAGGCAAAGTCAAGAGGGAACATAGCATAATAAGGTCCGAACCTTGCCCAGCGAGATTCAGGGGTCTTAAATCCTTTTAATATATCCTCAACGTTTATCATGGATGTAGTGATTTGTTTCGGATTTCTCTTGCAATATCATCAAAGATTCGTTTGCCAAGATTCAATGGAATAGCTGCTTCTGCATGTGCGGAGACCAATGGTGAAACAGAGTTGGGATAGCGGCTGGAAACCAATTCATCAAGCACATTCATTAAATCAGCCAATCTTGGGTACTGGTCTGTTCTTGCTGTTTCCAAATTCTGCTGATGGTCATTGAAAAAGGCAAGCACAGGGACAATTCTATATCCTGTCTTTGTCTTGTAAAACAGCTTCCTGCCAAAATAGGTGTCTTGACCATACGGCTTGTCGCTTTCAGAAAATATGATATTCCTTTTGATGTAACCATCTGAAAGCAGAAACGCTGACTGGTTTGAAAAGCGATCGGATGTGCCATCCGCTTTGGTATCAACTTCCTCAAAGTGATTGTAGAAAGTGCCTGATTTTTCAATGCCAAATATCAAAAGTTCTTTCTCCGTTTGTTTCTTTTGAAGTTTATTTATTCGAGCAAGTTCTGTAATGATAGATTTGTTAATCCAAGACCAAGTACTAAAACAAGCTAACGGGCCATCAAGTACAAAGGCAACTCTGTCCAATAGTGGTAGCCAATCCTTTTTCTCAAATGCCCTCAAGATGTGAATAAGCCAGAGCTTCTCAAACATCTGCATTATCTGACCGTACATTTCACCATTTGTGCCACTCGGCTTCATTAGTTCATGCAAGCGCATTGCGTCTGTTGAGTACAATGTTTCTCCACTATGAGGGCAGGTGTATTGACCAAAATCGTAGGTCATTTCTTGGTCAACTCCATCAATAGGGCTTCTTGGTTTTCCAAGTTCTCTATCTTTTTCTAGTTTGATTCTAAAAAGGTGTTCATAGGTTTCCAGTAAAGTTTCGCCTTCTTCAAACACTCTTGTGTTTTGAAGTTCCTCAAACAACAACTTACGCATTGATGCTTTGGCTGATTTCTCACCTTTAATAATGACATTACAGCCGGGAATTATTGTCTCAATTGAAGATGCCTTCTCGGTTTCCCTGAACTTCTTTGGATCAATAAATTCTTGCTTGGCAAATTCCCGGACAGATTTTTCAATTATCAGAACAGCAGAAGTGGTGATATAACCTAACTCTGCACCAGGAAATCCGTTTTCAACTTTTGATGGCTGGTAACTTCCATCAATGGCAATAACATAATCAGGAATGAAATCGCTCATCATGTCCGACTTATTGATGATGCTGCCTTCAAATTCTTCTTGTCCGTTTTCCTGTTCGCCTCTTTTCCTTACTCGCAATCTATCCTGTAGTAATCGGACTTTGGGGCTGTCCAGTATTCTGCGGAGAGGTTCATAACTTGCAAACTCGTTTTCAAATCCCATATTATATACTCAAATTAGGCAATTACATTAAACTTATCTACTTGTACAGGAATGACGAATGGGTTGCTCAATGTTTTCACTCGTAGAAATCCTTTGTCTTGTGCACGCCTTATTGACGGTTCGAAATCGGCAAAATCGTAATACTTGCAGAGTTCTTTAGTCTCGTCCGTGTTATTTAAGTGAGCAATAAACCAATTTGCAGTATTCCGCAAAATGTTTTTTTGAATACTACTGACCTCTTGGGTGGCATAAACCATCCCAATTCTATATTTTGCTCCTTCTTTGGCTGTTCTGACCCAAATGTCAGTTAAATCCAAGTCATTTCCGGCAGGAAGTATATTGTGTGCTTCTTCAATGTAAACCAAGATTTCAGGGATGTTAGTTACTCCCTTAATAAACTGTCCTTGATTTCCTCGGAAAATTTTAGCCATTATTCTTTCTGCAGATGACTTGTTCAATTCTGGCTCACCGCTGGATTGGTCAATAATAACAAGTTTACCTGCAACCAAGTGTTTGTAAATGTCCTCTGTATAATCTTCTCCTGTATCCGCACTGTGTTGGACTGCTGCCTTACCAATTTTCCTTGTACCGTTAGGGTACTGGAAGATTCCGATGATTTTCTTCAAACCATCATCTGCCCAATTGTTGCCTGAACCGTTGGGCTTGTTTACATATTCAATTTCAAATGCCTTATAACCACTTTTACTATCTCGGATGAATTTATCCAATGCTTCAAAGGCGTTTCCAAGCTGTCCCCAAGTTGGGTTTGGGTTAGAGAAAACTTGTGCTGCGGATATGTATTCGGGCGCGTTATCACTCTGGCTAGTCTGCATTGCTTTTATCAAATCCTGATTGAATAGTCCTGCTGTGCTTGCACGCAAGCCGCTTGGAACCTTAAAGCCAGCCCTTGACAATACGGCTCTGTATGCCAATACCCTTCGGTTATGTCTTATCAATGCACTGCGGTCTCCCGGGTCAGGTGCTTCAAATGCAATTTGCTGGAAGTTCTTCATATAAGTATTTTTATCATCCGCTAAAATATTGTCAATGATTCCTTTACCAATCTGAAGGTTTTCATCAGTATAGAAATTCAAGAGCATTAAAATACGGTCAGAGTCACTTGGATGTTTGGTTGTCCCATAGGTAACGACTTCATTTGCTTTATTGGCGCCTTCGTGTATTTCCCAAATGTTCTTCAATGCGTTTGGATTGTTGTTACCATCTTTGTCCTGTGCATTTTCATTTGCGTATTCCCCATTAGGATCGAATATGATTTGGCCGATTCTTAATTCCTTGTCCCCCGGTTCAGTAGTATAGCGCAATTCATAAACCGACTTTGCAATGATTTTGGTAGTATTTGATTTACCTGTTCTTGTCATGCCGAATAAGGCAGATTTTTGAGAGAGCAGATCAGCAGGGTAGATGTGTACAGGAACATCATCAATCTCTTGGAATTTCCTGTTGGTTGATGCATACCTGATGAACCCAAGTCTCACGTTTTTGGTTTTTCCATATTTTTCTATATGCTCCTGTTTGTTACTCGGGTCTGTATAATTTACTATTAGTTCCAGTGCTTTGCCGTTTGGCTTGTAAACTTTTAGTCCTCTATTCGGATAAAAGTTGGAGAGGTCGCTACCAAATTTTAAATGCAACCGACTATTTTTGTTTTGTTCTTCGGTTGGTGTGTCCAGATAAAATGTTCCAATGATTCTACATTGAACACCAGCATAACCTAAATAGACACGTGTTTTCGTGTCCATTATTCCGTCTCCGTCCCAATGCCTGTCAGTATCTCCACTAACTCGCTGGGCGGTCTCAACTCTTATTCTTTCTGCTTCTGAACTATTTGGCAATTGTGCTGCATCCATGACGCGAAGTAGAATAAATGAAGCGTCCTCCTCTTTGAAATCAATGTCTGCATTATCCGGGTCAATGCGTGTGGCAATAAGAAAACTCAAACTCGGTATTCCTCCGACCTTTTGTCTCTCATTGTCGTGTATTTGGATTTTGGCATTTTCGTAGTCTATGGAGAAAAGTTCTCCAACGTACTCGCTCTTTTGAACGAGCTGCTGAAACCATTTTTGCGCGTCCTTTTTTTGTATGGTTTCAAGTTCTTTGGTTATGCCTTTTTCTATTGTCATGGCCTCCTCACATCCCCCCCACCCCATACCTCTTCCTGTCCTTCAGCTCCTGCTTCTTCCCCTCATTCCATCCGCTAACAGCCTGAATATATCCAGTCACCCTGCTCAGATGCTCCACATTCTCGCTATCGCAATTCGGGCACTCCTTCAGCATTCCAGAAGCCACATGGAAATCATCCATGCACACGGTCATATCCTTCGTAAAGGCAAAATAACCAACCTGCGTATTCTTCGCGATGTTCATGGCGAACTCCTTCAACCCGTGCGGGTCAGGCGCAGCCTCGCCCATCCAGATGTGCAATATATTCCCTCCGTCCACTATCGGGAAGAAGGTCTCCTCAAGCTTGATCCTCTGCGGCAGCGACACATCCGCGCTCGGGGGTACGTGCGTGCCGTTGGTGTAGTATATCGGCAGGTCGCGCGTCTGGTGGATGCGCCGGAGCGCCTCGGGCACATTGCCTTTGATAATGGGCTCTGCGCACTTCTTATACTCTGCATGCAGCAGGTCTGAGACCGCGAATCTCTGCGCCGTGGTCTCTGCGGGCGTGCGCGCCAGGGCTATCTCCATGCCGTGCTTCTCCGAGAGTTCCTTTGCATAGAACTTGAGCTCGAACATCGCCCTGATGGCAAGCCTGCGTGCGTCCTCGCTCTCGTATATCTGCTTGCCAACGTGATGCTGGATCATCTCGTTGATGCCAATGACACCGATAGTGTACACAAGACTTGAAAGATCAACCGCTATCTCGCCGCGTCCCATCGTTATGGGATCCTTTGGTCTCTGTGTCGCAAAAGGCATCCTGTTGCTCTTGATAATATTATCCATCCATTTCCTCTTCACCTTGAAGAGCTCGATGGACTGGTCCATCAGTAATTTGAGTTCACTGAAGAGCGCCTCGTCGTTCTTATGCGCCTTATACGCGGCGCGCGGGCAGTTGATGGAAACAACCTGCCACGCTCCCATCGAGAAATGCTTCCCGTCCTTGAAATAGAGCTTTTGCTCGAATTCGCTGTCCTTCTCGTGCGAGGATGAGAAATTGTAGGCACAGCAGTTCCCGGTGATCATGCCCAGCGCATTACTGAAATTATGGGCATTCGATACATCCACAAGATCATAGACATATCCATCATACTCCTCCTCCTCGATCTTCTTTATCTTCAGGGGATGAACATCTCCATTGATGAAACACTCCAATTTTTCTTTTGTCCTGTCATCAATTATCAGGTGCTGGCTTATGGAGTCATATCCTCCCGACCTGTACTGCGACGGATACATAAGATCTGAATACTGGAGGCATGTCCCGTTAATAGGAATTCTTGTGAACGCGCCGCCCATTTTCGTACTATTTGTCACGGCAGCGCCTTCTCCATAACCCGTTTCTTTGTAGAACTTCTGGATCTGGTGCTGCGATGTGACATAGCAGGAATAACCCTTAAAGCTGTATGCCTCACCGCTCTGCGGGTGTTTCACAGTTTCATCGCGCTCCATATAATTCATCTGAATCCCGATCTTCTGGGAAAGGAATATCAGCTTCTGGATCGCATTTCTTGAGACAAGCCTCATTCGGATGTTGCAGGCTTTGTGGAGGTATCCATTCCGTGTGCTCATCTGAAGAAGAGCATTTCCATCACCTTTGAAAGCACAATAGACATATTCCTTTACGAGCGAGGTTTCTATGTTAAAGAGGAGATCCGGTACTGACTTATTATGCGCATTATTGCCGCATCCAAGCGCATCCATGAGAAGATAAAGTAGCTTGCTGTTGATGCAGACATTAGTTGCGGTCTTCTCAACAGAGACTTTCGGCTCAAATCCAAGGCTGCTGATGCATCTGACAGCATCCTCTATCAGCTCAGTTTCATGCTTGCCAAAGGACAGGCGGACAGAGTACCTTCTTCCACAATGATCGCTGCATCCTTCTGCTATGTAGTAGCCCAGGAACCTTATCAGCTCAGATGTTATTTTGATCTCCCTCTGGAGTCCTTGTTTTTTAGCATTCCTGATGTTCACATAATTATCCTGAACCACTATTTCATCTGCAAATCCGGCATCAACCAATGTTTTCTCGATATCTATTGATGTCAGAGGCTGCACATCAGAGATGGTATTTTTAAGAACAGGCATATACTCCCCTGCTTCAAGTTCCTTTGCCTGCTTCTTTACAAATGTGCCTTTTTCAAGAACAAAAACCGGATGGTCAGGCGTGACCTTTATCCTTCTCCCGGTGTTCAGTATTATATTCAGCATCTTTCCGCTGTATTTTTTACGCATTACACCTTTGAAAGTTTCCAGCGATGCCCTGAGAGTTTCAAAGTCCGTGCCTGGCGTCCTGCCATCGAATTCTGCAAATTCAACACCGAGCAGGTCTATGTCTGTACCGTTTCTTGATGCATTTCTGAATAAACTCTCAATACTCATTACCTGCATCTTTCCCTCTTTCTCTGCAACAGGAACAAGTTCATCCCCTGCAAGACATTGATAGCAACTTATTCCCTTCCCCGCGCCCCTGTATTCTGGCAACTGGTTATCGAAATACGGCGCACCGAACTTTGCCGCAAGCTCAAAAGCCTTGGTATAGAGCGCATCGTAGCTCAGTATTTCAGGATTCGCGCGGTTGAACTCCTCGTCCTCTTCCATGAAATCAGGTTCGATACTTATCTCAGGCTTCGGGAAGTTGAAGGGCTTGCCCCAGTAATCGCCTTTTAGCATCACGTTCATGAGCGCCTCAAAACCCAGCCGCACCTCGCGCTCGAACTCGCCGTATGTGCGTAGGGGCGCAGCCGTGCCATCCCAGACTTTACCCTTGTAAACAACTGGTTTATCGCGCCAGAGCTTTGGCACACCCGGGGAAAGCTGCACTGAGGAAAATACAAGCTGTCCTCCGCGGGCTACCATCATCTGTGTCATTTCATAAACGAACATCTGCATGAGCTGCTCTATTTCATCATAGCTCATGCCCTCAAAGTAAGGTGCAATAAAACCGAGGAAATTATAGAATCCCTGACCGCCCGCGAAGTTGGTCTGCGCGCTTCCGAGGGCTTTCACTGCATGGAGTATAGCTACCTCTGCTTTCTTGGCAGGTCCTGCCACGCTGGCTTTCGTGCCGCTGCCATCGGGCATGAGACCGTAGTAAAAGAAGTAGCGCAGGTCCCAATCCTGGCAGTTGTGCACAAGCAAACCGTCACCAGCCGTGAACACATGCTCCTCATTTTCCGTTCCTTCAAGCACAAAGTCATAAAGATATCCGGTCGTAGCGTCGACCTCTTTCATTTCCGTTACTCTTTCCTCTTTGAATGCAGATTTTTTAGGCATCACTTTTTCAAGGAACTCTGCTGAGGCTTTTGATCTCTTTTCGTCCAGGAATGTGGAGAACTTCAGGAATCTCCTCACGTTCTCACCGTTGAATCCCACTCTCCACACATTTGATGTGTGTTCATGTCCTGTAGAGAACGTGGTACTGCTTGAGGTGGTGTACGCCCTGGCTGCGATCCCGTTCGCAGCAAGGAGATAAAGCAGGTCTGTTTTAAGTCCTTCAGATTGCGTTGTAAAGCTTATGAGCGCATCGGATTTTTCTTTGCGGTATGCGAAAGAGCCGTCCCCGGTCAGGTAAGCGCTCAGGAACTCGTCAGAGATCTTTTTATCCATGCAAAAGAATTTCGCAGGGATGCGCTTGCTGGCTGCACCTTCCGGAATTCCCAGCACTCTCCTGAAGAGCAGGTATATCAGTTTTCCGCCAAAATATATCTGCTGTGCGCCGTTGGGCTGGGTTGAAAGAGTGGCGTATGTATCGAGCTTTTGTATCCCTCTCTTTACATCTTCGATCACTTCGGGGTTCCCGTTCGTTATAACAAGATTATAGTTTTGTCCCGGAACAACGTTGTAGTTCCCCTCAGAAACGAAATATCCTGTCAGCTTCGCCATTTCAGGCGTCATTTCGAACATCGCCGGAAGAACGTGTTCTGAGCCTGTCACGCCTAAAGTGATCCCTCTAAATCCTTCCTCACATTCTTCTTCACTCCAGCACGCCGTCATTTCAGCCAGGCGTGAAACGGGCAGGATGCCTCTTGTCCTCCATTGCTTCTGGAGCTGTCCATGCGCGCTCACGATCACCTGATTCTTTTCAAAGAAATTTCCAAGCCCTCTTGCATAAACATTCTCCGTCTCCCCTGCAGTTGCTTTACTGCACAATTCACGGACCAGGTTTATTTTTGTCGGAATTGTCCCGAATAGCAGGGGGGTTCCAGTTGCAAGGGCAGTGCCTGTCTTTGTATCGCCAGCGCGGCGTTCAAGCAGAGCCCCGTTCTCGCAGACTATCAGGGGATGATCTTTGCTCAGGCGCAGGGTTTTTCCAAGGTTTGTCTTGAGAGCAAGTATCTTTTCATCGGTTCTCTTGCGATAGACCCGCAGCAACCTGCGTCCTCCGCGGGGTCCGAAAAACTTAATGTTCAGGAATGAAACGTCCACCAATTCCCTGTCCTCGATCTTTTCCGGCTTCTGGAACATACCATCAAAGTCTCCGGCTTTTGCGAACGAGAACTCGCCGTTGTTCATCATTGGAATTGTTGCAGTTGAATCCAGGCAGAACGCGCGTGTGCCGAGGTATTCCAGGTCGTGGATATGTATATCCCCGTTCAGATGAGCGTCCGCAAGCTTTGGCGGCAGCATCAGCAGGTACTGCTCCTTGCTCATCTTATCCGCTTTCTTCTTGTGGCTTGTCTCTGCGTTCTCCTGAAGGTTGGCGTTATCGTTTGCCTCAAATCCAGAG
>Ga0180015_1000341_pt1 | contig 13596 bp, 13 predicted proteins | sample KR13_S2_MetaG_FD_116508 | JGI IMG/M metagenome (GOLD analysis project Ga0180015, IMG submission 116508) | Groundwater microbial communities from the Olkiluoto Island deep subsurface site, Finland - KR13_S2_MetaG | ecosystem: Environmental > Aquatic > Deep subsurface > Groundwater | place...
CCGCAGCTTCAGGATCGCTGAATGCAGTGCTTGACAATGAGACCTATTTCTATACTCATGTAGCTCGCGTATTCTTCAACTCCCGTTTCAGGTTTTACCGGTATTCTATGGCTAAGGATGGGATGGGATACCTTGCCATTGACACCAGCGTTAAGAAGAGGGGAATTGTCCGCTGGCTTTTGGCGGCAGTTATCAAAGTCCTTTTCATTCCTGTTACTATTCGGCTCCATACGGATTATTGGCGGATGTTTATTGAACCTCTTGTGTCGGATGGATTGCAAAAAAAGTAGAAAGACTGATCAATTCGCCCGGAAAGAGGAGTATTATTGACACTTGATACAACAGGCCGGTAGTACAAATTTTATACTGAAATAATCTATATTACACTTCTGATGCTCTATCCGATATTTTAGCGAATCGTGTATCTATCTATATGAAGCAACACAATCCTGAAAAACAGATCAAGTTAGGCAATTGCTGGTATACGGGTGATCAATTTCAGGCTCAACTTGGCATTGCTGGACCTCGGAGGGTGGTTGAGAACCGATGGAATATTTTTCAGTCGATGATTCTCGAGTGGATGAACAAATATGAAAATAAAAAAAGATGTATAAATTTATTAGATGCTGGTTGTGGTGACGGTATAAATCTTGTGGGTATGCATAAAATATTGAGTGTTATGCCTAACAATATCCTTTTTTTGGTGTTGATTATAACCCCATTCGTGTACAGCGAGCGTTTTCACACAATTGTTCCTTTAATATTCAACAGGCATCTCTTTATAACCTGCCTTATAAAGATGAAATCTTTGACATTATTCTCTGTAATCAAGTTTTGGAACATATCCCCGACCTCCTGAACGCCTTGTGCGAATTATACCGTGATCAGGGTAATATCAATATATGTAAATTGTGTTCGAGCTATCCGGCGAGTGTTGTAAAATGAGAAAACCTCGAATTATGTTTATAGTCCCTGCTGATTATAAAGGTCTGAAAGAAAAACATGTGGAATCTACCATCTTCGAAAGGGATGAAGATGGATTCTTTGAACGTGTTGTCTCTATTCCTCCATTAGGACTGGAGAACAAAAGAACAGAGTTTAATTCGGTTCATGTTTTGTATGAAATGCAACTCAAATTTCGCTCCTAGGACAATCTTAAAAAACTATGGACTATTCTCATCCTGCCATTTTTCTTTGTTTCTGTTGTCAGAAAAATTGTACAAATAGCCAAAGAAGAACAGGTTGACATTATTAGAGCAACCGACCCGCATTGGATAGGTTTAATCGCTTTGTTTGTAAGAATTTTTTTGGGCCTGCCATTGTGTGTATCAATTCACTCCGATTACGATCAACTATTTAAACTGAAAGGCTCAGGACACTCATTTACGTTTTTTGGGTTCAGGCATCCTGCACTCTTACTATCACGCTTAATTATGCGCCAGGCTGATATGGTAATGCCAATCAGGGCAACTTTAGCCCAATGGGCTATCAATAATGGAGCAAAACCTGATTCTATTTGAGTGATTCCACATGGCATTGATTTTTCAAAGTATGACGTCATTAATGAGAATAGAGACAGGCATCAACGGATTGAGAACGATAAAAAGATCATTAGTTTTGTAGGACGATTATCAAAAGAAAATTATGTTCATCATTTTCCGGAAATTATCGAAAAACTCTTAACAAAAAGAGCTGATTTTTTATTAGCCTTAGCAGGTGATGGAGAATTGAGGACCTCTTTGGAAGAACAAATAAAGAATTCCTCCTTTCCAAAGAGCCATCTGATGTTACTGGGTTTTCAAGATCAGGAAGAGTGTTTATCGCTCCGAAAAGCATCTGATATTTGTGGGGGATTCAGCCTTATTGAAGCATGTGCAGCAGCACGTCCCGTTGTGGCATATGCTGTTGAATGGCATTCTGAACTAGTCATCAACAATGTTACAGGATTTTTAATTGATGAAAATGATACAGATCGGGTTGCCTTGGTAATTGATCAATTATTATCAGATCAGGCTGCAGCAAATCGCATGGGTAAAAAAGCTGCTGAACTGGCAAGAAAAAAACATGACATTCGGCTAACTTCTGAAATAAAGACAGAATGCTACAATGAATTACTACAGATAAAATAAAAATTAATCTCTCCCCCCCACTCTTTATATCAATATGCTTTTAAATAAATTTGCAGCCGGACATGCAGCCATGGCATTTCTTCAGAAGGCTTTCCCTGCCCAGGTCGGAGGTCTTCTTTTCGGAGCCACAGAACAGAATGAAAAACCATAAAAACATGGCAATACTATCCTTATGTTTTACCTGCCTCCACATGGTGTTTAATCATTACTATTATGGCAATCATTTCTTTATGCGCTCCTTGGACTTTTATTTCATGAATGGGTTGGAAGATGCTGTAAACTTCAGGAAAGATATTAATTTTTTTTCTACAGAATTTTCGCCTTATTTACTCTTTCACAGGAGTATTCTATTTGGTAAAAACCTCTTCGGCTTTAGTCTCCATAACCTTATGTGGTTTATTTATTTCTTTGCCAACTGGGGTTCGATGAATGCATATCTTTACTTTTCAGATGCAATGTTTGGAGATAATAAGGTATCTCTGCTTTTTCTTGGCCTATTAGCTTTAAATTTTGCCCCTTGGACTGTTGGTTCAAGTTTTGGATTAAGCACTGCTGTTATAGCGCCAAATATGATAGCAATAATTTTTCAAGTATTGGCAATAGCATCCTTCCTAAGAACGGATAGAATTATTCTTACCGCTATTTTTCTCTCAATAGCCTTTTATTTCCATTCGATCAGCACCTTGTTCCTTTTCTTCGCGATTTTTTTCTTTATTCTGTGGAAAAGAGAAACATTTAAAGCAAAAGAACTATATTTGTCCCTTTTGACTTTATCTTTACTGCTACTTCCACAAATTATATGGATGGCTGACTATTTACTACACAACTTTAAAAGTGTTCAGTTAGATGCCTGGCAGTTAGATGCCCACAGACATTCACTTGCAGGACATATATCCCTGTCTTTGATTTGGGCAAATGCTAAAGTATACCATCTTTTGTTTTATTTTATTGGATTGGTAGGATTTATACTTATCCTGTTTAAATATGGCAACAAGCTGTCTTCTCCCGATAAAATTGAGAAAGTTAAATTCATTACAGCAACAATGTTGTGCTCTGCTGTGTTTTTTTCGCTGACAAGCGATCTTTACTTGAAATTCATGACTCTGCAGGCATTAAAATCTACATTATGGTTTGTGCAGTTATTCATCGGAATCTTTATAATTAAAGTAATATCTGATGTTCTCTTTTCAGCTGAACACTACAAATCTAAACTATTTTTTATATTCTATCTCTATTCAATTACGATACTCTGTGCAACATTCAAGCTGATGGAGGACTATAATGTATATTTAAAGGTTTCGATTTTCTTCATATTATTTGCAACGTACTTTTTCCGGGAAAACCTATCTTTTCTTTTGAAACAGTTTAGTGCCTCAAAAAAGATACTTCAGACAAAAGGTTCACTTGTTCTGTCATTCCTTCTCATAGTTGTTTCTCTTCTTTTATATCAAAAGTGGATATTTTTCGAGAAAAGTCAAGAATTGTATTCCACAGATACTGGGTATGATTTACATAACAAGAATTGGGACGATGTTATGGCAAGTGCAAATAAATTGCCGACTAATGCATATATCTTATATCCTTTTTACATATCTAGTTCATACTACGCGAGAGCTAAACGCCCAGGTTTTTTTAATTATGGATACATTGCTGCTTTGTATACCGGCACTAGTGAAATTAAACAGGTAACTATCTTTTTGGCGGATTTATTTAATATTAAAGACAGTTTTAATAGAGATTCTTTAGCTAACGCATGGAGCACACTCACAAAAAAACAAATTTTGAAAATTAAAAACAGGTTTAAACTTACACACTTGATATATGAAAACAGTAAAGAATTTGATTTCCCGGTAATCTATAAAAACAAAGAATATACTTTATATCTTATTAGTAACTGATGGATACAACAAATGATAAGTTTTAGCAAACCCATGGTTCCTGAGTGTGCAGTAGAATATTTAAAAGAGGTCCTTTTTTGTAAAGAATTGGCAGGCGATAATACTTTTAACAAGAAATGCAATTTATGGATTGAAGAGTTTACAAAAACAAAAAAATCTCTTTTAACGACTTCCTGTACCCATGCTCTAGAAATGGCAGCACTTTTGATAAATATAAATGAAGGTGATGAAGTTATTATGCCTTCATATACATTTACCTCAACCGCCAATGCTTTTATTTTAAGAGGCGCCCAAATAGTATTTGTGGATATTAGACCGGATACTATGAATATGGATGAAAATCTTATTGAACAAGCCATATCAGAAAAGACAAGGGCTATAGTTCCAGTGCATTACGCCGGTGTGGGGTGCGAAATGGATACAATTCTCAGTATAGCCAGACAACGTACTCTGATTGTAATAGAAGATGCCGCCCAAGGAATGATGTCTACATATAATGGGAAGGCCTTGGGTTCGATAGGAGACCTTGGGGCTTACAGCTTTCATGAGACCAAGAATTACACTTGCGGAGAAGGTGGGGCAATCCTGATAAGCGATAAAAGATATGTTGAAAGAGCCGAAATCATAAGGGAAAAAGGTACAAATCGTTCACAATTCTTTAGGGGAGAGGTAGATAAATACGGTTGGCAAGACATCGGTTCATCCTGGTTGCTGAGCGAACTAAATGCAGCGGTACTCTATTCTCAGTTAGAAAAGGCTGCTGAAATAAATGAAAACAGGCTGACAACATGGAATCTGTATATGGAGGCCTTGTCTCCTATAAAAGATAAGGGACACATAGATCTTCCCTACGTTCCCGCCGAATGTAAACATAATGCTCATATGTTTTATATAAAACTGAAAGAAATAGACGAAAGGACAAAGATGATTAATTACCTGCGGGAGAACGGAATATATGCAGTCTTTCATTATGTCCCATTACACAGCAGCCCCGCCGGCTTAAAATTCAGCAGATTTTCAGGTAAAGACCGATATACAACAAAGGAAAGTGAACGATTGCTGCGGCTGCCGCTGTTTTATGGAATTGCCGGAGATGATATCGCATATATCTGTCAGAAAATAAAAACTTTTTATGAGAAATTTTAATGCAAGATAACGCAACGTACGGGTTTCAGGCGCACCTTAGCCCTGAGTTCCCATCCCAAATAGTTGTTGATGTAACAGAGTTTTGTAACCTTGCCTGCATTCACTGCCCTCAGGCAGAATTCTCAAAATCTGAGTCATTTCAAGGCAGGTATTTGGGCATCGAACTTCACAAAAAGTTAATTGACGAGGTAGCAAGAGATGGCACGGGGTATTGTAAATATCTCAGATACACCGCCCAAGGGGAACCTCTTTTACACCCGAAGTTCGTTAATATGGTAGAGTATGCAGCAAATAATGCGGGAGTGCCAATAAATATCACAACTAATGGCATGCTTTTGACAGAGAAAAAGGTTAATTCGCTCCTCAAAGCAGGTGTGGATGTAATAGATATTAGCATAGACGCAAATACTCCTGAAACTTATGCGAGAATACGGAAGAAAGGAGATCTGAACATTGTAAGAAAGAATGCACTAAGACTTCTAGAGGTCAGGAGAGAGAACCACTATAATACGAGAGTTGTTGTAAGCTTTGTAGAACAACCGTTAAACAAAAACGAATCTGCTGACTTTGAAAAATTCTGGAAAGATTCAGGTGCTGATTACGTAATTATACGAAGACTTCATTCTGCAGGGGGAATCAAGAGAGAACTGGTGCAGATAGACAGGAGAAGGTCTCCATGCCTATACCCATGGGAACGACTGACACTAAGCCCGGACGAATTCATACACTTCTGTCCCCAGGATTGGATGCATGGCTCAGTTGTTTGTGATTTTAACAAGAACACTATTAAGGAAGTATGGCAAGGTGAGTTTATGAGAATGCTTAGAGAAGCTCATCTGGAAAATGACTTCTCAAAGCATAGTTTCTGTGGACAGTGCCCGGATTGGTCAACCACAAGATGGCCAAATGAAGGGAGGTCATACTCAAACATGATGAGAGAGAGTCTAAATAACCCTGCTGTAAAGTAGGAATTGACTTATGAAGGTAGGAATTATTCAATCTAATTATATTCCATGGAGAGGGTATTTTGATATCATTGATGATGTTGATTTATTTATATTTTATGATGATGTGCAATATACAAAAAATGATTGGAGGAATAGAAATAGGTTAAAAACTGGTAATGGTCTAATGTGGCTTACTGTTCCTGTATTGTTCAAATTCAGTGACAAAACCTTAATACAGGATGCAAAGATAAGTTACAAGAATCACTGGCTAAAAAATCATGAGAAATCCATTCTGAATTCTTACTCTAAAGCCTCTTTTTTCACCTCTTATGCCGAAGACCTTTTCTCTATTTTAAATAACAAATATGTTACTATCTCGGAACTTAACGTAGATATTATTAAGTGGATAATGCAAAAGCTTAACATAAAAACCGAAACAATAATGTCTTCGGCAGTTACAAATGTCGGTATTAAGACAGCAAGGCTCATTAATATTTTAAAAGAAGTCGGTGCAACTTCCTATCTGACAGGGCCGTCTGCAAAAAACTATCATGACGTCGAGAAGTTTCAAGAGGCTGGAATTGGTCTTGAATACAAAGTTTACGAGTATAAGGAATACCCACAGCTTTACGGTGGTTTTGTGCCACAGGTTTCTGTGCTTGATTTGCTTTTTAACTGTGGTGAGAATTCAAGAAAGTACTTAAAAAGTTTGAGACCCAATGAAAAGGATCTTTTATGAACAACAATAAGACTTTTTCAATTGTAATTCCCGTATATCAGAACGAAAATAATCTGAATGACACTATACCAAAATTATTAAGTCTTGGAGAAAGAATTCCTAACTATAACCTTGAACTGCTATTTGTGGATGATGGCTCGACCGATTCATCACTGCAGATTTTAACACAACATGCGGAACGCCTGCCGGAGGTTGTTAAGATAGTAAAGCTCACGCGGAATTTCGGTCAAACAGCAGCTATTCAGGCTGGGTTGCGATATGCTAATGGTGACTGTGTCGGCATCATCTCCGCTGATCTACAAGAGCCTCATGAGAAGTTTATAGATATGATAAAGGAATGGGAACACGGTGCTATGTTTGTGATAGGCATGCGGCAGGAACGCGAGGAAGGCAAATTACACCAAATGATATCCGGGATATATTGGCGTCTGGTTCGAAAGTTTGCCCTGCCAGATTTTCCTGAATTGGGTTATGACTTTTGTTTATTGTCCCGTCAGGTAGTTGATGATATAAATCATATCAACGAAAAGAATTCCTCTATTTTTGTACTTATTTACTGGCTTGGGTATAAACCTCTATGCTTGCCTATAAAACGTAAGATCCGCAAAGAAGGCACCTCTCAGTGGAGCCTGTGGCGTAAAATCCGGTTTACTTGCGATACGCTTATTGGTTTCACATATTTGCCTGCCCGTCTTATTACTTACATGGGATTTATTGTTTCTGTTTTGTCCGTTTTGTATTTGAGTGTAATGTTTCTTTTGTGGTTCTTTCTGAAGGCTTCCCCTGCTGGGTGGATGTCGGTAATCGGATTGCTTTCGCTCCTGGGAGCAGCAATGTTATTCTCTCTAGGTATTTTGAGTGAATATCTGCTTCGTATTTTAGACGAATCCCGCAAGCGTCCGCAGTATGTTGTGGAAAGATTCATAGAAAACGAATCGAACAAAAGCCGGGATAATTCATAAGGAGAAGTATGAAAAAGATTCTAAATTTAACCTACAATCTTTTAAAACTAAAATTCTCGAATGCCAGCAAACCTGTAATGTTGAGTTTATATATTACAAACAAATGTAATCTGCGTTGTTCTTATTGCTTTATTCAGGATGAGAAAGTTCCTCAAGAAGTTCGTAATTCGGAATTCACTCTTGAAGAAATAAAAAAAATAATAGACGATTTTTACAGACTTGGCACGAGGATGATATTTCTTCTGGGCGGAGAGCCACTTGTGCATAAAAAATTCGGTGAAATTGTGGAATACATTCACCGAAAAGGTATCGTCATTCATGTAAATACTAATGGGACCCTCATCGACAAAAAAATTGATGAACTCAAGTTTGCTGACGGTATTTGTGTCAGCCTCGATGGTATCGGTGAGGCAAATGACTCCCACCGGGGCAAAGGTGTTTATGAACTGGCTATTTCAAATATAGAAAAAGCAAAAAGCGTCGGACTCAAATGCCGTATCCATTCTATGCTTACACGAGCCAATCTTCATAAATTTGAAGAATTAGTTCATGTCGCAAAAGAACTTGGTGTCATGATAACAATTTCTCCAGCCCATTATATCGAGGCTGGCAATAATAAAGAACTTATTATTAAAGATGATGAATATAGAGCCTTCTGGGGGAAATATTATGAATTAAAGAAGCAAGGGTATCCCATTGGTAATTCCTTATATACTATTGAAGCTATGATTAATTGGCCGTTAGGGTATGGGGAAATAATGATGAAAAACGCCAAGCTTCCTGAAGGGTATCAGCGGCCTATACCTTGTGTAAATTCAAAGTATTATGTTGGTTTGAGCGCCGACGGAATCCTTCATTATTGTTTAAAACCAGGCATGCCTATCGGACCGAATGTCAAGGATGTTGGGGTACTTAACGCATGGGAAACGTTGGTGAAAACAAGGCCGGATTGCTACGCATGTGCAAGTACGAATACTATCGAATATTCTCTTTCCTCCTGCCTACATAAAAGCGCCATTGCCAACGCTATTAAGTTTCAATTATTTCGATAAGACTCAAACTCTTGATTAATCGGAATATAATAATTGATGCCGGCATAGCTAACAGATTTTAACAAGAAATAGCATATACTGCCAAGCACAGTCATCTATTGAGGTATCTTGGCAGCAGACAATAATACAATGAGAATTATATTTGTAAACATAGAAAACGGAATCACAGCAATTGGTTTTAGAAAGGTTGCGGCTTTTGCACGTCTTGTTCATCCTCAAACAGAAGTATGTTATGTGGCTCCTTCAAATCGCTATTCACCAATAAACTTTATAAGGAGCGATAAGACTAATTACGATTTATCAGATCAAGATTTAGACAAAGTAGCTTGTTATTTAGCAAAAGCTAACATGGTATGCTTTTCAAGCATGACACCATTTGCATATCTTACAGAAAAGATTATCGTCAAAATTCGTTCCAGAAATCCCAATGTTTATATTGTTTGGGGAGGGATACATCCTATTGTAAATCCTGATAAAGCTATTCTTTATGCAAATGCTATATGCATAGGTGAAGGCGAATTAGCTTTTTCTGAGTTCCTCTCTGCATATAAAAAAGGTGGCGACGATTATTTAAAAACACGTAACTTCTGGTTTAACACAAATAATTCACTAATAAAAAACGAATTTAGGCCTCTGCTTACTCCTAAAGAGATGGAAACTCTGCCTCACAATTTATATGCGCAAAATGAGTTGATCTTTGTAGAGGGGCAAGGGTTTATGCCAATAGATCAAAGTGTATACATAAGATTCATCGGCTTGGCCTACCATACTATATGGTCTGTAGGCTGTCCTTTTCGATGCGTATATTGTTCAAATTCAAAGTTTATTGAAAATGACAAAACCTACTCCAAACTTCGATTTCCGTCTGTTGATTATATTATTAACGAAATAAAGCATGCTATCAAGAAACAACCATATATCTCCGTGGTTATCTTTCACGATGACAGTTTTATTGCCATTGACTTGAAAACCTTGACAGAATTTTCAGATAAATGGAGAAAAGAAATAAAGATTCCATTCTGTGTCCAGGGATTAAATCCTAATCTAGTAAGGCATGACAAGATGGATTTATTAGTACGCGGTGGGATGAATAGGGTACGAATGGGTATCCAAAGCGGTAGCGACCGTATTCTGAATTTTTACAGAAGGCCTCACAACAATGAGATTACTTTAAAATCTGCTAGCATAATCAATGCATTTTCTAAACGTATGATTCTCCCTGCCTATGACTTTATACTGGATAATCCTGTCGAGACTAAAGATGATATTGAGAAAACATTAAGACTTCTACAAAAATTACCCCGTCCATACACAATTAATGGGTTTTCGCTTCGTGTTATTCCTAATACTGAGCTGGCAGTCAAATTATCCAGTTTAGGTGTGGTGGCAAAGGATATTAAAGATGATTATACCGAAACAAAGCCCACGATAGCTAATATACTGGTTTTTGCCATACCAATTGTTCGGTTGCCGGATAAGATATTTAATTATTTTTTAAAAAAAGTTAAGCCTTCTTGTGAGGAGCAGAAATGTTACAAGAATCTTATGATTATAATTAAGGCGATCCTTTATCTAAAGCGCGGAATTATCCATTTAAAACACATGGATTTTTCTGTCATGCCGGGAAAACCAAGTTGGATATTCTGGAGGCTGGGAGTGATAAGGCTACATCATGCGCTGGCAGAAAAAAACAAAAAGTAGAGGCTGTTGCACATATAAAAAAAGAGTAATGATCATGCAATACATACAGTACTCTTGTGGCATCGATTCTCTATATTGTGCAACGGTTCTTGGGCGTAGCTAAAAGCCAACAATAGCTTTAAAGTGTAATAACAAAGAAATTTAAGTGTATATAAAATATTACTTTATTGCTGCAGATGTGGAAGATGTGCATTGGTGGTTTCGAGGAAGGAGGGCAATACTGAAATCGGCGATTGATTCCTTCTTTCAGGTGACCGGTCAGCCCAAAGATATCTTTGAAATAGGGTGCGGTAATGGTGGCAACTTACCACTCCTAGCCAATTATGGGAAATTGTTTGCAGTTGAAATGAATGACGCTGCCCTTAAACGCTCTGCAAGTCGTGGGATTGCTCAAATAGAAAAGGGATACTTACCAGACAGCCTACCTTTTGACGACAAGGCGTTTGATCTTGTTGCAGCGTTTGATGTTATAGAGCATATAGATGATGACCTCAAATCTATTCAGGTAATACATGCCCGCCTTAACCCGAACGGGCTGCTTGTCTTAACTGTTCCAGCATATAACATGTTATGGAGTCCGCACGATGAACTAAGTCACCATAAGAGACGTTATACCAGTGCACAGATTATCTCTGTTATAGAGACAGCCGGCTTTAAAGTTTTGTACAAGAGTTATTTTAATACCCTATTGTTTCCATTAGCAGTTTTAAATATTCTATTATCCAGGATTTTCAAAAGTTATTCCTGTTTTGCTTTAAAATTACCTCCTTCTATAATTAATAGTATCTTTACAAGTGTTTTTTCATTTGAAAGCCGAATTCTCTCAAAGTTTTCTTTGCCTTTTGGGATGTCTATCGTAGTCTGTGCTCAGCGCAAATAGACAACCTGATGCACTTCGATCGTCAACTGCAACTATTCTTTTATTCCCTTAAAGCAGTGCCAATCCATATCTCTCAAAAAGAGCAGCTGCAACACTTACGTAATGTGAAGCACATAATAACTTCATGTCTGATAAAAATAAATCTGTAGCTGAGCATATTGACGATCGTAATTCTTGGTATGTGGGGGAACAAAAAGAACAACTCGCTGACTCTGGAACCAGAGAGATTGTTGAAAGGAGATGGGAAATAATTGAGCACGTCATTATCAAAAAAAATCGCTCCTTGAAAGACAGAACAAAAATCAGGGTACTGGACGCTGGATGTGGTGATGGAAATAATCTTTTCGGATTAAAAAAAATAGCTAAAAAATTGAATTTAGAATTAAGCCTCTTTGCTATTGATTATAATCCATTAAGGATAAAACGAGTTGTAGGTAATAAACTGTCCGAAAATATCTGTTGTGCAAGCCTGCTACAGCTGCCGTTCCAAGAGCAGTTGTTTGACGTGATCATATGCAATCATGTCCTTGAACATATACCAGAATTCATGGAAGCATTGGGCGAACTTCACCGAGTGCTTAAAAAAGATGGCTTATTACTTCTTGGAGTTCCAAATGAAGGTTGTTTTTTAGGCAGACTAAGAAACAACTACATTCAAAGATCAATTCTGAGACACACCGACCACGTAAACTTTTTTAATTCGAATACCCTGGTCGCTCGTGCGGTGGAGTCGGGATTCAAAGTCGATAAACTCTTCCGGTTTGGATTTTTTACACCATATACCTATCTTCACATGATGCTGATGAAAATAGGTTTTCTAAGACGGCTCCTCTTTTACATAGGAGAGGTATTCCCTTCACAATGCGGAGACCTTCAACTTATGCTACTTCGTGAGAAATGAGTGGTGGTAGCCTCTTTTAAAAAACCAATGAGTAATTGTTATATCTGGAATCCATCACAGAAGTTTTCAGATTGTGAAACATTTTGTTTTTCTGGAGCGAGAAAAAAAATCTCCTGGCCGAAAAATAATGGTTCATTATTAGGAGCCGTTGGGGTTTGGAATTTTTTACTACGCATCGGAATTCATGCTGAATTTATTACTGAAAAGAAGATATCATTACTACCACAAGATGGTCGGCTTTTTGTAGTCTTAGATGCTCCTCTGGTTGATATAGGAATCATTAGACAATTGCGAAAGCTGGTTGAGGATGACTATCAAGTAATCGCAAGTGGTTCTCCAGGGGTCTGGATGGTTCTTTTGCCGGAATTGTTTAAGGGGAAAACCGACAAGTTCGATAATCCCTATGCGGCGCTGGCTTATGGCTTCGAGGGGGAACCTGCAGAAATTATTGCACCGCCACTGTGGAATTTTTTTACTTTTCATGAAAATCCTGTTTCAGGAATAAAACAGTTGGGATGCTTGTTAGCTATTCAGGGGGAACGGCAAACACCTTCAAGGGCATTATTGTTCAAGCATTCTCAGTCGCCTGCTATTATCCAAAAAGACAACTTCATCTACTTAAATGGATCTCCTTTCCATTCATTTCAAGCCTGGCTGCAAGGACAAGAGGATTTGAATCCTTGGCTCCAATGGAGACACAGGTTGTTCTGGCTTGATGAAATGGCTGCCTATCTACGTTTTCTGCTGGTGGAAACAGGTGTACTCCCCAAATCCCTGCAAACAATTTTAGCGCCTGAGCTAGGGGAAACATGCATAGTGCTTAGGCATGATTTGGATGGCTCACGAGATGCTTCATATTTAAAAGCTGAAGAACATTACGGCATCCCTGGCGTCCATGGGGTACTCAGGGATTCTAATGCTAAATTCTGGGTTAAGATCTTAAATCAATTTCCGAAGCACGAGTCAGCCTTTCATTACAATACCGGGCGCTATTCAAGGAAACATAATTGGATAAGACAAAAGCTTGGATTATCCTCACTTTCATACAGACCTGATAGGCGTGATGTCAAAGGTAATGGCTTGTACAAACAAGTACAATGAGCCAAAACTCACAAAATAGGAATCTCTACCTTACATAGACATCTCTCTTTTATGTTCTACCCAGAATATGTCGATGCTTTGAATTATGTTTTTAAAATGGAATCCAATGTCCTTGGGGCAAGTTCTATGTTTCGATCTCA
>Ga0180015_1000345_pt1 | contig 13546 bp, 15 predicted proteins | sample KR13_S2_MetaG_FD_116508 | JGI IMG/M metagenome (GOLD analysis project Ga0180015, IMG submission 116508) | Groundwater microbial communities from the Olkiluoto Island deep subsurface site, Finland - KR13_S2_MetaG | ecosystem: Environmental > Aquatic > Deep subsurface > Groundwater | place...
CAAAATTATAGTAGAGTATGTTTTTGGCCTGGTGCTTTCTTAGCAAAAAGCCGATGATATGATGCATAAGTACGGTTTTTCCGGTTCTTCTGAGACCGTTTATTGCTATAATCTGCCTTTCTTTTACATAGGGGGCGATCTCGTCGAATAGTTCCCTCCGGGGGAATGCACCATAATCCCCTTCCAGTTTGGAGGTCTTCCACCAAGGATTAATATCTCTCATGTCCATATATGATTATTAGGACGGACATGTTTATAAACTTTTCGGTTATTGTGACGGTCAAGTTTTTAGAAAAATGGTTTCCGGGCGGAAAACAATATGCAGGTTTATGCATGGGGTTCTGAAGGCGATTTCATCACCCTCACATAAAACTCCCCCATCATGAGCTCGAAGTTGAATTCTTCGCTGCAGTACTTCATTATCATGTCGAAGTCTTTTTTGTCGTAAAACCTGCTTCGGATGGCACGAATCCCCCCGCACTTAACAATTAGAATTCCTCCGTATTTATGCAGCGTTGCGTTTGATTCTGCCGTGGATCAGAATACGGCGTTCGTATCTCCCAGGATGTCTTGGCCTTCGATGTTGTTCCACAGCAGCATAATGGAGGCCATTGCTCCCGGCTCTTTTTTATGTCTCAGTAGCTTCAGGATGTTCTTCTTTGACATGTTCTGGGATTTGTCAAATGCCTCCTGGGTGCAGTTTCCCTTCAGCAGGGAAATGACAACTAGATTGGACGGCTCAAGAAAAAGCCTTGCTGTTTTATCGTTTGAGGGTTTGGCCGACCATCTCTCGTCAATCCAGAAGCTGAAGGGCGTCTTATAGCCAATGAAGCAGCCGCCCTTTCTGGTGCAGACCTTCCCTAATGAGGCAGCCGCGTAACAGGCACGGGCATAGACAATTCTCTTGCTCAGGAGGGTGTGGTTCCTCCCCTCTTCTATCAATATTTCTTCATCCTCATCTGTTTTGTCCCCGTATATCCTTTTCTCGTCGCCGTGCGCATTGAAGAAGACCAAGGTTGGGTCCTGTTTGGAGATCAGATCCGAAAAATTCTGCTTGGTCAGGCGTGGCCTGACCAGGTCAAGAACCTTAATGCCCTTCTCCCTGGCGGAATCTATCACCTCCCGGGCATAATAAAAAAGATAGCTGGTCGCGTCATCATAGCTTGGCCGGGTTACCAAAAGACCCCTTTTCATTCCGCCAAAACCTTAGAAAATTTACCGCTGGTGAGCGCCTTGATAAAATCAAGCTGCATATTGACGAAAGTTAATCCGATTGGATCTTCCTGCTCCACATGCATTTTCAACTCTTCTTTACTGAAAGCCTCTTCCCCTCCGACAGATAGTTTAAAATGCTCTGGTACGCTGGCTTCTAAACGCCATAAGACCAACTCTTTAAGTTCCCTATCAAGTTTTTTATCGCAGGTCATATTATCTCCAGCTTCTCCAGTTTTTTTATGATCTTTTTGCCAAGCTCAGAGTTATTCTTTACCTCAATCATTGCAGTATTCCAGGTATATGATCGATCATCTATTACTGCAATTATGTCTTCCCCTCTGATCTTTTCGGGAATGTTGGCGAATATTCGCATGAACCTTGCCCTTTTATCCTCCATATCTATTATATGATTTTTGATAAGTTAAATAGTTTGTCCTGGACTTCTAATCCTTCTTCACCCTCCCCGCACCCTCAGATAAAACTCCCCCATCATGAGCTCGAAGTTGAATTCTTCGCTGCAGTACTTCATAATCATGTCGAAGTCTTTTTTGTCGTAAAACCTGCTGCAGTCGACACCTGTGCCTTCCTTGGCCTGCAGCCCGAAGTGTTTGCTGGCGTCCTTTTGATTGATGCCCCAGAGCTGCTCGTGCTTCCTGGTTTTTTCGCTGATTAGGGGCGTGAGCTGGAACAAATCGATGCCGAAGGGCCTGAACAGGAGGTCGTGGAGCTCCTTTTCCGGGGCTATCTTCAGGGTATTCATCCTGCCGAAGAGGTACGGGAGGTCGAACTTCAGGAGGTTAAAGCCGCTGATCTTGAGGTATTTGTCCTTCTCGGAGATGGTTTTCAGCAGGGTATGGAACCTCTCGAGGATTTGCTTTTCGCTGGACTCCCACTCCTTTATGAAGAAGGGCTCCCTTATCTCGTGCTTTGCTGGCGGCTTGAAGGTGTCGTAGTAGCTGTATGATATGACGATTACCTTGGATTCCGGGTGGTAGGGGTTCAGCCCTGAGTCCGGGTTGGTTTCCGATACGTAGGTCTCGATGTCGAGGAATAGGTGGCCCATTTTATAGTTGGTTTTGTTTCTTTTGGAGGTCCTTCTTTTTGTGCTCTATTTCTTTTTCGTAGTAGTTGACTAAGTCGTACCTTCCGTCCTCGGTTGCCTGACGGAGCTTTTCTTTATGAAGTTCCAGCTGCTTTTCGAGGGAGTCGATGCCCTTCTTAACCCTTTTTGTTTTTCTTTTCTTTGGCTTTGGCATTCTGGATTTCCTGCTTTATCTTTTCGTTGTAGTTGAGGACCGTTGAGTGCAGCTTCCTTATCGTGGCGGCGGGGACGGATTTCTTCGGGAGCGGCTTCTCGTCCCTGACCGCGCGATAGATGGCGTAGAGCGCATCGTATTCCCTGACTCCTTGCCCTCTTGCGAAGGCCTCGAAGCCTGAGTTGGTATATTTTTTTCCTGCGAGTATCAGGTGCGCGAGATATAGGCCGCGTGCCCGCATGATAAGGGAGTAGATGGCTGAAGAAATCTCCCTTCCCAGCTCTATTCTGGCTTCGTTCATCTTCAGGGCCGTGTCCGTTGTTTCGGTTATCCATGAGAGTTTTCCAGGCGAGGGTTTGATCTTTTTGAGCTCCTCCAGGAGGCGGGAGTTCATGATGGGCACCGCTTCCCTTATCAGGGGGTAAAGAAGGATTGGCTCGTCTTTTATTGCATCCTCTGCGTCTTGAGCGTTTATGACGCGGTAGTCGATGCCGTCTTTTTTGTCGAGTTTCAGGCCGTTTCCTGACAGTATGAGGACGTCGATGTCCGAGTCTGCACTCTGTTCATTTCGGGCGTAGGAGCCGCACAGGTAGATGCCTGCAATGTCCTCGAGGTGTGGGGTGAGGGAGTTGAGTACGTATTCGTTTATGCTGAGGGGCCTAACGATTACCTGCTGGCCCACCCAGCTCTTCGGGAGATAGATGCCTCCGGAATTCCCGCGGCCGACGACCTCCTTCACGAGCTGCTCGTGGGATTTTATGTAGTCCATTTTTTATGTAGATACATTGTATCTACATTGGAATTTAGGGTTTAAATATGCTGTGGCTTTTAAAGTAATTCCTGCCACCTTTAGTTTTTCTTTTTGTTCTCCAGTCTCTTTGTTTTCTCGGGTTCTTTGAGGTAGTTCTCTTCTGAGACGACTGGCTTCCCTATCTTTTCTTCAGCATCGCGTCTTGCTCTTCCGGCAACCCGGCCGCCGTTTTTTGCCGCTGTTGAACACTCTTTGAGGTATTGAGCGTCTCTGTTTTTGGTAATCTCGGTGGTTACCTTCTCGCCGAGCATTGAGAAGATGAGTTCCAGGTCGCCCATATGGTCCCTCAGGTTTTCGCCCTTCAGGTTTTTATGGTGCTTGTATTCCTCGACGGTTTTTCCGAACGTTGCCTTGGATATCTGGTTTGTGAGTATCGCATACTCCAGATTCTTGTCTATGCCTCTGTCTTTCCATTCATCGGTGAGCTCCTGCCTTATTGCGATGCCCCTGAGCCTCTTCTCAATCCATTCCCTGGAGTATCCCTTCTGCTCGTATATCTGCTTCATGCGCTCCTGGGCCAGCTCAGGGTTCTCTATCTCCTGTATTCGCTCATAGCCCACCTTTGCAAGCCATCTCTTGAATGGTTCGGCCTTCTTTGAGGGGATGGACTGGATGATTCTGAACATGGATTCGGTATTTGCACAGTCTGTGGTGTATTTTTTACCGTCTGCTGAGAGCAGTTTCAGTTGTCGACAAAATGTCGATAACTCAACTTCGCTGGATTCGAGCTCTCTCTTTTTCAGCCTGTACCAATAATCCTTTGCATCGGCACTATCTGTTAGGACAGATACGACATCGACCACTGAAAAGTACCACTGCTCATCATGCCACGTTCTTCTGATACTCTTTCCCTGGAATACGACCAATGCTTTATCTGAGTCCATATTGGCTATAATCTTTTAATCACGAGCGGAATTAAGTTGAATTAGATTGGGATTACTCCGTATTATACACAATCCGCGTTTATTTTGTATAATTATAGTTCTCCAAGCCGTTCCAGCAGGTAGGGCTTTTCTGTTTCAGTGGCTCTCCCAATTCTTATTTTCTTATAATCTCATCAAGAGTAAAAGGAACATGCACGAACCTGGGGTTTTTGTTCTTCACAACTACATTAAACCAGTCCTCGGCGATGAGCCTGTTGAAGGGGAGGATGAAGTTTGGCTGCTTCACGTTTCTGATCTGGTGGGCGATGTCGTACAGGGATGGGATGGTCTGGATGTTCAGCTGGAACTGTATGCTGTCGTTTATGTGGGGGACATAGAGCTTGGTCTTCTCTGAGCTGCCGTTGAGGACGACTATCTCAGACCGTTTCTTGACAAGGTCGTACTGTCCTTTCGGTATTACATAATTGATAATCTCGTGGCGGGATGATGGCTTTTTGATTTTTTTGTCGCTCACCACCTCGATGACTCCCATGTCCTGTGGCCGGTTGCTGTAGAGGTAGGAGGCGAGGGGGCGCAGGATTATCTGGTTTGTGAGTTTTTCAAGATCCTTTTGGATTATCGGAGGCAGTGTCAGGGGGCGGTAGGTCTTCCTTTCCCGTTTCTTTCTTACCTCCAGGGGGTGGGTTATTCTCTTTATCTGTCCTTCGTGCTTTTCATAGAATGCAGGGGTTGTGACGACCTTTTTTACGTTGGCCTTGTTTATCTTCCCTATCATGCTGTCCGTCAGCTTGGACGCCAGCAGTATGGTGTCGTTTCTTACATAGTCTATGTCGCTACTTCTCCTGATAGGTATCATGTTATTATAATGCACATTGTGCTTTAAATATCTGATGATTTCAGGAAGTCTGAGCTGTTAAGTACTTTTATGTCTTTGTACTCGCCCAGGTCCAGGAGGTGTTTGTCGCCGGAGATTATGTAGTGCGCGTTCCCGCAGACAGCGCATTCAAGGATTTTGTTGTCCGAGGGGTCGTCCCTGATTACGTTCAACCTCTTGGCGGGGATAACGAGATAAGACATCCTGGCCAGGAAAAGCAGCCACTCATCAACTTCTTCCTTACTGTTTTCGAATCTGGGCTTTGACATTACCCTGGCGAATTCATGGAGCATATCTTCAGATGTTAGAGATACTATCTTCTTATCGGAAACCTTCTGGAGGATATCCCATTCGTTACCGCCCTTTTTCAAAATGGCAGATACAAGTACATTAGTGTCCAGAACCACCCTTAGCATTTTCGGACCTGGCCTCTCTTATCGCATCCTCTATGTCCTTGTCCGTAATGCCTAACCTTTTTGCCTTTTCTGAAGATATCCTCGTCAGTCTCTCGAACTCTTCGGGACTGGGCATCTGCAGCTTCTTGAGTATCACCGTGTCGTTTTCGCCGAACACGGCAAGCCTCGTGCCTGTCTTGATTCCCAGTCTCTCTCGTATGTTCTGCGGTATGACGACCTGGCCCTTCTGGGATACCTTTGTCAGCTCTACGTTCATTGCAAAGTCGGCATCGTACTATGGCTTTTCAGCCGCAGAGAATGCCGATTAATTCTCTGCGACTTTGCAAGTACAACCTCGCCCCTGAAGGGTGAGGTTGCTGATTTTTGTCTCCAGTAAGAAAGTAAGACTTTCTTACCGTTATCTATAGAGGAACGGATGTATAAATAATGGTTAGAATTACTCCGTATTATACAGAATCAGCGTTTATTTTGTATATTTATAGGGGTTTTGGCTAATTCAGTAACATGAAGTCGATTCTCAACGTGCATATCATCCCCATCGGGCTCGAGATTGACAGGGCGACGCTGCCGCTGAAGGAGTATAAGGCTGACAGGGTGTATCTTTTGGCCCCTGACTACGGGGATGCCATTGATGACTACTTTCTGGACGGGGTGAAGGCAGGGATTGCCGAGGGGGTCGAGGTGATTATGGAGGGATATGACCGATGGGATAACTTTCACGAGATTATGTCCAAGTTCTGCGAGATTATGAAGCGGGAGAAGGGCAACAAGGTCTTCGTTAATATCTCTTCGGGGGGGAAGCTGCCTGGGATTGCGGGGACGATTGCTGCGATGATGTTCGATGCGACTCCCTATTATGTTGTTCCTGAGCGCTATGAGGACAGGAGAAAGGAGCAGCTGACTTCAGGTTACAGGAAGGTGATTCCCCTGCCGGAGTACAGGATAAGCCCGCCGCAGGAGGGGCTGATAGAGGCGTTGAGGATTATCGATAACTATGAGAGGACCGGCCAGAAGGCGCTTAGTGCAGAGTTAGTGGGGCAGGGGCTGCTGAGGGATAAGGATGAGAAGGGGAAGAAGCTGAATGACAAGGCGATGCACGTGCTCTTCAGGAGGCAGTTTTTGAGGCCGCTGTTAGATAAAGGGTGGGTCGAGATAGAGGGGCAGCGGAGAGCGGCGAAGCTGTCGTTGACGGAGGAGGGAGAGAATGTTCTCAGGATTTTTGGGAGAGGTTAGGTCAGACCTATCGAGCCGATTATTTGGCTGGGGCGAAGATAGGTCCTGGGGTTGATAAGGGGCGAAGCCCTTTATGTGCTGAGGATTTTTGGCAGAGGGTAGGTCAGAGCATTCCTTTATCCTTAAGGATTCCCTCGACGTCGGAGACGAATCTACTGGAGATTTCAATGGAATTCATGATGTTGTCCTCGGTGATTTCAACCTGCTCGTCTATCTCGACATAATCCGCTCTCCTGCGGTAGGCGTAGCAGGTGCTGATCTCTTCCGGGATGTAGTTTGTTACTATCCCTTTATCCTTGAGGTCTCTGATTTTCCTCCAGATTAGGGTCTTGCCTTTAGGTATGTTTCCCTCCAGGGCAAGGATAAGGGCACGTGCGGCGTTCTCGGCAGCATAGTAACTTTCGTGGGCCGCAGTATCCACGAAACCGAGCTCCAGGTTCTTCCTGGCTGCATCCAGCTTCCCCCGGGATTCATCCATGTAACGATTAACCCTTTCCTTAACCACTCTCAAACACCTCTATGCTTTTCTTCAGGAATTTTTCCGCCTGGTTCCTGTATTTCAGAATGTCCTCCTTCTTTAATTCTTTACCTTCCTTTTCATAGGACTCAAACATCCTGTTGACCTTTTTGATAAGGTTTCCGTTTTTTCTGTCGAATCTGCTTACCTGCTTTGGGAGGTCATGCCTTGAGCCAGGGATTATGCCCTTGCTGAGCAGCAGGATTCTCCCCGCGTCCCTGACTGCGATTCTCAGGGGCATTATCGCAGTGCCCGGATACTTTTCCGAAAGGTCATCTATGCCCCTCAGCTTCCCTCTCGCGAAGTCGATGGTCCCCCTGATATACTCCCTTGAGGGCGACGGCAGCTCCTTTTTCAGGTAATCAACATAAAAGCCGCTGTCGTGGAATACGATGCCGTCCCTTAGAACGTTGATTATGAGGTCGTTGCCTTCCTTGTACCTGGAGTCAAAGCCTTCCATTGAATGAACGTGGTCCTCTACTTGCCTTCCGTAGAACCAGGAAATATCCTGGAGGGCGTCCCTTGTCAGGTCCTTCGTCTTTTCTGGTTTTTTGCTTATCACGAGTATATCCAGGTCGCTCTCTGACCCGGCTTTCCCTTTTGCTACTGAGCCGAAGAGTATTATGGATATGATGTCCTTCCCTGATTTCTCCTTTAGTCTGGTGCAGAACTCCTCCATTGCGGCCCTGAACTCTGCCGGGAGAGACAGCCTTCTCTCGAGATGGAAGAGGTTGAATATGTATGCCGCGAGTTGCTTTTCCAGATCAATCCTGTAGAAATCCTGCCTTCCAGCCTTTCTTTTTTTAACTATATTGTGCTTCATAAGGTTGTTGAGCATTCTGCTGGTGTGTGCGGGACTGGTTTTGGATTCCTTGGCGAGTTCTCTGAGGTAGAACTCTTTATATGGGGCCATGCACAGGACTCTGAGGATATCCACGCCCGATGATGAAAATAGTTCGTTTAACATGATATGTTATTGGATTTAGGTTATATAAATGGAACAATTGTTACATTTATGGAACAATCGTTTATTCAGATTCCTTGAAGGCATGGACTTGGTAGCGCTTGATTTTTGCTTCCGGCCTTTTCTAGCAATCCACCGGGACTCCGGCTTTTTTGCAGAGGCTGGTTAGGAAGTCTTCCTTTTCTGGAATCTGCTCCCAGACCTGCGGGAGGTATGTTGCACTATACGTGCCTGCCTCCAGGATGATTCCGTCTGTACCGGGCTGGATTTCGTCGGCTGTTATGGACTCCGGGGTTGTGAGGACCGAGACCTCGATTTTTATGGATTCGAGTTCTTCGGCGGTTACGGCAGGGAAGCGGGTGTCGTGGACCGCGGCGCTGATTGCGTTGTCCCTGACGTCGAGGTATAGTTCCTGGACGGCCTGGATGTGCCCTATGCAGCCGCGCAGCTGTCCGTCCTTTTCGAGGGTTACGAAGGCACTCCTCTTCTCCTTGAGCCGGGGGTTGTCTGTGCTGGGCTCGAGGGTTTTGTTGTTGCGGACGTATTCCTCGATGGTGTCCCGGGCGAGAGAGAGCAGGTATTGCTGCTCTTCGGGGGTGAGGAGGTCGGGGGAGTCTTCCTGTGCTGCTTCGACGGTTTCTCCCTGCGTGCCGGGGGATTCTTTCTGCCCACTGGAGGATTCTCCCGCTTCGCCGGTGGATTCCTGCGCCTGCAGGGCAGCGTCCCAGTCGGCGTGGAAGGCGATTGCTGCGTAGCCGACGACCTTGGTCATGTCGCCGAGGACGTCTCCGGAGTTCTCGTAGTGCAGGAGCTTGGTGTCCCAGCCCCTCAGCTTTGCGACCTCTATTGTTATGAGAACGGGAACGGCGCCGCAGAGCTCGCCCTTTGCTGTCGATTCGGAGTCCAGGGCGAGGATGGATTTTATGCTCTGCTTGTCCATTTCCACTGCCTCGTCGTAGGGGTGGTGATGGGAAAAGTCGGTGCTTGTCAGGAGGACGGTCTCGTTGTCCAGGAGGGAGGAGATGAATTTGGCGAGCTCTTGAACCTCATCTTTGTTGAGCTGGCCGAGGATGATGGGGATGATTTCGATGTTGGGCATGACCTTTTTCAGGAGCGGGAGCTGCATCTCCAGGGCATTCTCCTTCAGGAACGGGAAGTTGTTCTGCTCAAGGAGGGGGTGCTCCAGCTTCAGGGGGGAGACTGCGAGCTCGCCGAAGGGCGTGCTGAAGTGGGTGTAGTTGGAGATTACCCCGCCGCGGATGGGGTGGCTGTGCGACCCCGCGAGGATTATTGCGCGCTTGAACCTGCTGCCCTCGAGCTGTTTGTAGCTGTAGGCGGCAGTTTGTCCGGAGGCCATGTAGCCTGCGTGGGCGCAGATTAGTGCCTGCAGGTTGAGCTCCTCCTTGTCTGCCTTTTCCAGGTAGGAGTCGAGCATGCTGTTGAGTTCTTCCCTGTCGGCGGGATACCACGACCCGGCGAAGTCCTGCTCCTTAAGGTTTCTTTCCATTGTTGTGCTTTCCTCGGGAATTCCCCGGAATATTAGGAATATGAAGGCTATGAATAAAACGCCGCCCAGGAGTATTGCCCTGAGCTGGCCGGAGTTCATTCTGTCTTGAATTCTCTGATGACCTTCTCCAGATTTTTCGAGGAGCCGCCCCCGACTGCCAGCTTTTCGTTTCCATGGGCGCCGCCCCCGAGCTTTTTGCAGAGGGCGGAGGCTATTTCGGCGGCGTTGTGGGAAGAGGAGGAGGCGACAACGACATTTGCCTTGTCCCCTGTCTTATTGGCGAGGATGAGGAGGGTGTCCTTTCCGAGTGCGGAGTTGGCTATCTCGGTGAGGTTGCCGGCGTCGAGGCAGGAGGTGAGCTCTTTTATGACTCCGGACTGGCCCTTTATCCTGTCGAGGACCTGGTCTTTCAGGGAGCATCTGAGTCTCTCCAGCTCCTTGCGCTGGGACTTCCAGTCGTCGAAGAGCTGCCTTGCGGACTCTGGCGAATTCCCCGGGGGAATTCCGTTGTAGTTTTCGGCCGCGTCCATTGTCTCGAGTTCTGCTCGCTGTTCCTGCCACTCCTTCTTGAACCTCTCGAGGGTTTTGGGGAGCTGCTCTATCTGGACGCTGAAGATGGAGGCGATTTGCTTGAGGTCGGCCTCATTCGTCTTGACTGACGCTGAATCCCCCAGCCTAATCTGCTTTACCAACTCCTTCCTCTTTATCAGGTGTTTCTGGGTTGCTCCGCCGGCCTTGAATTCCAATCTCAATACTCCGTCCTGGATTCGCTTTGCCCTGATTAGCTTTATCTCGCCGACCTCCCCGGTGCTGCTGAAGTGGGTTCCGCCGCAGGCCTCCACGTCCCAGTTTTTGATGTCGACTATGCGGATGTCCTTGCCCGGGACCGCTCCGCCCTGGTAGATCCTGAAGCCGTGGAGTTCCTCGGCCTTGTTGCGGGGCATGAACTGGATGTCGACGGGCAGGTTGTCCTTTACTACCTTGTTGGAGAGGTCCTCTATCTCCCTCATCTCTTCGTCGGAGAGCCCTGCGTAGTGGGTGATGTCGAGGCGGCCCAGCTCTTCGTTTTTGTGGGCCCCGGCCTGCCAGATGTGGTTGCCCAGGACTTTGCGGGCTGCGCCGTTTATGATATGGGCTGTTGTGTGGTGCTGCATGAGCTGGAGTCTTCGGTCCCAGTTGAGTTTGCAGCTTACCGTCTGGCCCTCCTCCAGGCCGGAGTCTTTGATCTTGTGGAGGACCACCTGACCAACCTTCGTTACATCGTCTATCATAAGGCCGTTTATGACGCCGAGGTCGGTCTCCTGGCCTCCGCCCGCGGGGTAGAAGTAGGTCTTGTCGAGGATTACATAGTTGTCGAAGACCGAGAGAATCTTGGATTCGAACTCCTTTACGTACTGGTCTTCGTAGTAGCCGAGCTGGGTTGGGGGGATGTTGTCGGGGAGCTTGATTTCGATTTTTGCTTCTTTCTCCTCTTCCGGCTTCTCGTGCCTTGCTGCGACCTGGATGTAGAAGTCGTCTGGTATCTTGATGTCCTGGTCAGAGAACTCCTTGACGAGCTCCGGGACCAGGCCGTAGGTGTCGTAGAGGGTTATGAGCTCCTTTGTGGTTATCTTTTTGCCCAGGTCGGCCACTATCTTCTGTCCCCTTCCAACAGTGCCCTCGTACCTGTCCTCCTCCACCTCGACCAGCTCGAGGATTTCGCTCTTGTTCTCCTTCATCTCCGGGAAGTCCTTTGCGAAGTAGTCCACCTGCCAGCCCATTATGTCTGCGAGCGGTATGGAGAGATTGAGGTTTCTGAGGGAGCGCAGGCTCCTCCTGATGAGCAGGCGCCCGAAGTAGCCGGCCTTGACGTTGGAGGGGACGACGCCGTCGTTGAGCATGAACATCAGGGACCGTGTGTGGTCGCAGACGGAATAGAGGTTTTCCATGGGGGAGATGTTTTCGGTGAGCTTGTCGACGGGGATTTTGAGCCTTTCGGCGGCCATCTTGCGCAGGGTGTCCAGGTCTGACTTGCTCTCCACGCTCATCATTCCCGCCACTTTCGAGTATTCTGCCAGGATTTCCGGGTTGGGGGTTATGGAGGCCTCTTTTTTCAGTTTTTCGAGAACCTTTCCGAAGATTGCCTCATAGGCTGAGGGGCTGCCCTGCGATATCCAGGTGAACCTCTCGAGGCCGTAGCCGGTATCAACGACCTGCATGGGCATGTCCTTCTTGCCGTTGGGGGTGTCCTCGTACATCATGAAGACCAGGGTTGCGAGCTCTACGCCGCCTACGATGGTCTCGAAGCAGGGCCCGGAGTTGCCGCCCCCCGCCCAGTCGGATTCCAGGTAGCTGATTGTTTCGGGCTGTATGCCGAGTTCCAGCAGGAGCTCGTGGCAGAGCTCTACCGTCCTGTCCTTGAAGTAGACCTGGTTGTCCCTGGTGTTGAAGGCGTGGTGCGCCATCATCTCGAATTCGGTCAGGTGGCGGCCGGTCTTGCCCACGTTGTCGATGTCGTTGAAGCGCAGGCAGGGCTGGCTCATGGTCAGCGGGTTGGCGGGGGGTTCGATAGTCAGGTTCAGCACCCATGGCTGGAAGCAGGACACAGATGCTATGGTGAAGAAGGTGTCTTCCCGCCACCGGGAGACGATGGGGTATCTGGCAATTCTCTTATGGCCGTTCTTTTCGAAGAAGGAGAGGAAGAACTCCCTCATCTCGTGCAGGGAGAATCTCTTCTTGGTGGGGGAGTTGTCTATGAACGTATACTCGTCGCAGGGGGGCTCGCCGCAGGTCTCGGAATCGCTGAGAGTCCAGTAGGCCTTGCCGCACTTGCTGCATTTCCTCCGGTTGAAGCCCTCGCTCCTGAACAGCTCTACCTCGTAGTCTGACATCTTTTATGCAGTAAAATATTGAGCAGGAATCCTATTAAGCTCAGGGCAACGCCGAAGTACATGACCTCGACGAGGCCGTAGAGCTGCGAGATCAGGCCTCCGAGAATCGGGCCGAGAATTCCCGCGAGCCCTATCAGCGACCTGAGGATTCCCACCGATGTCGCCCTTTCGATGTTCTTCTTTGTGAGTGCCAGCAGGGCCCCTACGTAGGCGAAGCTCCAGGAGAAGGCGAGGATTATCTGGGTGGGCAGCATCTGGTAATGGTCCTGGGCCAGTGCGAAGGACAGGAACGCAAGGGCCGAGAGAACCAGGCCCCACCTGAACAGGCGGTTCCCGTCGAACCGGTCGAGCTTCCTCATTATGAAGAACTGCGCCAGCGAGTTGAGGGCGTATATGGCACCAATCCAGAACCTGTCGGCCCCGAGGCTTACGAGGTAGAGCGGGAAGATTGCCCAGATTGCAAATGCCCCCAGGTGCCTCAGCAGGAAGGGGAAATAGATTGCTGAGTTCTCCCTGAGGAGTTTGGTGGGGAACAGGGGAATCTCCACCCTCTTGAATTCTCCCTCCGGCATTCTGAGCGAGATTATGAATGCAGAGAAGAAGAAGAGCGAGCCGAGTAGAAATACCCCGTTGTAGGAGGCGACGATTCCCGTGAGGAAGCTGCCGATTGCCCATCCAAGGGAGCCGTAGGCGCTGAAGGTCCCGAGGCTCTTCTTCTGCTCATAGACGTAGGCTATAAGGGCCGGGGGATAGATTCCTGCGCAGAATCCGAGAAGGGCCCTGAACATCATCAGGGAGAGCACGCTGTCCGTGAATATCTGCAGGAAGAATGACAGGCAGGCGGCCATGAGCCCGAGCACGAGCAGAACCCTCCTGCCGTGTATGTCCGAGGCCCGTCCGAAGATGTAGGAGGAGACGAAGACCGTGAAGCCGTAGGCTGCAACTATCAGCCCTATCTCGAGATAATTCGCGCCCAGGTCCGATGCGAAAAGCGGTATG
>Ga0180015_1000347_pt1 | contig 13523 bp, 16 predicted proteins | sample KR13_S2_MetaG_FD_116508 | JGI IMG/M metagenome (GOLD analysis project Ga0180015, IMG submission 116508) | Groundwater microbial communities from the Olkiluoto Island deep subsurface site, Finland - KR13_S2_MetaG | ecosystem: Environmental > Aquatic > Deep subsurface > Groundwater | place...
GCCGTTGGCGAACCTCTGCCAGGTGCTGGCCGGGCGGCAGGCCGTTTTGATTCCCCAAGTTATGGCCCGGAAGCCGCAGACAAAAGAAGAGGCCTTCTCCGGCTGCCAGTTCAAGACCCTCTCCGAGTTACCGACCCCAGATTACGCTGATTATTTTCACGACCTGCGCCGGGAGTTTTCCGGGGAGCCCTTCGTGCCGGAGCTGGTGGTGGAATTTTCCCGAGGGTGCTGGTGGGGAAAATGCACTTTCTGCAATCTCAATCTCCAGTGGCATGGCTATCGGGGCAAAACCACGGAGCAGATGGAACGCGAGGTGCTGGGTCTGTCCGAACGGCATGGCTGTCTTGATTTCAGCTTTACGGATAATGTTTTGCCTGGCCGGGAAGCCGCACCGTTTTTTGCCAAGATGGCTTCCGGCAAAAAAGATTTCCGTTTTTTTGCCGAACTCCGGGTCAACCAACGGGGGGAAACCCTCAAGGGCTACCGGCAGGGCGGGCTGGTGGCGGTGCAGGCCGGGATCGAGGCCCTCAGTCAGGGGCTTCTTGAGCGGATGCACAAAGGGGCCACGGTCATGGAGAATTTGGCCTTGATGAAGGAGAGCCTTGCCCTGGGCATCCGGCTGGATGGGAACCTGATCACCGGCTTTCCCGGGTCCACCGAGGCTGAGGTGGAGGAAACCCTGGCCAATCTCGATTGTGTCCTGCCCTTTACCCCCCTGACCGCCGCGGCTTTTTTCCTCGGCCATGGCTCTGAGATAGCTGAGAATCCTCAAGATTACTCTATCCGTGCCATTGTTCAGCATCCCTTCAATCGCAAGCTCTTCCCGCCGCGGCTCTTGCCGGGGCTGACCCTGCTGATCAACGACTATCGCGGGGACAGGGCACACCAGCGCAGGCTCTGGCAGCCGGTGGTAAAAAAGATCCGGGACTGGCAACGGTTCCACGAGGCAAGGCGTTTCCCGGCCCATCTTGTCCCGCCGCTTTCCTACCGTGATGCGGGCAATCTGCTCATCATCCGCCAGGAGCTGCCCGGTCAGGCGACCCTGCATCACCGGTTGCGCGGCACTTCCCGGGCCATCTATCTTGCCTGCGACACAGTGGTCGAGTTCGCTGAACTTGCCCGTCTGTTTCCCAAGCTCGGCACGGTCCAGTTGGCAACTTTTCTTGAGGAACTCACGGCAAAACGGTTGCTCTTTGCCCAGGGAACAAGGTACCTTGCCCTGGCGGTACACACCACTGCCGCAGGAAACGGTTTATGATGAACACACACAGGATCGGGCATCTCCCAGTGAGAAAACTGGTGATCGGCGGGTGCCGCAGCGGCAAGAGCCGCTACGCCGAGCAATGGGTTGCCCAAAATTTTTCGGACAGGGTCTTTGTCGCCACCCTGGAAGCCAGGAACGACGCGGAGATGGACCAGCGCATCGCCCTGCATCGGCAGAGCCGGGGCATCGGCTGGCTGACCGTGGAAGAGCCGCTGGATCTGGCCGGGGTGATGGAAAAAAACAAGACCGGGTCCGAGGTCTTTTTGGTGGATTGTCTGACCATGTGGCTTACCAATATGATGATGCAGGGGTTCAGCGACGAAAAAATCCAGGGGGAGGTTTCCCGGCTGTGTGAGGCGGTGAGCACCCTTGACACCTCGGTGGTGCTGGTCGCCAATGAGGTCGGCTTAGGGATCGTGCCGGAATCATCCTTGGGCCGGCGTTTTCGCGATCTGGCCGGCTGGACCAACCAGCAGATGGCCGCGGTCTGCGAGCAGGTGGTTTTCGTGGCAGCCGGCCTGCCTCTGCGGCTTAAAGGTTGAAAATGGAGTCGAGCGTGATCAGCGCCCAGGGCGCCCACGGCGGGGATATTCTTTCCATGGCCAAGCAGTTGGGCTGTGGAGTTGGCGATCTCATCGATATGAGCAGCAACCTCACCCCGCTGGGTATGCCCAGAGGACTGCGGGAAGCGCTGATTGACAGGTTGCCGGAGATCAGCTTTCTGCCGGAGAGCGGCAGCGAGAACCTGGTCAGGCTCTTTGCCCGGAAATACGGCTGCGACCCTCGGCAGGTTCTGGCGGGCAACGGCACCACCGAATTCATCTATGCCGTTCCTGCCGGCGTCCGGAGCAGGCGCGCCCTGATCGTTGCCCCAACCTATGGCGATTACCAGACGGCCGGCGACTGGGCCGGGCTTGAGGTTGAGTTCTTTTTTCTCAAACCAGAGGAGAATTTCGCCCTTGATTTCAACCGGCTCTCCGCCCGTCTCACCGGGGGCGAGCTGGTGTTTCTCTGTAATCCCAACAACCCCACCGGCAGGGTGGTCCCCACCAAGGAGCTGCTTGCTTTCATCCTTGCCCATCCGGCTTCGGAATTTCTCATTGATGAATCCTACCTCCCTTTTGTGAAAGAGCCAACCCTTGCCGGGTTCCCGCTGCCGGCCAACCTGTTGCTGCTCTGCTCCTCTTCGAAGATTTACGGCATCCCCGGTCTGCGCCTTGGGTTTCTTGTGGCCAGCGAGGAGAAGATGGCCCGTTTTGCGGCGCGGCGCAAGCCCTGGGACGTGAATCGTATGGCCCAGGTTGCCGGGGAGTATCTTTTGGAGCATGGCGACGCATATATTCAGTCTGTGCGCGATTTTCTTGCGCAGGCCCGGCCGGGCTTTGTCGCCCGGATCGCGGCTCTGCCCGGAGTGCGGGTAATCCCCGGCTCGACGAATTTCATCCTCTGCCGTTTGACCGGATCGCTGACCGCAGGCCAGTTGCGGGAGGCCATGCTCGGTCTGCGCATCATGATCCGGGATTGCAGCAATTTCACCGGGCTGGATGCTCATTATTTCCGGGTCTCGCTGCAAGAGCCCGGCCGCAACGAGCGGTTCCTGGCCGCGCTTGCCGGGATCCTCGGGGAAAAGCCATGAGAATCGCTATTATTTCCGATACCCACGACCACATCGTCAACCTGCGGGCTGCGGTGAAATACTGCAACGCCTACAGCGTGAGCATGCTCATCCATTGCGGCGACCTGATTTCTCCGTTCATGCTCGACGAACTTGCCCGCTTCAGCGGGGCGGTGCATCTGATCTACGGCAACAACATCGGCGACCAGCACGTCATCTCCCAGTCGTGCGGGCTGCGTTTTCCCACCATCAGCCACCACGGGATCCTGGGCGCGGTGGAGGGTGGGGGGCTGAAGCTCGCCTTTACCCATTATCCGCAGATGGCCAGGGGCATCGCCTGCCAGGGCTTGTTCGACGTGGTCTGCTGCGGCCATAACCACCGCTATCAGGTGGAAAAGGTCGGCGACTGCCTGCTGGTAAACCCCGGCGAGCTGCTGGGCAAGGACGGGCAGCCCGGGTTCTGCATCCTGCAGTGCGAAACAAAAGAGGTGGAGCGGGTGGAGATCGGCTCCGCCATTGAAGTTTTTTAGCCACGAAACCCACGAAAGAACACGAAATTTCAAACTGCGCAACTGCCTGTATAACTGAGAAATTTTCACACTCTGTAGCCTTTTTTTCGTGCCCTTTCGTGGATTTCGTGGCGAATAATCATAAAAAACAACGTGTTGGTGAGGGTGACGACAATGACCGATGATGATAAAAGCTTTGCCGAGATGTTTCAGGAAACCGCAGCCTCCGCCAAGGAACGGTTGCGGCCGGGGCAGAAGATTGAGGCCACCGTGGTGCGCATTGCCAGGGAATGGATCTTTCTCGATCTGGGCGCCAAGAGCGAAGGGGCGGTGGCCAAAAACGAATTCATCGATGGCGAGGGCAACCTGACCGTGGCCGAAGGCGACCGGGTGCAGGTCTATTTTCTTTCCGAGAAAAACAACGAGCGTTTGTTCACCGCCAAGGTAAGCGGCGGCGCGGTGGCCGGTCATCTCGACGAGGCGTGCCAAAACGGCATTCCGGTGGAGGGCACCGTGACGGGTGAGACCAAGGGCGGCTTTGAGGTGCGTTTTTCCGGCAGCGTCCGGGCTTTCTGCCCCTTTTCCCAGATGGAGATGCGCCGGATCGAAAACGCCGAAGCATACATCGGCAAGAAATTTGCCTTTCGGATCACCAAATTCAGCGAACACGGCAAGAATATCGTGGTTTCCCGCCGGGCCCTGCTTGAGGAGGAGCGGGCCCAGCAAAAGGAGACTCTGCAGGAATCTCTGGCCATCGGCCAGACCGTTAAGGGAGTTATCACCTCCATCCGTGATTTCGGCGCCTTTGTCGATATCGGCGGCATTGAGGGTTTGATCCCGGTTTCCGAGATCGCCTGGGGACGGATCGAGGATATCCATGAGCGGCTGGCCGTGGGCCAGGAAGTCACCGTCACCGTGCTCAAGATGGACTGGGACCAGGACCGCTATTCCTTCAGCCTCAAGGATTCCCTGCCCAACCCCTGGGAGGAGATCGGCGGGATGTTTCCCGAGGGCAGCGTGGTCACCGGCAAGGTTGTCCGCCTCACGGAGTTCGGCGCTTTTGTTTCACTTGCTCCGGGCATCGACGGCCTGGTGCATATCTCCAAGCTGGGTGCGGGACGGCGCATCAGCCATCCGCGCGAGGTCGTGCAGGTGGGGGATGCTCTGGAGGTGAAGATCGACAGTGTGGATTCCGAGAAAAAACGGTTGTCCCTTTCCTTGCCCCTGCCCGCCAAGGTTGAGGGGGGTGAGGCCGCCAAGGCAGGCGGCAAAAAGGACAAGGGAGCGGGTGAAGGCGAAAACCGGGATGATTTTCGTCAGTACATCGCGGAAAAGAAGAAGGATGTCAAACCCATGGGCACCTTTGCCGATCTGTTCGGCAAAGGGAAGGGGCCGGGGAAATAACCCGGGGTTGCGGTCTGTTTGCGGTATTTCTCCCGGACCGGGAGAGTTGGCTTCAGCGTCAGCAACTGTCGTTGCGATCCAGGCTGTTTGCAGCCCAGCGGTAGAGGTAGTCGTTGAGTTTCAGTTGCTGCTCCAGGGTAATGCCATCCCAGGCGCCTTGTTTGGCGCATTTCGGCGAGCGGGTTTCAAAAATCCGGTTCCAGCCCGTCGAGTTTTTTGATTCCACCCAGAGAAATGGGGCGCCTTTATCGTTGGTGCGGGAGTGGCAGCCCTTGCAGACATCCTTGAAGAGCTTGCCGCCCTCGCCCCAGGGGCGGCTTTCCCACTCCAGCGGGCCGTCGTCGAGAACCCGGCAGGTTTGGGTGGTGGCGTCATAGCGGGTTTTTGGGGCGCCGCTCGCCTGGTTGCTCAGGACGGGAATAAGGAGCAGGGCTGCGAGGGAAAGTGCGAAGTGCTTCATGGATGGCCTCCTGTTTTTTTCTGTACCGACCGATACAATATACGGTAGCATATAAATCATATTTTATAGTGTCAATTGTTTTTCTTGATCGATTGGTAAAGAAATTATTGGCGAGGGAAATCCGTGGCGAGGTCAAAGGGGTTTGATGAAAACCAGGCACTGGAGGCGGCATTGCGTCTTTTCTGGGAAAAGGGCTATGCCGCGACATCGCTGCAAGACCTGGAAAAGGGAATGGGCCTGAACCGTGCCAGCATCTACAATGCCTTTGGCAACAAGCGCAGCCTGTTTAAAAAATGCCTGGCCCGCTATGTGAGCCGGGTGGAGGCCAGGCTTGACAGCATTACCGGGGCGGCGGCGTCAGCCCGGGAAGCGATCAAGAATTGGCTGGCCTTTGTCATTGATTTTCACTTCAGCCCGGAAACGCCGGGCGGCTGCCTGGTGATCCTTTCCGCGCTCGAGCGCTACCAGCATGACCGGGAAACCAAGGAGATGGTGGCAACATTGTTTCGCCACGAGCGGGAAGTGGTGCAGCGGGTTCTTGCAGAAGGCGTGAAGCGGGGAGAGTTTCCTGCGGAGTTTGATTGCGCCGGGGTTGCCGGGGCGATCACCGCGGCCAGTTCCGGGATGGTTGTCCTGGCCATGGCGGATACCCCGGTAAGCGCGCTTCAGGGGGTTTTGCGCTCAGTCGTGGGGCTGCTTGACGGAAAATGAGCCGGTATTACCCGGGCGGCTTCAGTATCAGCGGCTGCCCTGCCGCTGGCGGATGATCTCAAAAAGGATGACCCCCGCGGCCACCGAGGCGTTGAGGGAGTTGAGGCTGCCGGCCATGGGGATGGAGACCAGCTCGTCGCACTGCTCGCGAATCAGGGGGCGCATGCCCTTGTCCTCGCCGCCGATCACCAGGCAGACGGAGCCAGTGAATGTGGTCCCGTACACGGTGTGCTTTGCCTCACCTGCCGCTCCGTACACCCAAAAGCCTTTTTCCTTAATGGCTTGCAGGCTTGTGGCCAGATTGGTCACCAGGCAGAGCTTGAGGTGGGCCATGGCCCCGGCCGCCGCCTTGGCGGCGGTGGCGTTGAGCGGGGCCGACCGGTCTTTGGGCAGGATGATGCCGGTTGCCCCGGCTGCCGCGGCGGTGCGGATGATGGCCCCCAGATTATGGGGGTCCTGAATGGAGTCCAGCGCCACGATGAGCGGCTGTTCCTCTTCCTTGGCTTTTTTCAGCAGTTCGTGCAGGCTGCAGGTGGACACCGGCGCTGTTTTCGCCAGCACCCCCTGGTGGGTTTTGTCCGGAGAGCTGGGAAAGCGCTGGCCGGGTAAAAAGCGGATTTTGACCCCCTGTTCCTGGGCCAGGGTGATGATCTCCTGGAGCTTGGCCCCTCCCTTGCCTTGCTGGATGACGATCTCCCTCACTTTTTTGGGCTGAAGCCGCAGCAGTTCCAGGATGGGATGGATGCCCCAGAGGATGTCGTTGTTGTCCGGCTGGTTGCTCATAAAGAAAGGTCCAAGGTTACAGGTTACAGGTTAACTAACTGGTTGAGCCGTGGTGAGTTTTTAACCTTTGGCCTTTAGCCTCGTATTCCTGCAAGGTCGATGGGTTGGCCGTTTGGGCTGCGGCGTGCCTTGCAGCGTTCGGCGATAACCACCGCGCGCAGGACCTCCACCGCCTCATCCAGTTGGTCATTGATCACCAGATAGTCGTAGCGTTCTGCATCCGTCATCTCCAGCCGGGCGTTGTGCAGACGCAACTGCACGGTTTCCTCGGGATCGGTGCCCCGTCCCCGCAGCCGTTTTTCCAGCTCCGCCCAGGAGGGCGGGGCGATGAAGAGGAATACGGCGCCGGGGTGCCCGCAATCACGGAGCTGCCGGGCGCCCTGGACATCAATGTCGAGAAACACGTCAATCCCCTGGGCCTGCTGCGCCTCGATGGCCGTCCGGCTGGTGCCGTAAAGATTGCCGTGCACTTCGGCCCATTCGAGAAAGGCCAGGTCTGAGCGCATCCTTTCAAAGGTCGCTCGGTCGACAAAGTGGTACTCCCGGCCATTGCTCTCTCCGGGGCGAGGGGCGCGGGTGGTGTGCGAAACGGAAAAGGCGAGGTTGTCCACCACGGCCAGCAATTTTTTGAGGATGGTGGACTTGCCTGCCCCGGAGGGAGCGGAGATGACAAAAAGATTGCCCCGGCTCATTTGGCCGCCTTTTCCGGCTGCTCGTCGTCGTTCCGGTCGAGGGAGGCCATGAAGCGCAGGGTGATGGTTTCCGGTTGCACCGAGGAGAGGACCACATGGTTGCTGTCCAGGATGATGATGGAGCGGGTCCGCCGGCCTTCGGTCACATCAATGAGCCGCCGCTGTTCCTTGGCCTCTTCCCGCAGTTTTTTCATGGGGGAGGATTTGGGGTTCACCACCGCCAGCACCCTGCCTGCAAGCACGGCGTTGCCGAAGCCCACGTTGATCATTCTTTGGTCCATGGTCTTCCCTTACTCGATGTTCTGAATCTGTTCGCGGAGCTTTTCCACCTCGGTTTTCAACTCCACGGTGAGGTGGGCGGTGGGCGCGTCGCTGATCTTTGAGGCCAGGGTGTTGATCTCCCGCAGGAATTCCTGGAGGAGGAAGTCAAGCCTGCGGCCCACGGGCTCATCCGCCTCAAGAAAGCCGGAAAACTGGCTGATGTGGCTTCTCAGGCGAACCACCTCCTCGGTGACATCCGCCTTGTCGGCCATGATCGCCACCTCCTGGGCCAAGCGGAGGGGGTCGAGGTCAACCCCCTGCAGGAGAATGGCCAAGCGTTCCTTCAGTTTCTCGGTCCGCCGTTGGACAATACCGGGGATATCTCGGGCAATTCCCTCCACGGTTGTGGCAAACTCCTGCAACCGCTGCTGTAGTTCGTTCTTGAGCGCCTCTCCTTCCTGTTCCCGCATCCCCTGCGCCATGGTCAGCGCCAGGGCAATGGCCCCGCAGACCTGCGGCCAGACCGCCTCGAGGTCTTCCTCCTCCTCGTGGGCAATGATGATTTCCTTGTAGTTCTGGATCATGGCCAGAGTCGGCCCGTCGGGCAGGGAGAGATCCTGGCGGATTGCTTCCAGGCACTGGTGATAATTCCGGGCCAGGGGCAGGTTGGCGGCCAAACGGATATTGTCGCCCGCCTCCGCGCCGGGGTTGACATAGACATCCACATGGCCCCGGCTGTAGTAGGCGGAAATCTCTTTTTTGATCCGGTCTTCCAGGCCGAGATACTTGCGGGGGATCTTGATGCTCAGATCAAGGAATTTGTGGTTCACCGAGCGGACTTCCACGGTCCAGCTTTTGGCCCCGGTGACTTCGCCCCGGCCGTAGCCGGTCATGCTCAACGGTCTTTTCATGCGATTGCCTCAAGTAATTCGGTGGTTGAGGCCGTGGCCGTGCCCACCTTGCCCACCACGATGCCGGCGGCGAAATTGGCGATGGTGGCGGCGTCGGCAGCGGTCAAGCCTACGGCCAACCCCAGGGCCAGGGTGGCGATCACCGTATCCCCTGCGCCGGTGACATCGTACACCTCCTTGGCCATGGTGGGGATGGTGAAGAGGGGGTGGCCTTTTTCGTACAGGGCCATGCCCGCCTCGCCCCGGGTGATGAGGACCGCGTTGCTGGCCAGTTTTTTCTGCAGGAGATGGGCTGCGGTCCGCAGGTCTTCCTCGGTTTTGATGGCCATGTCGGCCATGCGCTCGGCCTCGTGCAGGTTGGGGGTGATGATGGTGGCGCCGCGAAAGCGTTCCGGGTGCTGGGGCTTGGGGTCGATGATGAGCGGGATGTCCCGCTCCTTGATCCGGCTCCGCAGATGTTCCATCAGGGGCAGGTTGATCATGCCCTTGTTGTAATCGGAGACGATGACCGCGTCAAAGCTCTCCAGATGGTCGTCGATGAACCGGCAGATCTCCGCCAGCCGCTCCGGACTCGGTTCCCCGGTTTTTTCCCGGTCAAAGCGGACCACCTGCTGGTGCTGGGCCACGATCCGGGTCTTGAGGGTGGTGGGGCGGTTTGCGGTGCGGACGATGCCCGTGGCAGGGGAGCCGAGTTCCGCCAGAAGGCTTAGGAGGTGGTCGCCCATGGCGTCGTTGCCGATCAGGCCGCAGAGGGAGGCCCGGCTGTTCTGGGCGTAGATGTTGTGCAGGACATTGGCCGCCCCGCCCAGCAATAGATTCTCATGGGTGACATCCACCACCGGCACCGGCGCTTCCGGGGAGATCCGGGAAACAGAGCCCCAGATGAAGTGATCGACAATGATGTCGCCGAGCACCAGAATATTGGCCTTGCTGAATGTGCCGACAGCGGCGCGCAGTTGTTTTTTCTTTGCACTGGACAGGGTCACGGACCGGCTCCTGGAGGTCATGTTGCGGAATGGGCACGGCTGGGGCAATAGGGCGCAACCGGCCGGAAGGTTACAAGAAGCGCAATTATAGACCGCTTGGGGGTGTTGGGCAAGGAAAGAATGTCCCGGCGCGCGTCCCGGTGATTGATAAAAAAAGGCCCTGCCGGGGGGATGGTCCCGGCAGGGCCTTGCACAGCAAAAACAGCCCCGGCGAAGCGGCTGTTTCTTAAGGAGCAGTGGAATTAGTCCGTGATCTCACATTTGCCCTGCTCGCATTCCACGTCGGCGATCAGAACCCGGCTTTTGATTCCCGCCTTGTCCAGAGCGGCTTTGGCCATTTCGGCCCGGGCCCCGGTGGAGCAATGGATCAGCATCTCCTTGCCCTTGGGCAATTCGCCGACCCGTTTTTCGATTTCGTCCAAGGGGATGTGCTTGGAGTTCTTGAGTATCCCGTCCTTCACCTCATCCGAGGTGCGGACATCAAGGATCAACTGATTGGCGCCGTCATCCATGGCCTTTTTGAACTCAGCCAGGGAGACCTCGTTCTTGCCCAGTTTCCGGGTCCAGGAAATGGAGGCAGGGGTGGGCCGGTGGCCAGCTTGTTGCCCTTGTCCGTCCAGGATTTCACCCCGCCCGGCCAGATGGAGCCGGTTTTGACGCCCCATTTTTTCATCAGGTTATAGCCCTGTTGCGCCTCAAGAAAGGTGTTGGCATAGACCACAACAGGGGCTTTGATTGGGAGAGAGTCTTCTTTTGCGGCCAGAGAGGCCATGGGGATGTTGTGCGCTTTGGGGATATGGCCCGCTTCGTATTCTTCCTTGGAGCGCAGATCCACCAGGACTATGTTGCCTGTTTGGACAAATTTTTCCGAGGCGGTGACGCTCTTGCCGGCTTTTTTCCAGGCGGGGATGCCTGCAAGGAAAACGCGTACATCGGTATGACCCATTTTTTTCGCCAGACCGGCGGATTTAGGGCTCATGCCTCACGTGAAACCCCCGCAATAGAAGATCAGGGTGGTCTTCTTCAGGCGGGCGTCGCCGGGCAGGTAGGCGTCGCCGGTCTCAACGTGCACCGTGTCGGGAAGCGAGATGGCGGTGGGGATGTGTCCTTCGTGGTAGCGGGCTGCAGGCCTGGAATCGACCAGCACATAGTTGCCCTCGGCCGGACCCATGGCAATGAGCTTGGCCAGCTCATCGGTTTTCATCTCCGCGACTCCTTCCGGCAGGGTGGCGAGCTTGGGCTCGACGGAGGTGGCGAAGCGGTCCGCCCCGCGCAGTTCAAATTTGACGATCGCGGCCTCGCCTTCAACCGCGTGTTCCAGCCCCTTGGTTGTGTCGTCGAATTTGAGGAATTCGTTCTTGCCCTTCACCTCGACGGAGATGGTTTTGGCCTTGTTGGATTTGCCGGTGATCTTGCCGGTAAAGGCGTTGGCATCCTGGGCTGCTGCCTGCGGGGCTGGGTCCGCCGCAAAGGCGGGCGAGCCGGAGAGGCTCGGGCCGCCCGCGAGAAGCCCGGTAATGAGCAGGAACGGAATCCATCTGCGTAACGGTTTGTTGTGCATAATCGTTCTCCTTGAAAAAATGATGATTATCCGGGTTGGTTCATGGGGCTTTCGGTCCTGGTTATCGCTGGTTTCCTCCCTGGTTGGTGTCCGTCTTGTTGTTTCAGCCGGTCCAGAGCCTCATGCACGCTCCGGAGAAGGGTTGCCGGTTCGAATGGCTTGGTGATGCAGGCCAGGCAGCCGTGTTTTTTCAAGGCATCGCCGGTTGTGTCGCGGATATCTTCCGCCAGGACGAGATAGGGTATGGCAAGGGTGCTGGCGGACAGGGCATGCATGAAGGTGGCGCATGCCTCCGGCGAGGCCGAATCGAGATCAACGATCAGCAAATCAACGGGATCCGGGGTGTTGGCCAGGGTCTTGAGCAGCACAACTGCGTCCTCCGCGTTTTCCGCAAGGCTTACGCGGTAGTCCGCCTGTTTGAGCATGAGGCCGAGGCTGTGCTGCAGATTGGGCCTGTTTTCCGTGAGAAGGATGTGTTGTGTGGTCATGCGCTCCACAGTGTAAAATTGTTTTGCTCAAAAAAAGGGACTGGCCATGCTCCGTCCTGATAGAAGCAAGATGGATGCCAGAGGTTGTGCTTCCGTGATATCTATCTGGAATTATTCTAGATAATTTTTCAGGTGGGCTGGGAATTTTGGGTGAAGGGGTGCAAGGAAATTTGCGCGGGAGAACTGAGAGCTGAGTGCTGACGGCTGCTTTCCCTCACTCACCCCTGTCCGCCTGCTTGAGCCGCCAGTTGAGGGCCTGGCGGGTAATGCCGAGCATTTCCGCGGCAATGGCCTGATTGCCGTTGGCCCGGTTCAGCGCCTCCAGCACCAGGAGATAGCTCGCCTCCTTGATGGAGGGAAGCTGAGGGAGATCGGTAAACGGGGTCCTGGCTTCCGGGTGTTTTTTGACCTCCTCTTCCAGATTGGGCCTTCTGATCCGGAGGTAGTCCTTGAAGGAATCCATGGACAGGGTGCGATTCTTGTGGGTGCTTATGGCGTCAAAGACCATGTTCTGGAGCTCCCGGATATTGCCGGGGAAATCATAGGTGCCCAGCAGGGTGATCAGCTCCTTGGGAAAGCTCGTTTTTTTCTTGTTGAGCCGGGCTGCCCCCTCCTCGAAGAAATGATCGACCAGCAGGGGCAGGTCGTCGAGCCTTTCCCGCAGGGGAGGGATATGGATGCGGTGGGCATGGAGCCGGTAGTAGAGATCCTTGCGGAAACCGCCGGTTTCCTGCATCTCCTGGAGGTTCTGGTGGGTGGCGAAGATCATCCGGCAATCGGTGCGTTTGGGGAGATCCGAACCCAGGGGCAAAAACTCCCGTTCCTGGAGGAGGCGGAGCAGTTTGGTCTGCGAAAGCTGGGAGAGATCGCCGATTTCATCCAAGAACAGGGTGCCTCCCGCAGCCTGCTCGATGAGCCCCCGCCGGGTCTGGTCGGCCCCGGTGAAGGCCCCTTTCTTGTGGCCGAACAGCGTATCAGAGAACATGGTGTCGTCGAGGCCCGCCACATTGACCGGGACAAACTCGCCCCGCCGTTTGCTCAGCACATGCAAAGCCTGGGCGATGAGCTCCTTGCCCACCCCGGTTTCCCCGGAGATCAGCACCGGCTCGCTGGTGTCGGCAATGGATTCCATGTACTGGAAGATGGAGCGCATCCCCTTGTTGTGGGTGGTGATCCGGCTGAAGGCCTCGGGGCGGTCCAGCTTGTCCTTGAGGAAATGCTCCTTGAGCAGGTCGTTTTCCTGGCGCAACCGGCTGAGATCAACGGCACGCTGCACCCCGGCGATGAGGCGGGTCTCCTCGCTGACCTTGGTGTAGTAGTCAAAGGCCCCGAGTTTCATGCACCGCACCGCGGTATCCACCAGATCGAGACCGGTGATGATGATCACCGGGATCTGCGGGTGTTCGCGCACGATCTGAGGCAGCAATTCTTCCCCGGAGAGGTGGGGCATGGTGAGATCCAGAACGATAGCCCCGATGTCCTCGGCGGCCAGGATTTCCATGACCCTGCGGCTGTCGGCGCAGCAGCGGATATTGCTCAGGCCCACGGAGCGCAGGGTCAGGCTGAAGCTGTGCAGCCAGGCCTCTTCATCGTCAACCAGCAGGATGGGCCGAAACGGGGAAAGCTGTTTATCCATGGAAAAAATCCTCCTGAAATTTCCTGCGGGGCGCCCGGCAGGGCGTGCCGTTTACCCTACCCGGCTTGCGCCATTTTGTCATCCGGCTTTGGGGGGACGGGGGCCGATGCGTTCTCCCGCCAGGCCGGAAAGGAGATGGTCGCGGTGGTGCCTGCTTCCGGGCTTGAGGCAAAGCGCAGTCTGCCCTGGTGTTCCTTGATGATCCCGGCGGAAACCGAGAGGCCGAGGCCGGTGCCGCCGTA
>Ga0180015_1000349_pt1 | contig 13508 bp, 11 predicted proteins | sample KR13_S2_MetaG_FD_116508 | JGI IMG/M metagenome (GOLD analysis project Ga0180015, IMG submission 116508) | Groundwater microbial communities from the Olkiluoto Island deep subsurface site, Finland - KR13_S2_MetaG | ecosystem: Environmental > Aquatic > Deep subsurface > Groundwater | place...
AGCAATTCCCGTCCGGTCAAGGTCAATCCCACCACCCGGTCTTCAGCCAGACGAATGCCCCAAGCCTCCAGCAGGCCGCCCAAGCCGACATCCGTTCCCGCATCCAGTAACAGCATGACCCGGCCGCTGTTGTCCAGATAGCCTTTGATCATATCCGATTCGGCGCGGGTAAATCGCCGGTTCGGACCGGCAATGAGCAGAACATCACAATCCTTGGGAATAGCCGGCGTTTCTCCCAAATTCAGCGTCTTGACCTCGATATTGTCCCGTTGCAGGTTTCGCGCCACGATGGAATAACCTGAATACTGGTCATAGTTGGCAATCTGCCGTTCCCCATGTCCGGTCAGAAAATACGCCAAGGGGTTTTTTGTCCGCATAACACCTTGAATCGCCGATGAAAAAAGCTGTTCCCCCCGAAATGCCGTCATGACCTTGGGGCGGCCGGACAGCATGGGAACATAATCATAATCGGCGACATCCTTGACCGGCACGACTTGCTTCCGGCTAGCGGAGGCAAACACCACGACATCTGGCCCGGTGACGTCATAGCGCAGGACCAACTCCTTGCTCCGGGCCAGATCGCGATGGGGATCAATGTATTCCACCCGGATACGGCTCGATGCATATTCATATTCTTTAAACAGGCGCCGGATATCCCGGTACAGATCATGTTCCGAACTGAGGAAAACTATCACGCGGACATCCGTGGCCAGCGTCTTTAACAGCTCCCGTGTCCTTTCAGACAGGGTATAATAAGGATAGCGGCCGAGATCCATTCGAAAAGGATGCCGGGCGGCCAGGACATTCAAGGCCACCGCCAACGCGGCCGCCAGCAACAGCGCCGCGCCCGCGTTGATACCTGCCACCCACCGTTTACCTTTCAAGCGCCGATTCATATTGTCTCATCCATCAATTCATTTCTTCCACTTGGCTTTTCATCCTTTGGGCTATATAATTTATTTCCATTGTCTCGACTCGATCACTTTCACGGCGGCAAACAGGAAAAAGACAATGCCGGACAGATATAATACCACCGGCCGGGTATCCACAATCCCCTGGGTATAATCCACCATGTGCTGAACGCTCGACAGGTAATCCAGCACCCGGCTTCCGAAACCACCATGCCCCAAAAATTGAAAGGTATCGGCAAAAAAGAACAGGCTGATGCCGCCAAATCCCAGCATGGCCGAAACCAACTGGCTCCGGGTCAACGACGATGCAAAAAGACCGAAGGCGATAAAAAAAGCCCCGATGAGCATCAGCATGGCATAGCCCGTCACCACCGGCACAAGGTCCATGCCTTCCAGCGTCGCGGTGAACAGACGAAGAACAACGACATACAAGGCCGTTGGGGCACACATGATCGCGAAAAACACCAGGGCGGCGGCATATTTCGCCGCGACAACCTGGGTGTCCGTAACCGGCGCGGTAAGCAGGCTTTCCAGAGTTCCGCTCCGCTTCTCTTCCGCAAAAACCTGCATGGTGATCAGCGTGATCGAGACGATCACCATGAGCCAGAACAGCATCGATCCGAACAGCAGGTCTCCAATTTTAAGACTTTCTTCCATGCTCTGGGAAATCAGCCGGCAAAAACTCAAGCCGGCCACCGTCAGAAAAACCACCATCGTCACATATGCCATCGGCGAGAAAAAATAAGCCGTCAATTGACGCCGGAACAGAATGAAAATAACCATCATGGATTGTCTCCGTTTGTTTCGCCCTGGGCCGTCATGTGAACGAAGACATCTTCCAGATTCCGTTTCTCCACGCTTAATTCACGCAACGCCCACCGGTTCTGCGCCACCATATCAAAGACCGCCGCCCGGGCTTCCTCATCCCTGACCGCCTCGATCCGGAATCGATTCCAGGCCGGGAGGGACCCTGCGCCCGCCAACGGCTCACTCCCGACCTGGCAGGATACCCGCGCCACGCCGGCCAGGTTTTTCAGCTGGGGTAACACCGCATCACGGGGCCCGAAAATCTCCGCCACGACACAGGGGTTTCCCTGGAACAATCCCATCAGGGCGGCGGGAGAGTCCGATGCAATGATTTTACCCCGATGAAGGATCATTACGCGCTGACAGACCATTTCCGCTTCGGACAATATATGCGTGGAAAGCAGGATCGTATAGCGCCGTCCGAGATTCCGGATCAATTCGCGCACGGCACGGATCTGGTTCGGATCCAGGCCGATGGTCGGCTCATCGAGAATCAGCAACTCCGGATCATGGATCAGGCTGTCGGCCAGTCCCACCCTCTGCCAATACCCCCGGGAGAGCTGGCCGATAATACGCCGCGCGACATCGTTCAACCCACACATCTCCTTCACATCTTCCAGCCGGGCGCGCAACTTCCGCCGCGGCACGCCTTTCAACCGAGCCCGGAAGGTCAGATATTCATCCACCCGCAACTCGGGATACAGCGGCACCGTTTCCGGTAAATACCCGATGCGCCGGCGCACTTCGAGCGATTGCAGGAATACATCCAAGCCGTCAATGAACACCCGGCCTTCCGTAGCCGCCAGGTAGCCGGTTAGAATGCGCATGGTCGTCGTCTTTCCCGCCCCGTTCGGACCCAGAAATCCCACGATTTCTCCGCGCTGGACTTCAAACGATACATCGTCGATCGCAACGGTCGAAGCAAATCGCTTGGTTAAATGGCTGACCTGAATCATCCGTTTGTCGGTATCGCTCTGCATGGGTAAAAAATGTACCCTGACAAGAAGTATTGATCAATGCCAAAAATCGGAGTAAATCTTGCTGAGTTTTGAAACTGGCTCCTAGCGCGGCCCTTGGCCGCAACCAAAATATGACGCAAAGCACAATTTGGCGCGCTATTTTCCGCCGCAAAGCCATTCATGCTGGAGAAGAACTGGACCATGGCCATCAATACCTGCTTTGCTGAATCCCGTTTTCCCCGGGCGGATGCCTATCGGCTACTGGTACCAGGCTACGCCGGAGCGTTACGCCCAGGCAAGTCGGTAACGGCGCGCACCGTCCGGGAACACCGGCGCGCGGAGGTGTTTGCCTATACCGAACGCCACCTGAAATGCGTCTGGTTCGATGACGCCGTACGCCCCGCGCTCCTGCAATCGGAACAGGGAGACGATATCGTGGTGGAATATACCGGGCGCTGGAACCTGGAATCCGGCCCCGATTTCCTTGGCGCGACTTTGCGGGTCGGCCCTGACCGACGGCGCCTGGCCGGCGACGTGGAAATTCACGTTCATCCGTCAGACTGGCACCGGCACGGGCACGCCCAGGACCCCGCCTACGCCCGCGTCATAGCTCACGTCACCTATTTTCCGGGCTTTCTGACGGCAGACAGTCTGCCGCCGGCGAGCGCTCAAATTGCATTGAAGACGTCCCTGGCCGCCAATCCCTGTTTCTCATTCGAAAACCTGGATGTCACGGCTTATCCCTATGCCCGGCACGCAACCGTTACTCCCTGTGCCCGGATACTGTCGTCATGGACTCCGGATGCATGGGTTGTCCTGTTCGAATCCGCCGGTGAGGATCGCCTGCGCCGAAAAGCGGAACGCCTGGCGCCGGCCATCGAGGAAAAGGGACGCGATCAGATTCTCTACGAGGAACTCATGAGCGCCTTCGGTTATAAGCACAACCGGACTGCTTTTCGGACCCTTGCGGAACAGTTGCCGCTGATGGCGCTCCGGGAAGCATCGGGCGGAGATGTGACAACCGCTTACGCGCTCCTCATGGGAGTTGCCGGATTATTACCCGCGCAAACGGACACCCGCTGGGACCCGGAAACGCGCGCTTTTGTCCGGCAGTTATGGAATCGCTGGTGGAAGCACCAGGCCAAATGGAGTCACGGCGCGCTTACTATCGGCGCCTGGAAGCTCAGCGGTATCCGCCCGCAAAACCATCCCCGCCGGCGCCTGATGGCCGCGGCATTCCTGTTCACGCAGAAAACGATACCGGGAGAACGGCTCCTTGCACTCCATCCGGGAAAACCGGATGAATGGATGGCCCGGGTGATGGCCTGGCTCCAACCCAAGACCAACACGTACTGGCGTTATCGGCTGGCATTGGGCGGAAAGCGGCGGACGGTGGCCGTCTCACTGACCGGCGCGCGGCGGACGGCGGGGATTCTCTCCAATGTAATCCTGCCGTTTCTGGCAGCGCTGGAGGCGCCGACTTTCCCCGGACTTGACGTCCTGCGCCGGCTCCCGCCCGAAGAGGACAACAGCCTTGTGCGCCAGGCGGCCTACAATCTCCTGGGACCGGATCATAATCCAAAGCTGTACCGGACCGGCCTGCGCCAGCAGGGATTAATCCAGATTTTTCACGACTTCTGCCTCAATGACCGCTCACAGTGCGCCGCCTGTCCACTCCTCCGAGAACTTGATTCGTTCCACCTTTCAGGAAAAACCAATTTTAATGCTTCTGATGCCAACAAATAGTTTTGCCAGCATCAATCGTCATTGAGGGCTCAAATTCCGTTTTCTACACACCTCCAAGGCATTCCTGAACTGCTTGAAGCTTATCGGCCAGACTCTGCGCCACGGCCAGGTTCTCGGCGCTCACGTCAATCACAACACGACAACCGACGGGATATTTCTCAGGCCAGGTGTCCGGCGTTCCGTCCGGCGTCCATCCACCGTGCCACTGCACACAGGTGTCGCGGAAGAAAGGCAAGGCCTTCAGGATATAATCTTCGGGCTTGCGCGTCGGCGGATTGGAAAGGTTAAGCAGACGCAGTCCGGGAATGCTCCGAAAATGCGGCCACTGGTGCCTGGCGTCAGCGCAACAGTGCATGCCCAGTCCGCCATAGCGGTTGGACAGCGCCGCAAGCTCGGGCAGAAAGAATTCGACGAATAACGCCTCGTTCACAACGCCGACCTCGTCCTCCGACAACGTCATGCCACCGGACATGAAATAATCGGGGCAGTGCGCCACGTAATCGGTGCCGTAGCGCCGGAACCACTCGTCGAGGAAGGCCGTGAGACACGCGCGGGTCTTGGCGGCAAGTTCCTTCACGGCCTCCGGTGTCTCCAACATTGCAACGTAGAACGCCGACTTCTCCCAGATGAGCGCGGCAATGCCCATCGGGCTTTGGATGTCCACGATATGGAACACGGCGCCGGGGCCAGCGCGGCGACGGAGTTCGTCAGCCATATCGAAAAGGTAAGCAAGGGACGATGTGCTGACTTCGGGTATCTTGACTGACGCGACCTCGGCAGCGGTCTGAATCAGCGGGAGTGCAAAGGGGTTGTTGTCGGCAGGTCGGTGTACAGGACAACCAAAGGCTTCGGCAAAAATTTCAGTACCGGTCGCCATGTCAATATAGGGCACGAAGTCGTCGTTGACCAAGGCCGCGCGCTCGCAGGCGTGCTGGTAAGCCCGCCACTTGTATTCGATGCGCTCCTTGGCCTTGTCGGGCCAGATCGGCGGCGGCGGCAACTGATTCCCGGGATCATCCCCGCGGACGATGAAACAGAACCCCGGGCCGGCATTTGGTTGCAGGAACTTGCGCCAGCGCTGACGGCGGGCGACGAATAGATACTTGTCGACGCCGGGAATGTTGACGGCTCTCATGCTGCACCTCCATTACACCGATTGTCATATTTGTCTTTACTTGATTTAAACTGACACCATACTTATCTATTAATTTTAAGAGGTAAATGGCATTATTGATCAAACTGTTGTCACTTTTGATCCAACATGAATTACTTCGACGACATGCGTTTCATCAATGGGGGCGTGGTGCCACGTTGCCAGGCGGCCATAGACCAGCGATTCACCGAGACTTACTCGGTTGAGTTTCTGCTGGCCGGCCGGATGTACTATGGCATTGATGGCGGTAACCGGATTATCCTGGATCGGCCCACCGTTTTCTGGCATCACCCGCGCCATAGCTACCAATACGGCTCTTTAGACAAACGCGGATGGGACCAGCACTGGATTATGGTGAGCGGGAGCCGCGCCCGCCGCATGATCGAGGACGGGCTGATGCCGCTGTCCGCCACGCAGTATCTGCCGGTGCTGGAGCCGCTGGTTCTGGCCGAGGAATTCCGTGCGCTCGTGGCGCTAATCCAGCAACATGACCCGTGCCGCCATCCCGAAACCGTGGTCCGGCTCGAACACATCGTCGCCCAACTAATCGAATGGCGGACGCGCACCACTGTGCCGACGCCCTATCACGGAGGCATAGAATTGTTGGCCCGCCACCTTCGGAAAGACCCCTGCCGGACTTATGACTTCCAAGTCGAAGCGGCGCGACTCGGTTTATCCTACAGCCATTTCCGTAGGGAGTTCCGACGGCATATCGGGCGGGCGCCGTATGATTTTCTGCTGGCATGCCGCATGCGCAGGGCGGCGGTCGCGTTGCAGAATACCGTGCGCCAGGTGAAGGAAATCGCCGCGGATGCCGGTTATGACGATATGCCGCAGTTTTCGAAACTCTTCAAGAAAAAGATCGGGGTTGCGCCGCGTTATTATCGGGAACTCATTCCACCGACGTCATCCGCCGTTTCGATCAATGAAACGTCCAATATTTCTGCATCAGGAAATTGAATAGGACAGCCGTGCCTTCCGCGCACAGCTTGGAGATTAACGCCTCCCAGTGAAGACCATCATGAAACAACCAGATCAACGCTTCCGTCAACGTAAAACTCAAACCCCAGACAATCCAGAAACGGACAAACTGGATGTGCAGGGCGGCCTTACCCCGGCCACGGAATGTCCAGTATCTGTTGCCGGTAAAACTTACCAGGCCCCCCAGCGGCCGGCTGATCGAATTGGCCATGACCGGATGGATCGAGAGCCCCCGGGCCAGCAGCGTGTAAACGGTAAAATCCACCAGCGCGGCCCCGGCGCCGATGATGACATAGCGCCGAAAATCGGAAAGAATCCAGGCAGACCGTCTCGGCTGCATGCGGTTGACGTTATAATCGTTCATGGCACGGCAACACTACACTACTACCTGTCATAATCTTGTTTTCTTGAGAAGATTTTTATGGAGTGCGGGCGGGCTGCCCCACTCCAAAGTGGGATGGCCTGAATAGTACCTTATCCATCAGGAACAGCTATAAAAAAAGAGCCGGCAAGAAAGAGGAGCGCCGACAGCCTGTCGGACTTTGGCTGCGCCAAAGTCCATCAGGCTGCTTATAGAGGAGTGTTTCACGCAGATATTGATTTATTATTTCGTGTCTTATTATTTTGATAGCGCCTGCTTTATGCCAGCGATAGCCGGGATCAACCCGGCTCTACCTCAAAAATACACGCTCATAAGAAAAGTCAATTATGAAACAACGTCAGCAATTGGACATTGGATATTCCTGGTTGGTTATTGGCTATACCATCTGCCGCCGCCAGCCGCAGTCTCAAAAAAACAATCGCCCCCTGAATCCAGGTCAGGTAGTCTGAAGTCATTGGCCGAAGACAGGTACTGATGACAACCGTCCAACAACATTCGTCAATGAAAAAGGTCGCCGTAGGAATGAGCGGCGGCGTGGATTCCACCATGGCAGCCTGCCTGCTGAAGCGCCAGGGCTTTGAAGTAACCGGGATCACCATGCAAATCTGGGACGGCTCCGTTTCCTTGCCGATTAATGAAGGGCGTTCCGGCTGTTACGGACCCGGCGAAGCGCAGGATATTGAGGCGCTGAAGACGCTAACCGCCCGCCTGGGCATTCCATACAAGGTCATTCCGCTGGCAGAGGAATACCGACATGAGGTCCTTGATTATTTTCGCCGCGAATATCTGGCCGGCCATACACCGAATCCTTGCGTAATCTGCAACTGGAAACTGAAATTCGGATTTCTGCTCGACAAGGCCCGGGCCACAGGGATCACGTTCGACAAGTTCGCCACCGGCCATTATGCGCGGATGGATGTTGATCCCGCCAACGGCCGCTGTCGGCTCAAGCGCGGACGCGATGCCGCCAAGGACCAATCCTATTTTCTGTATCACCTGAACCAGCACCAGTTGCGCCAACTCACGTTCCCATTGGGGGATATGACAAAAACCCAAGTCAAGGCGCTTGCCGGCGAGTTGGGGCTTGCCGACTTGGCGGCGCGTCCGGAAAGCCAGGACTTCATCGAATGCAAGTATTATACGGCCCTGTTCGCCGGTCACGATATTCGTCCGGGTCCGATCGTGGATTTAGCCGGACGCGTGCTGGGCGAACATCAAGGAATCATTCACTTCACGATCGGCCAGCGCAAGGGACTGGGTTTGAGCGGCACGAAAGAGCCGCTGTATGTGGTAAAAATTGACGGCCCGAGCAATACGATTACGGTCGGCGGGTATGAAAGTCTTTTCAGCAACCGCCTGCAAGCGACGGATATCAACTGGATCGCCTTTGACGCACTTACCGCCCCTTTGCAGGTCAAGGCCAAAATCCGCCATCAGCATCGGGAAGCTGACGCCACCGTCACCCCGGATCCGCAGAATTCCCAAGCCGCCACCGTGGTCTTCGATCAGTCCCAGATGTCCATTGCCCCGGGACAAGCCGTCGTGTTTTATCAGGATGACCTTGTCCTCGGCGGCGGCACCATTGCCTAGATTCCATTTGGTTAGTTGTTGTTAATTTTTTCGAGCAAAGATTAGCCCGCGAAACAGATGAATTGACGCGAAAAAAGGGAATGAAATTTATTTTTTCGCTGGCAAAGGCTTACAAACGTTCCCCCTGATGGTACGGCCTTACGCCTGGGTGATTGACGTCACCTGAAAGCCGGCCGATTCGATCATGACCCGGTCTGCCGCCAATCCCTGCCCCGGCGTCGTGAGATAGCCGTTCGTGAACATCGAATTAGCCGCAAACAGGCCCAGAACTTGCATGGGACCCAGGCACGCCTCCCGCCCACCCGCCATCCGGATTTCGCGATCCGAATTCACCAGTCGGAACAGGATCAGGGCGCGCAGACAATCGGAAGGGCTTAAGCGCTGTCGGCCTGCCAACGGAGTGCCGGGCCGGGGGTCCAGGAAATTGACCGGAATGGAATCCGCACCCGCTTCGCGCAGGGCAAAGGCCAGATCCACCCGGTCCTGGAACGTCTCTCCCATACCCAGTAAGCCGCCACTGCACAATTCCATCCCCGCCGCTTTAACCACCCTGGCCGTGGCCACCCGATCCGCATACGTGTGCGTCGTGCAGATTGAATCGAAAAAACGTTCCGACGTTTCAAGGTTATGATTGTACCGGTCCACTCCCGCCTGTTTCAACTGGCGGGCCTGATCCTTGTCCAATAGTCCCAGCGACGTGCATATCTGAAGGGGCACCTCGCGCTTGATTTGCCTGACGGCCTCACAGATCTTTTCCACTGTTTTGTCCGGCGGTGCACGGCCGCTGATGACCACGCAGTAACGCAGGGCATCCAGGCGATGCGCCGCATGAGCTCCCTGGACAATCTCCCCAACAGACTGAAGGCGATACCGCTCAATGGACCCTTCAGCGGCGGACGATTGACTGCAATATGCGCAATCCTCACTACAGAGTCCGCTCTGGGCATTTTGGATCACATGCAGAGCCACGCCGCGCCCGAAAAAGCGCCGACGCACGGCAAATGCGGCATCCAGCAAGACCAGCAGGTCGTCATCCGGCGACTCCAGGACAGCCAGCGCTTCCTCGCGCGTTGCGTTCCCGCCGGCCAGCACTTTTTCGGCTAATGTTTTCCAATTCATGATTCCGTGACTAAGAGTGATTAAAGACCCCGGGGCGACGCATCTCAACACGCTTCAATTGTAAGCCTATTTCAACATTCTGCAGAATGCTGGCATGTTGTCAATTGGCACATTTCGACATATTATCCAACAGTGTTGTCGTTCAACGCGTTTTTATCTGCCATTTCTAGCATAGTTTTTCGCCGTTGTTGATTTATCATTTGTGTCGTTTTATTTATGAACCACTACACCAAGTCATCGGGCATTGAGCCTACCGTGAATTTTTCAATCGAGAAACGGAACACGTCCCATTTAACAGCACGTATCACCATCCGAAACGGATGAAAATAATTTACCCTACACCACCCGGCAGAGGGCGCAGGTGGGGGTCCGATTGACGCGCACCCAACGCAGGTTCATATCCAAAGCGTCAAAGGTCAACAGGCGGTTAGTTAGAGGAGTGCCGATGGACAGCAGATGCTTGATGGCCTCCGCCGCCTGGATCGTCCCAATCACCCCCGGCACAACCCCCAGCGGACCCCGGGGAACCGAATCGGTCGCGGGAAGCAGATCGGCAAACACGCACCCCAGGCAGGCGGTCTGCCCCGGATGAATCGTCATGGTCTGACCGGCATGGCGAAATATTCCGCCGTAGGAATAGGGCTTCTGCAGCCGACGGCAGGCCCTCGCAATCAGCCATTTCGTTTCCACATTATCCACGGCATCAACGATAAAATCATAATCCCTGAAAATGGCCGCCGCATTTCGGGCAGTGAGGCGCTTCGGATAGACCTGGATGGCCGCCGCAGGATGGATGGCCCGCATTTTCTCCGCTGCCGATTCCACCTTTAACCGGCCCACATCCGCCGTGGCATGAAAAATCTGGCGTTGCAGATTCCCCAGCTCAACGGTGTCGTCGTCCACGATGCCGATCGTGCCGACACCGGCGGCGGCAAGATACAAGCCGGCGGGAGAACCCAGCCCCCCCGCCCCCACCAGCAGAACACGGCCGGCCAGCAGTTGTCGCTGGCCGCGGTCGCCGATTTCAGGCAGGGCTAGTTGTCGAGCAAAACGCTGTTTCAATAATGCAGGCAAACGTGCAATCGGCATTTTCACCTCGATGGATATAAGATCAATCCTTTTGGCATCGGTCCCAGAAAACGAGAAAATCACGTCCGCTGCTGCCGTCCAGTCAGACAATTGGCAAGATTATCCATTTTCGAACAGCACCGTGGACAGATAACGCTCGGCGGCATCGGGCAGAATCACGACGATAGTTTTCCCGGAAAATTCGGCATCATACGCGAGACGGGACGCCGCCGCGACAGCCGCGCCACTGGAAATTCCGGCCAGGATACCTTCTACCTTCATGAGACGTCTGGCCGTATCGATGGCCTCATCGCCGGTCACCTGCTCGACGCGATCAACCATAGCCAGGTCCAGTGTCTCAGGAATAAAACCAGCGCCAATGCCTTGTATTTTATGCGGCGCCGGTTTGAGCGTTTCTCCGGCCCGTGCCTGGGAAATGACCGGACTTTCTCTCGGTTCCACTGCCACGGACAGGATCGGTTTCCCGCTGGTCTTCTTGATGTAGCGCGAAATGCCGGTGAGGGTGCCACCCGTGCCGACACCGGAGACCAGCACATCCACCGCGCCGGCGGTGTCATTCCAGATTTCCGGTCCGGTGGTTTTTTCATGGATGGCCGGATTGGCCGGATTTGTGAACTGCTGGGGCATAAAATAGCGGCCGGGCTCGGCCGCCAGTATTTTCTCGGCGCGCAGGATGGCCCCCTTCATGCCCTCCGCGCCCGGCGTCAATACCAGCTTGGCACCTAAGCCCGCGAGCACCCGGCGGCGCTCGATACTCATGGTGTCCGGCATCGTCAACGTAAGCGAGTAGCCGCGGGCGGCGGCAACAAAGGCCAGCGCAATTCCTGTATTGCCGCTGGTCGGCTCGACAATCTCGATGCCATGCTTCAGCACGCCACGCTGCTCAGCATCCCAGATCATAGCCGCGCCAATCCGGCATTTGACAGAATACGAAGGATTGCGCCCCTCGATTTTAGCCAGCACTATGGCCTTGGCGCCCTTAACGATCGCATTGAGCCGAACCAGGGGCGTCTTGCCGATGGATTGCGAGTTGTCATCGAAGATATGGCTCATAACTCCGTTTCTCCTCTGCGTGCTTTGGGTTCAGTGGACCGTCTTCTGCAACGCTTGATCGATATCTTCTGTAATATCCTCCAAATCCTCCAGGCCGACAGAAAGCCGGATATAATCCGCGGTCACGCCCGTTTCCCTCTGCTCTTCCGGCGTTAACTGCTGGTGCGTGGTGGAAGCCGGGTGAATAACCAAACTCTTGGCATCGCCAATATTCGCCAGATGCGTGAACAGCTTGACCGAGTTGATGAAGGTCTTCCCCGCTTCCAATCCGCCCTTGATGCCAAAGCCGACAATCCCGCCAAAGCCCTTTTTGAGATATCGGGCCGCAAGCGCATGGCCCGGATCGTCCTCCAGGCCCGGATATCGGACCCAACTCACCCGGAGATGCTGTTTCAAAAAGCGCGCCACCCGAAGGGCATTTTCCGAATGGCGCCGCTGACGAAGCAACAGGGTCTCCAGCCCTTGCAGAAACAGGAAGGCGTTAAAGGGGCTCATCGCCGGACCGATATCCCGCAGGAGCGACACACGTACCTTAATGATAAAAGCCACGTTGCCCATCCCCGGCACATTGTTGAGCGCATCCCAAAAGACTAAGCCGTGATAACTGGGATCCGGCTCGGTGAATTCAGGGAATTTTCCGTTGTTCCATTGAAAACGCCCGGCATCAACGATCACTCCGCCGATGGAGGTGCCGTGACCCCCGATATATTTCGTGGCCGAATTGGCCAGAATGTCAGCCCCGTAGTCAATCGGCCGAACCAGTCCGATACCGACCGTGTTGTCCACAACCAATGGCACACCCGCATCATGGGCAATTTTCGCAATCGCCTCGAAGTCCGGCACGTCCAGTTTAGGATTGCCGATCGTCTCGGCATACACCGCACGCGTCCTCGCCGTAATCGCCCGCTTGAACGCCTCCGGATTCCCGGATTCCACGAACCTGACCTTCCTTCCCAGCTTGGGAAAGGTGTAATGAAACAACTGGTAGGTGCCACCGTAAAGGTTGTTGGCGGACACAATTTCATCTCCCAGTTGTGTGATAGCCAGCAAGGACAGCGCAATGGCAGATTGCCCTGAGGCCAGGGCCAAGGCGCCGGTGCCGCCTTCCAAGGCCGCAATCCGCTTTTCAAACACGTCATTCGTCGGATTCATCAGACGCGTGTAAATGTTACCAAATTCTTTCAACGCAAACAGATTGGCGGCGTGTTCCGTGCTCTTAAAGACATACGATGTTGTTTGATAAATCGGCACCGCTCGCGCTCCCGTGGTCGGGTCCGCCTGTTGTCCCGCATGCAAGGCCAGGGTATCTAATCTTTCTGATTTCATTCCCGATTTCCTTTCTTGGTTCGCCATTGATGGGATTCGTTCAAATATCATAGACCACTGCCCGACCCAGATTTTTAACCTTCTGTTTCTCCGCCAGCATTTGCAACGTTATCCCTCGCATGGCTTCAGCCAGGGTATCGGCCAATGTCTTCCACATTTCCCGTGCGGCGCAGTCAGCACTCCGCGGACAGGCACCGGGTGATGCCGCGCATTCAATGATCAAAGGATTTCCTTCGAGCACTGACACAATATCGTTCACCGTGATCTTTTCAGGCGGCAATGCCAGCGCAAATCCGCCTTTGGCGCCACGGATAGTTTTGATAAATCCGGCCTGTTTCAAGGGTTTGATAACCTGCCACAGATATTTTTCAGAGATATTTTGGCGTTGGGCA
>Ga0180015_1000351_pt1 | contig 13500 bp, 11 predicted proteins | sample KR13_S2_MetaG_FD_116508 | JGI IMG/M metagenome (GOLD analysis project Ga0180015, IMG submission 116508) | Groundwater microbial communities from the Olkiluoto Island deep subsurface site, Finland - KR13_S2_MetaG | ecosystem: Environmental > Aquatic > Deep subsurface > Groundwater | place...
AATGTGAATGGTGAAGATGTGATCCTAATTCTTTCCACGCCTCCCGCAGTACGGCAATGTACCTTCCGGGGCACCGGGGCTCCGCATTCACCGGCGCTCCGGTTCGTCGAATCTGCTGAGGCATATCAGCCCTCCTTCATTCGCCCGATATGCCTCATCTTTTCATACGGATTGTTGGGGTGTCGACGCTTTTCTTGAGGCATAGCTTGTCCCGTTATACTTTGGGATTAGGAGGATCAATTGAGTTTTGTTGACCTCATTAGACAAATCTTACGGACGCATCCAGAAGGCATGACTCCTCAGCAGATCCGTGAAACCATCAAGGCCAACTATCCTGATTTATACGGCCCCGAGTCTCACCGCCGCAATGTGGAGAAAAAGCATTACAAGAACCTTGACCATGCCCTCTTGAGTCAGATTTATATGGCGTCTCGCACTGATAGACAAATAGTCGTCGATAAAACACAAAAGCCGATCAGACTGACTCTGGCCTCTGGACAAGGCAACGATGTCAGCATCCCCGATGAGGAAAAAAACATCTAAAATCTTGAGAGGCTGGAAATAGGCGTTATGCCTCATAAGGTTACGATGCCAGAGCCATTGACGCCAAGCCCAAGCCTGCTGTCAGAGTATCTTGGCAAGTGGGAACAATTAGAAAATTACCGGCTCCAAGAGGCTTCGTTGGGCCTTCTCTTTCACAGCTTGTGCCCCGAAAACAAAAAAATTGAGCATGTACTGCTGAAAGTCAGTGCCCTTAACGATTTTTACAGCACCAATATTTTCGATACATATTCAGTAGCAAAGCATATCCTCAAAAAAGACATAGATGCGCAGCTCGAAGCAAATGATTATTCCTTGGTGAACGACATAGCGAAAATATCAATAAAGGGGAAAACGAAAAATTTCTACTCGTTCGCATCAAAGTATTGTAGCCATCACAAACCGACCAACTATCCGATCTTCGATTCATTTGTTGAAAAGATGATGTTGCACTATAAAACAGTAGACAGCTTCAATAGCTTTGACAAAGTCGATCTTAAAGACTACGGACGCTTTATCGAAATCATCAAGGGCTTTCAAGGTTTTTACAAGCTGGAGAAATTCTCGCTGAGAGAAATCGATATCTTTTTATGGTTGGCGGGGAAAGAGTGGTTCCCGAGAAAATACAAATGAGGCATAATAAATCGCTGCACTCGGACGGCAATTCCGCTGTGCTCCATTGCCACCGGTGAGCTTGGTCGTTATCGGCCAGGAAACGGAACCAGGGATAGCGCTTTCGGCATGAGGTAATAGGTTGGCCGGCGGATTCCGGCCTTGTGAAAATCTTCCAGAACCATACAAACGGCGGATGCAACATCCGGGGCCGTGGGAATTCCGAGATCGGCCCGATCCCCTTTGCTCAAATGGGTTACAAGGATGGTTCTCGATCCCCGCATTCGGGTCGAGAGCGCGGTCTGGCCCAATACTTCCGGGCTCTTCCGTAATCCCGCGTAAATATCTTCCACCGCCGGACGTGTTACCCAATAGCGGAACCGTTCATTGCCCAATCCTTCCGGACACGGCGCCACGAGAATTACGCGGCCTTCCGATTTTACTGCGCGGGTAGCATTAAAGAGGGCCTTGTGACATTGAATCCAAGTTGACGCCAGACCGGCTGATGCGATAACGAAATCGGCGGACCGGTCCAAATCAACGCGGTTGATATTCTCGACCAGCCGGCAGGCCGCCCGGTGGGCCATGATCAAGTCGCCGGCGAACACACCAACGAGTGTGCCGTCGGATGAGAGGACGGTGTTAATGATGCCGTCGGGCTGGCACAGGCGGGCGCCTTCCAGCATTTCCTCGGCCACGGGGTTGCCGTCCAGTTTGCCGATTTCGACCCCCGGATGGATCCGGTTATATTCGGGATCGAGAGTCAGGCTATGGTTATAGGCAATGGTGGAGCGTGCGGCCAGGCCCGGCACGATGGATTTCCGTCCACCGCCGAATCCGGCATGATAATGGTAAGTGGCCGCGCCCAGCAGGATCAACCGGTCGGCTTCCACGGCGCGCCGGCTGACGCGCACGTCATGGCCCCGCCGGGTCGTGCCGACCGTGACCAGGTTGCGGTCGTCATCGGGGTCATGAAAAAAAATCCGATCTTCAAACACTTTGGCGTTTTCCGCGCCCAGGATTGACCGGATTTCGTCCGGGGTAGGGTGGCGGTGAATACCTGAGGCTATCAGGATAAACAGGTTCTCCAGCCGGCATTGATTGTCCATCCAGCCGCGGAGCAGGACGGACAGGATGCGGTCCACCGCTGTTTTGCGGGTATGATCGGAGACAACCAGGCAGGCGGATTCGCCCGGCTGGATAAGAGAAAACATGGAAGGTCCCGTGGCTTGGGGCCAGAGGGGCTGTTCCAATGCTTTCCGGATATCCGACTCGGACAGGGGATCGGCCTGGCAGGCCGGCTGCAAGGTTCCCAGGCATTCGGCCTGATCAGGTGGAATCAAAATCGGTGGATCGAAATCAGGCATTTAATGGAACCAAAGGTATCAGGGTTCGGGGTTCAGGAAATCCGGGAGGGCAGGCCCGTATCGTATTTCAGATTTTTGATTTATGATTGAAAGTTTCGATATCTTCCCGCTCTCTCCCGAACCCTGAACCCCTCACATTCCCAATTTCCTATTGCACGCCGCGATCGACCATGGCTCGGACGATTTTTTCCAGGGCCAGGCAGTAAGCGCCCTGCCGGAGGGATACCTTCTTTCGAGTTGCGGTATCCCTGACGCACGCGTAGGCCTTGCGCAGGCGGGTGAAGAGACGATTGTTCACATCTTCTTCTTCCCAGTAGAATCCCTCGCGGTTCTGGACCCACTCGAAATAGGAAACGATCACGCCTCCGGCGTTGGCCAGGATGTCGGGCACCACCAGCACATTCTTGGATTCCAGGATCTGGTCCGCTTCCGGCGTCGTGGGGCCGTTGGCGCCCTCGACAATTAGCTTGGCCTTGATGCCGGCGGCGTTGTCCGCCGTGATCATGTTTTCCTTGGCGCAGGGAAGCAGGACATCGCAGGGAGCGGAGGTAAAGTCGGCCAGTGGTTTTCCGCCAGGGAATCCTTCGATGCCGCCGGTCTGATCGCGATGTTTGATCATCGCCGGAATGTCCAGTCCGTCCGGGTTCTGGACGCTGCCCGTAATGTCGCTGACGCCCGTGACCTTGATGCCGCGGGCATGGCAGTCGAGGGCGGCATGCGAGCCGACATTGCCGAAGCCCTGGATACCGACGGTGTAATTTTCCAGGCCGAGTTCCTTGGCCGCTTCCAGCATGGTGCAGACCACACCGCGGCCGGTGGCTTCTTTTCGTCCCAGCGAACCGCCCAGGGCAATCGGCTTGCCGGTGACCACACCGTAGGCGGAGTCGCGGTGCTTGCGATACTCGTCGAAGATCCACGCCATCTCGCGGGCGCTGGTGCCCATATCAGGAGCGGGAATATCGATGTTGGGACCGATATCGTTGACAAGCCGGAAGGTGTACTTGCGGACCAGCCGTTCCAATTCCGTGGGCGTCAGCGTCTTGGGGTCCACCGTGATCCCGCCCTTGGCGCCGCCGTAGGGAATATCCACCAGGGCGGTTTTCAGGGTCATCCACAGGGCCAGGGCCTTGACTTCGTCCAGGTCCACTTCAGGATGAAACCGGATGCCGCCCTTATAAGGACCCAGCACGTCGCTGTGCTGGATGCGGTAGCAATTAAAGACTTTAAGCGAGCCTGTATCCAGCTGGACGGTGGCACGGAACATGATCACCTTGTCAGGAATCGTCATCCGTTCGATGATCTGCATGCCCGGATATCGTTTGCCCAGGGTCAGCAAATCAGCGGTTTTCTGGACCAAGCTGATGGCGTTCTCCAAAACCGTTCCCATGATTTTCTCCTTTTGTTGCTGTGTTACTAAAAAAAAGTGATAGCATGTTGTCGAGTTGGATTCAAGGAAAAATGGCCAATGAATCTTCAGGAATTACAGGAGAAGCTTAAGCAGGCTAGTCAGCCGTCGGTCCGCCGGTTCCACGCGCTCATGGCGCGCCGGATCAAGACCATTCTGATGGTATCGAGCCGGTATGAGGCTTTCAGCCTCGAGTGGGATGGCAGTCTGACGGAGGATATTTACGGGGCCTTTTCGCTTCTGCACTTGCAGAATGTGCCGCAACTTGCCACGGTGACATCCGCGCGGGAAGCGCTGGAAGCGCTGCGCCGCGATAAATACGATCTGGTGCTCGTGTCCTCGAACCTGGCGGATATGACGATTCCGGAGTTCGGCCAGGCGGTGAAAGCCGAGCATCCCGGGTTGCCGGTGGTCATGCTGATCTTTGCGATCGGCGGTGTCCTGGGCGTCCAGCATGCCAATGCCTACCAGGGCGTGGACTATGTGTTTTCCTGGCAGGGCAGCGCCAAGGTTCTGCTCTCGATCATCAAGCTGGTCGAGGATGCCCTCAATATTGATCAGGATATCCCGAATGTCCGCATCGGCGTGATCCTGGTAATTGAGGACTCGATCAAGCAATACTCGTTTTTCCTGCCCTACCTCTATGCCATTATCATGAAGCAGGCTTTTTCGCGGGTCCCCTACGGCGTTGATGAAAATGAGCGCCAGCTCCGTACGCGTACCCGGCCGAAAATACTCCTGGCTCAGTCCTTCGCCGAGGCCGAACGCCTGGTCAACCGCTATCAGCCGTTCCTGCATGGCGTGATTTCAGACTTGCGCATTGCCGTCGAGGAGCGCAAGGACCGCCAGGTTGGCCGTGACTTTTTACGACGGCTGAAGGAAACCGTTCCCGGTCTGCCGATCCTGCTGATGTCGGCGGACGAGTCGGCCCCGGAGGTTGCCCGGTCACTGGGCATCGAGTTCGTGGATAAGAAATCGCCAAGGTTTGTCCGCGGCTTGGAAGATTTCTGCGTGGCAGGACTGGGTTTCGGTGATTTTGTGTTTCGTGACCGGGAGGGGCGGGAAATCCGGCGTGCCCGGAGCCTGCGGGAATTTGAAGACGCCTTGCGTTCGGTGCCGGAAGAATCCATCGAATATCACAGTCGGCGGAACCAGTTTTCGCACTGGTTGTTGGCCCAGGGGGAAACCAGCCTGGCCGAGTTGCTGCGTCCCCTGCAGTTGCCGGATTTCAAGTCGATCGAAGAGATGCGGGACTTTTTCGGCATGGCCATTAAGACGGTGCGCCGCGAGAAACACCGGGGGATTGTGGCGGACTTCCGTCCCGACGATTTTGAGCCGGACTACCTGTTCCTGATGACGGGCCGCGGCAGTCTGGGCGGGAAGGCCCGGGGCCTGGCGTTCATGTCCCAACTGTTGACCCGGCAGTTTCCCGGCAATCGGCTGGGCGGATTCGAGGTTCGGTTTCCGCACACGCTGGTGATTACCACTGACGAGTTCATGGCCGGCAACGACTTGGAAGTCTTTGCCGTCGAGTGCCGGGATGATGCTCTACTGCGGGATCGTTTTCTCCAGGCCCGGCTTCCGGAAATCCTGGAGCAGAAACTCCGTTCCTATATCGAGCAGGTGCATGTGCCCTTGGCGGTCCGATCGTCCAGTTACATGGAGGATTCATCGAGCCAGCCATTCGCCGGGCTTTACGAAACCTGTATGCTGCCAAATGTCGCGGAGGACGCCGATCGGCGGTTCGAACAGCTGTGTCAGGCCGTGAAGATGGTTTATGCCTCGGCCTATACGGTGTCCATTAAGCGGTATTTTCAGACCCTCAAGTTGAACATGGAAGAAGAAAAAATGGCGGTTATCGTGCAGGAACTTGTTGGCCGCCGGTATGGGACGTTGTTTTACCCTGCCATTTCGGGGGTTGCCCAGTCGTTTAATTATTATCCGTTTGCGCGCATGGAACCGGATGACGGCGTGGCTTCGGTGGCCCTGGGATTCGGGAAAATGGTGGTCGAGGGCGGGGAAGTGTTCCGGTTTTGTCCTCGTTATCCGTCCATCCTGCCGCAGGCCGGTACCCCGCGGGAATTGATGCGGGTCTCCCAGAAGCAGTTTTACGCGCTGGATCTGACCCAGGTGGAACTGGAACTGAGCTTCGGCAAGGGCTCCAATCTCAGCCTCTTTGAGCTGGAGCAGGCGGAGCGGGATTTGACCCTGCATCCTGTTGCCAGCGCCATTTCCGCCCAGGATGATCGTCTCGTGGATGACCTGGCGGAAGAAGGCGTTCGCGTGGTGACCTTTGCGCCGGTGCTGAAACAACGGCTGTTTCCGCTCGCCGATATTTTGAACGAATTGCTCAAGGCCGGTAAGGAAAGCATGGGTACGGATGTGGAAATTGAATTTGCCGCCAACGTGGATTATCATCCGGATACCCAACCGGAGTTCTATCTGCTTCAAATCCGGCCGATGGTGTCCTCGCGGGAACGCGTGGCCATAAAGTTGGAAGCGGTGGATCGGAGCCTGGCCCTTTGCGCCAGCCGGAAAGTCATGGGCAACGGCGTGGTTGAAAACATCCACGATATCGTTTATTGTCATCCTGATCGGTTTGATTTCAGTCAATCGCGCGCCATTGCCGAGGCGATTGGACGGTTGAACCAGTCCCTGTTAAATCAACAGCGCCGCTATGTCCTGATCGGGCCGGGCCGTTGGGGCACGCGGGTGCCTTCGCTGGGTGTCCCGGTAAACTGGGATCAGGTTGCCGGCGCGGTTGTGATCGTGGAAACGGCGGTCCCTGGCCGGCCGGTGGATCCTTCCCAGGGCGCGCATTTTTTCCATAACCTGGCGTCGTCGGGGATCGGGTACTTTTCGATTCTCGATAATGATGCGGAGAATTACGTGCGCTGGGAAGCCTTGGAAGGGTTTTCGGCTGTAAATGGGGATCAGGGAGTCAGGCACATCCGCCTGGAACGTCCGGTTACAGTCTTTATGGATGCCTTGAATCATAGGGGTCTGATTGTTCCGGCGTAGGGGGCTCCGGTCTGAGCGGGGTGGAAAAGTAAAATATTGTGACTATTCAGCGAATCCATCCGGCTTTGGAGTGCGCTAAAAAAACGGTCGGATACGAGCACGGAGTACGGAAGCAATATAGGTGTATTCCAGTGGCGATGGTTGCGTGGACGACATAACTGCGTATCGGTGGATTCTTGGAGGGAACATGGCGACTACCAGTCAAGCGGCACGAGGGCCTAACGTCCGCGTGCAGTTGGTTCAGATGACTGTGATTCCCGGCCAGCCGGAGATCAACACGGCGGCCATATTGTGCGCCCTCGATGCGGCGCGTAAGGTCTGCGCCGACGTGGTGGTTTTCCCGGAAATGGCGATTCCTGGCTACCTGATCGGCGATGGGTGGGAGCGCGACGCCTTTCTCCGTGAATGTGAAGCCTGCGGCGAGCGCCTCCGGGAGGCGTCGGATGGAATAATTATCGTGTTCGGCAATGTGGCCATGGATTGGGCCCGGTGCAACGAGGATGGCCGGGTTCGGAAGTATAACGCCCTGTTTGTGGCGCAGGATCGTCGGTTCATCGGGCCGCAAAACGGTCCTTATCCGTTTGTCATTAAAATCCTCCAGCCGAACTACCGGGCATTTGACGAAAGCCGGTATTTTTACGATCTGCGCAAACTGGCCCTGGAATCCGGCCGTCCCCTGGAAGAGATGATCGCGCCGGTCGCGGCCGGCCGGTGGACGCTGGGTTGCGTCGTGTGCGAGGATGCCTGGGATGAAAATTACAGCGTTTCGCCTTTGCGCATGCTGACCCAACAGCCCGTGGACCTGCTGATCAACATCAGTTGTTCGCCCTTTACCTTCAATAAGAACCAAAAACGTGGGGCAATCTTTTCGGCCCATGCCGCTGCGCTTGGCAAACCGCTCGTTTACGTAAACAATGTCGGGATCCAGAACGATGGCAAGACCATATGCATCTTCGATGGTTCGTCCTCCGTCTATGACGGCGCCGGAGGGTGCGTGAGTTTGCCGGCTTTTGAGGAAGGTGTGCTGACGCAGGAGATTCCCCTCAATGGGGCCGCGTTCGGCGTGTCCGTCGAATTGAAGGATGAGGGGATCGGTGAAATCTATCGGGCTCTGCTGTATGGTGTCCGGGCATTTCTGGCCCAGTGCGAAATCAGTCGGGTGATTGTTGGCGTATCCGGCGGCATTGATTCCGCGGTGGTGGCCGCCCTGTTCAGCCGACTGCTGGATCGGGAACAGCTCCTGCTGGCGAACCTGCCCGGCCCGTTTACTTCTCCGACGACCGTTGCCCTGGCCCGCCGGCTGGCCGGGGACCTGCGCTGTTATTACACCGAACTGCCGATCGGTGCCGGTGTGAGCCTGACAAAAACACAGGTTGACGGGCTGGAAATTACCTCACGAGACGGGGCCTTGAAAACGCGTCTACAGCTTACGGACTTCATGGTCGAAAATGTGCAGGCGCGGGATCGATCAGCCCGTGTATTGGCCGCCCTGGCCGCCGCGTTTGGCGGTGTTTTCACCTGTAATGCCAACAAGGCGGAAACCACAGTAGGCTATGCGACCTTGTACGGCGATCTGGCCGGGTTCCTGGCGCCTATCGCCGATTTATGGAAAGGGGAAGTGTATCAACTGGCCCGGTATCTTAATGAACAGGTCTTTCAACGGGAAGTCATTCCCCAAGGATGTTTTGACCTGGCGCCGTCGGCGGAACTCAGCCCGGCGCAGGACGTGGATCAAGGCAAGGGCGATCCGTTGATTTATCCGTATCATGACCGGCTCTTCGCGTCCTGGGTCGAGAGGTGGGTCCAGACAACGCCGGAGGAAATCCTGGAATGGTACCAGGCGGGCGATCTTGAGAAGCAACTGAGTTATGAGGGCAAGGTGGCCGACATCTTTCCTGATGCGCGGTCCTTTGTGGCCGACCTGGAGCGATGGTGGAAGCAATACCAGGGAATGGGGGTGGTGAAACGGGTTCAAGCCCCGCCGATCCTGGCGGTAAAAAGGCGGACCTTCGGTTTCGACCACCGCGAGTCGCAGATGACGCCCTGGTTCAGCCGGCGCTACCAGGAGCTGAAAGCCCTTATTCTTCAAGGTTCCTTATAAAACCTTACAGGATGAATATCGCGCCGAGACGCTGAGGCGCAGAGAATGAATGAAAATGAGATAGGGACAATCGTGATTGAGACGGCGATCGCTGTCCATCGCGAACTTGGCCCGGGACTTTTAGAGATGGTCTATGAGGTTGCACTCGCAACCGAATTGCAGAGGCGAGGATTGAAAGTTGAACGACAGATTCCTGTCCCGATAGAGTTTAAGGGGCTTAAATTCGATGAAGGATTCCAAGCAGATATGATTTCGAGGGAAAAGTCATCTTGGAATTGAAAACGATAGAAAAGATAATCCCTGCACATAAGAAACAAATTCAAACGTATCTACGACTCACAGGAGGCAAGTTGGGTTATTTGCTTAACTTTGGGGAAGCGCTAATGAAGAGTGGTATTACCCGTGCCGTCAATGGTCTTGAAGAATAGCTCACTGCGTCTCTGCGCGAGATAATCTTTTCGGCTTGGTTTTTGATTTACTCCGCCAGTGCTTGTGAGTATTCTATTTTGGTTGTCATCAACCATTAACTAATCAGGCAATAGAGGTGAATATCATGCCAAACAATCCACATCCATCGCAATCCGCCGACGCCATGCCTCCGGAAGAAGATTTCCTGTCATTGCGCGACATTCTGGTCATGATACTCCGCCACCGCTGGCCCATCGCGATTTTTGTCCTGCTGGCCACCTTGGCGGCGGGAATATATTTTATCATCCAACCGCGAGAATACAAGGCCGAAGGCTATCTGCAGGTGATCCCACCGGTGTCCCTCGAGGGCAAGGTGGATAGAGACCTGTTTGAAACCATAATCGTCTCGCATCTGCAGAAGGTGTCCTCCGCCTTTCTCGCTAAAAATGTGGCCGACGCGCTGAAAACCAATGGTATTGAAATCACACCGATCGCGTTGAGCAGGAACATCAAAATCACGCGGCCGCCCAAGACCGACCTGATCCGCCTGGTGGCCGGTGAAAAGTCGCCCGACAATGCGATCCACATCGTGCGCCACTGGATCCGCCTGTATCAGGAAAGTGTTCAAAAGAACAATATCCGCGCGACATTGTCCCAGGTTCATCTGCTGTTAAAACAGGCCCAGTCTGACACCATGGAAAAGCAGGCCGCCGTGGATAAATTGAAATCCCAGGCGGACCAGACAGCATCGCTGGTAACGGTTTCGCGCGCGGTGGACGACCGCCAGTTATGGAGTGATCTGGCCCAGAAAACGGCGCCGGACAAGGAATCTCTCAAAAAGCTGTCGGAAATTCACATCAAGGGCCAGGAGCAAAGCGCGGAATATATCAATCTAAAAATCACGTTGAACAATGCGGAACAGTTATTGTCGTCTACCCGGGCCAAGCGCGCTTTTTACCAGGACGTCGAACGGATGCTCGATGCGCGCGCGAGCGCCAACGGCAATGATAAAGTGAAGAAATCCGAGGGCGAGTCCAAGGACTCGGAGGCTGCGCTCTATGTGCAAACTATCCTCAAGAACAGTGATATTATTCAGTTCGGCGAACCGGGGCTGATATCGGCCAGCCGCGGCGCTTTAAAAAAAACCGCCGTGGTATTTGTGGGGGCGCTTTTTCTTTCGTGTTTTTGCGCCTTTTTGTACGAGTGGAGCAAGGGTATTCTGTCTTCCCGGTAACGCAGCATTGTAATTGTTTTGTAGTTACTCGCGGGTAATGTTTGTATGAAGCCGAAAATCATTCCAACCTCCATACCTGATTTGGTGCTTCTTGAGATTGACTATTGCCGGGACGAACGGGGGTTTTTTATCGAGGCCTGGCACAAACGTGATTTTGCCGCCGCGGGATTGGCGGTGGAGTTCGTGCAGGAAAATCATTCCCGTTCCGGCAAGGGGGTTCTGCGGGGAATGCATTACCAGGACATGGCCGCTCCCTTGATCAAACTGGTCCGGTGCACGCTGGGCGCGATCTATGACGTCGCCGTGGATTTGCGCGTCGGCTCCCCGACGTTCGGGCGCTGGTTTGGCGTAGAGTTGTCGGCCGAAAATAAATGGCAGATTGTCGTGCCCATCGGTTTTGCTCACGGGTTTGTCGCATTGACTGAATTCGTGGAAATCCAGTATAAGCAAACCAATTACTATACCCCGTCTTCGGAAGGCACCTTGAGCTGGAATGATCCGGAGATCGGCATCCAATGGCCGATTCGGGATCCCGTTCTATCGAAGCGGGACGCGCGGGCGATGAGCCTGCGCTGTTATTTGCAGAACCCTGTTTTCAGTTATCCCGTTCATGAGATAACCGGGAATACACCGAAAGATAAAGGGGTGAGTTCTGTATGAATGAATATCTTTCCATTGTGATCCCCGTTTATAATTCGGAGCGCATTTTTCCGGAGCTTTATCGTCGTTTGATAAAGGCCTTGGAGAACATTGTTGATTCTTTTGAAATTATTGCGGTTGTGGACGGGTGTCGGGATCAATCCTATAACGTCATTCAGGCGTTGAGCGCAAAGGATGCCAGGATAAAGGCGATTGAGTTTTCAAGAAATTTCGGTCATCAGGCGGCTATTACCGCCGGTCTTTCAATGGCCTCCGGAAACATGGTGGCCATCATGGACGATGACTTGGAGGATCCCCCGGAAACACTGCCTTTACTGGTTGCCAGGGTTCGTGAGGGATTTGATGTCGTCTATGGCATAAGGCGTAAAAGGAAGCGCGCGTTGATTCATCGGTTTTTCTTTACAGCATTTTACCGGATCTTAAGCGGCTTGGTGGATGTGCACATGCCTGGAGATGCCGGTGATTTTTGCGTTATGACCCGGCGTGTCGTCAACGCATTGAATGCCATGCCGGAAAATAACCGCTACCTGCGGGGCTTACGGGCCTGGGCCGGGTTTGATCAAACCGGGATTGAATATGAACGCGGGGACCGGTTTGCCAGCGAATCCGGATACAATTTTGGCAAGTATTTTAAACTGGCCTTGGATGCCATTTTCTCGTTTTCGTACAAACCCCTGGAATATGTGTCGAAAATCGGATTTGTGATTGCGTTGGGCAGTTTTATTTACGGTCTCTATGTGATTTTTATAGGTAGAATACTGGTGGCGCCGGGCTGGTCTTCGCTCTTTATTGCCATATTGTTTTTCTCCGGTGTTCAGCTTATATCGATTGGCATTATCGGGCAGTATCTGGCGCGGATCTATGATGAAATAAAACAGCGGCCAAAGTTTATCATCAAACGGACAGTCGGATTTGAAAAAGAAATCTTACCATGATGAAGCAGGCTGAGTTGTTTGCCAACAAAAACGTGATGATCACCGGCGGTCTGGGGATGATCGGCAGTACGATCGCGCACAAACTGGTCCCGCTGGGCGCCCGCGTCACTTTGGTGGATGCCTTTATCGAACCTTACGGGGCCAATGATTATAATATTGAAGGCATCCGCGATAACGTTCAAATCAGCGTTACGGACATTCGAGATAAAGATGCTATTCGGCATTTGGTTAAAAAGCAGGATATCATCTTCAATCTTGCCGGGCAGGTTAGCCATAACGACAGCCTGAAGAACCCTTTTTTGGACGCCGATATTAATTATATCGGGCATTTGAATGTTCTGGAATGTGTGCGCAGGAATGCGCCGGAGGCCGTGGTGTTGTTCGCCGGGTCGCGTCTGCAGTTCGGGCGCATTGAAAAGAATCCGGTGGATGAATCGCATCCGCTCCAGCCGCGCACCCCCTATGCCCTCAACAAAACCGCGGCCGAGAACATGTATTTGTTTTACCACCAGGTCCACCGGTTGCGTTGCGTGGTATTCCGGATTGCGAACCCTTACGGGCCGCGATCCCAGATGAAACATTCCAAGTATTCCATGGTGAACTGGTTTATCCGGCAAGCCATGGATAACCAGGCGATCAAAGTATTTGGAGACGGTCTCCAGGTTCGCGATTATATTTATGTGGATGATCTGGCCGAAGCTTTTATCCGGGCCGCTGTGAGCGAGGCGTGCATGGGCAACGTGTTCAATGTCGGCAGTGGAGTGGGGACCCGTTTTCGAGATATGGCCGAAACGATTGTGCGCGCCGCTAAAGGCGGAACGGTGGAGTTCGTGCCCTGGCCCCATGATTATATCAACGTGGAAACCGGGGATTATGTCACGGATATAGCGCGGATCTGCGAAGCGGTCAGCTGGCGGCCGGCCACCGCGTTTGATGTTGGCATCGAGCGGACCGTGGCGTATTACCGGAAGAATAAGAGCTATTATTGGTAAGATTTGTTACCTGCCAATCATCTGCGGAAGAGCCATGCGAAAATAACACTTCCCTTTCCTGTAAAACAATGATGATATGACCAAAATAGTTGTTCATCAGTAGATAGAGCCTGTCCCGTTATTCCGTGGGTCTTGAAAACACAGGGCATATCGTATTAAAGAGGAGGGGCAAGAGTACCCTAAAAGGATACTTTGCCCCAAATCCGTGTGTTATAGTGCCCGATG
>Ga0180015_1000353_pt1 | contig 13473 bp, 16 predicted proteins | sample KR13_S2_MetaG_FD_116508 | JGI IMG/M metagenome (GOLD analysis project Ga0180015, IMG submission 116508) | Groundwater microbial communities from the Olkiluoto Island deep subsurface site, Finland - KR13_S2_MetaG | ecosystem: Environmental > Aquatic > Deep subsurface > Groundwater | place...
CGCAAGAATCACGGTCGCCGCGAAATATATTTCCGGGTTCCTCCCGGAAATATATCAGTCGAACATATTGCCCGGATTCAGCCGGCTTTCGGGATCGAAAACGCGCTTGACCGCGCGCATGGCGTCAATCCCGGCGTCGCCGTACATGAGTTGAAGCAACGGTTTCTTCAGTTTGCCGATGCCATGCTCGGCGGACACGGTGCCGCCCCACCCCAGCGCCTGTTTCGCCAATTCCAAATAGAGCGCCTTCCCGCGCCGGTATTCCACCAGATCGCGCGGCAGGATATTCACATGCACGTGGTTATTGCCAATATGCCCGAAAATCACGTAGTCGAGCTTCTCGGCTTCCAGCAGTTGATGATACGTCGCCAGCATTTTCTCCAAGGCCTCATCCGGCACGGCAAAATCCGTACCCAGCTTGGTCAAACCGGGATTAGCGGCCGCACGCTCGCCGATCCGTTGATTGACCGCTTCCGGCAGGGCGTGACGAAATGCTTTCAGTCGCTCCGTTTCTTCCGGCGACGTCGCCGTCCAGGCGCTATCCGACCGGCTCCCGCAGGCCTCCAGCGAAGCCAGAAGCGCCTCGGCGGCTTCTTCCATCGAGTTTTCCGTAGCGGCCAGTTCGATATAAACGGCGGAACCTGCGTCCGACGGCAACGCCGGAATCGGAGATGAAGGCCCCACCTTTTGTTTCTGTTCCCGGAGCAGATCCAGGGCATGGGCATCAAAATATTCCAGCGCCAGCGGTCGGCTCGGCAGGCTGGATTTTTCGCCGGATACAGACTCGATCCTTGCACTTCGAACAAACGCCAATGCCTCGGACTCTGAGGGAAAGAAACCGATAACGCCCAGGATCATCTCCGGGGCCGGGATCAGCATGATTTCAATCTCCGTAAAAACGCCGAGCGTTCCTTCGGAACCGATAAATAAGTCCAGCAAGTCCATGCCGGGTTGGGAAAAATAGCCGGCCGCATTCTTGATCGGAGGCATGACATAGCCGGGGATGACACCCTCCCTGATCATCCGATCCGGCAACGCCAGTTGAAATTGCCCCTGATCGGCAGCGAGGCATGCGCCGCGCCGCAGATCGAGGATGGACCCATCCGCCAGAACCATGCGCAGACGCGCAACATAATGCCGGGTGGAACCGTAAAACAACGTGCGGGCACCGGAGGCGTTGCAGGCTGTCATTCCGCCCAGGGTGGCCGATCGCTCGGTGGGATCGGGAGGAAACATCCAGACGCCCGACTGGCGGAACGCCGCCAAGGCTTCCCGATCCCCGGCCGGCCAATCCTCCTCTCCCGGAAACGTTTTTTTCTCAATAGCCTTATCAAGGGCTTCGAGCGTCACCCCCGGCTGGCACCGGAGATAAACCCGGTCCTGCCCGGCATCATGGCGAAGGCCCAGGATGCGATCCATTTTATCGAGACTGACCAGCCAGCCAGCGGCACGGCCCCGCCGGTAATCCCGGTGCGCGCGCCGGACAGCGTCACGGGTACTTTGGCTTGACCCGTGGCCCGCAGAATGACAATCAGATCCGATTCCGTCCGTGGAAAGAAAAGGCGTTCCGCGCGGCCGCACAGGCGGGATTCATCGGTCAGATAGCTGGCGGCGGAGTCCGGGGACTGTGCCGGCGGAAAGACGCGTTCCGCGACTGCGCCATCGAGGCAAATAGCGGTGAGGATATTATTCATGGAAAATAATTTACAGTAGGGGTGCTGCTTGCTGCGCCCCAGCATTTTCATTGTCTCAAAGCGCCATTATGGACGGCATGAAAAACGGTCCCCCATTTTCCATCGCACAGCCCTTAATAGGCTATGGCGCGGAGATGTGTTTGTCAAGAATCCGTCTTTGCCGGGCCGGTTGTATCCCCCAAGCGGGAGGCGCGGAGCTGGCCGCAGGCAGCTTTGACACCGGCACCTTTGGATGCTCGCAGCGTGGCGTTGATCCCGGCGCGCTCCAAGACAGCAATGAACAGGACCGCTGCGGTCAGGGCCGACGGACGACCCCCGAACTCGGCCACCTCGCTTAATGGAATCAGGTTCACCCGGGCATGCACCGGCTTGAGCAGGCGGGCCAGGGCCTTGGCCTGCTCAGCCGTATCGTTCACGCCGCGGATCAGGGTGTATTCAAACGTGATCAGGCGCCCGGTTTTCTTGGCGTAATCCCGGCAGGCCGGAATCAGGTCGGCCAACGGATAGATGCGATTGACCGGCATCAGGCGGGAGCGCAGGGCGTCATCCGGCGCATGGAGCGAAATCGAGAGCTCCACCTGCAGGCCTTCCTCCGCCAGGCGCCGGATTCCCGGGATGATGCCGCAGGTGCTGATCGTGATGCGGCGGGCGCCGACGCTGAGCCCGCTGGGATCGTTGACAATCCGGACCGCCTTCAATACGGCGTCATAATTGTCCAGCGGCTCGCCGATGCCCATCCAGACCACGTGCGACGGTGTGGCGCCCAACTCGCGCGCCGCGGCCAGCACTTCGCCCACCATTTCACCGGCCTGGAGATTGCGGCGGAACCCCGCCTGCCCGCTGGCGCAAAAGCCACACTTGAACTTGCACCCCACCTGGCTCGACACACAGACCGTCGCTCGCCCCTTGGCAGGGATAACCACCGCCTCGACGCATTCACCATCTCGCAGGGTCAGGAGTAATTTACGGGCCGCATGCGCGCCCTGTTCGCCAGCGGATTGAACCGCCGCGGCGGGTGACAGCGACCAAGCTTCCGCCAGCGCCTTCCGGAACGCGGCGGGAACGTTCTTCATCTCGTCCCAAGCCGTCACACGCCGGACGTACAGCCAGTTCCAAATCTGTTCGGCACGGAAGGCTGGCTGGCGCAGGTCTAGGCAGACCTGTTTCAATTCCGCGCGAGTCAGATCATGAATGAGGAGCTGTTGGTTCACGCCAATTGTCTCCGATGAATGTTTCGGAAGCCGAAACATTCATAACGCCCCGAAACCGGGCGAGCATGGAATGAGAACATCCTGTATGAAGTAAAGTTATTGTTCACAAAACATCTCTCTCCTGAAGCCCGAACCCTGACCTCCCATCTTTAACCCACCGTCTCCGCCTTCATCGCCTCGATCAGCCGTTCCACCTGCGGCCGGGGATCGATCTCGCACAGCGCATGGGCATCCGTGCCCAGGTGAAAATCGACGCCAGCCTCAAATCCCACGTCCAGGTACCGGCGCGCAAACGGCACATCCCGGATCAGATGCCGGGTGCTAATTTCCCAAGCCACGTAGGGCCGGCGGGCGAGAGCAAACAACTCAGCCAGTTCGTCATTCGTGATCAAGCGCGTCATAGCCCGGACATCATCCAGATAAGCCGACAAATAGCAGCCCAGATACGGATGGGCAATGCAATGGGCACGACCGCTGGGAATTAATTTCCGGAGTATAGCCAGGGTGTGTTCTTTGTACCCAAGGGGAGAAGGATGATCCGGATGCTCCCACCCCTGTTCCGGATGGGCCACGCTCTGCACGTGGTAATGATTGCAGGCATACAGGCGATAATCGATGGCTTGGATATCAGCCAGGGACTCCGCATAGCGGTCAATTCCATAGGCCGAAAGTTCGGCGCCTAGGATCACTTCCACGCGATGAGGGCGTCGGCTGACGTCCGACTTCAGGCTGGCCAGGTTGGCATCGAGATGACTATCGCCCGGATGATGGTGATCCACCAAAGCCATGCTTTTCAAGCCCAGCCGGTCCGCTGTGGCCAGGACATGCTCTGGGGTCATTTCGGGCGCCGCACAGGTTGAATAAGTTGTGTGAATGTGCCAGTTCCGGTCGGCCAGCGCGCGCAATTTTGATGCAATTTTCGGGTTGAACATGAGAAATGAATTGAATTAGACGGCTACGCCGCAATCCGTCAGCTGACGGACCGTTCTATTGAACGGCCTCTACAATAATTTTGCCCGCCTGCATTGCTGGCGGCGTTGCGGGCAGGTGTAGAGGCGGTTCGAGCCGCCTCTTTGGGCGACGAGCACTGCAACGGATTGAAATTCCTATACGTCACTTAAGGCCAACCTCAAATCCCAAGCCGCGAAGTTTTCCTTCCAGCGACGGAGCGGATGATGGGAGAACAATGCGGGTAAAGCGGAATTCCCTCCGGATCGGATAGTCTTGCCTTTGCTGTTCAAAGTCCTCGGCGCGCCCCTGGGGTTCGCGCCCGGCGATCTCCCGCAGGCGGCGGTCATCGGCTTCGATGTCATAGACTTGCCGCGCAATGTCATCGAGCAGGGCTTCCTCCGGCCGGTCAAGGGTGGCCAGTCTAATTTCCGGAACGAGCGGCGGGGGCAGTAAGCCATCCGGCGTCCAAGTTGGTGCAACCCCCAGGAACCGGCAGGCTTCCCGATAGACCATGACCGTACCCATGACCTTGCCTTCAAACGAATGGCCGGCAATATGGGGTGTGCCCAGGTCCGCTTTTGCAAGGACATCGGGCCGAAATACCGGTTCGCCTTCCCAAGTATCCAACACGACGTGCGCCACAATGCCCTTGTCCAGAGCGGCCAGCAGGGCGTCGGAATCCATCACGCCGCCGCGCGCGGAATTGATGAACACTCCGGCGCGCTTCATCCGCTCAAAAAAACGACAATCCGCCATCCGGATCGTTGGATAGGATCCTGCTTTGGTGACAGGTATATGCAATGTAACGATATCCGAGACCGAAAGCACTTCGTCCAACGGCCGAAAGATAGGGTCCGCGGTGGCGTCGCCCCGGGGCGGATCATTTTGCAGGACCCGCAGGCCCAGCGCCGCGGCCTTTTGGACAACCCGGCTCCCCACATTGCCCACCCCGATCACCCCGATGGTCTTCCCCGCCAGCGTCAGGCCGTGGCGCCGGCCCAGGCACAGCAGGGCCGTCACAACATATTCCGACACGCTGTCGGCATTGCATCCGGCAGCAGAGCACCAGGTGATTCCCGCCTTCTCCAGGTAATCGGTGTCCAGGTGATCGATGCCGATGGTGGCGGTCCCCACGAACCGGACACGGCTCCTTTCCAGGAGGACGCGATTCACCCGTGTGGTGGAACGGACGGCCAGCAAGTCAACGTCGCGCACCCGTTCCGGGGTGATATCACGGGGCGCCAGCACCATGGCATCACCCAGCGTACGGAACGCCTCCTCGGCATATGGCATGTTCGTGGCACAGATGATTTTCATAGTAACCACTCAGGTATTCAGGGTTCGGCGATAGTGGAAGGCATTTCCGCGGCGCGCCATACTCGCCGACTGCCTCAGCAACGGCTTGAAGGCTTTCCTTCTCGGCTAAGGGCTTTGGCCCGGAACCCAGGCTAGAACCGCAGCTTTGCTTTATTTCCGATCCTTGCGGCCGGTTCTTCAATCGGCCGGCTGGACTGTCATATTCTTGTCGATCTTCTTCTGACCTTCCAGGGCTTCGCAGTAGGCGATCTTTTCCTTGACTGACGTCACCTTGATCTTGCCGACCTGTTTCATCTCGCTGTCGAGAACTTCGCCCGTGTCATTGTCGGTCAGGTTTTCCACCGAGCCGACATTGAACACCTGATCAACGCTGACGCCTTCGCGACTGCCGCGGTTAATGATGATCTTGTCACCGGCCTTGATGACCGTGCCTTCCCAGGGAATCTTCTCCAATTGCTTTGTCAGGAAATCCACGGCTTGCGCCACGGCATCTTCGCAGGCTTTGCCGACATTGTTTTTCTTGAACCCAGCCAAATTGGCGCCCACGACGGATCCGCTGTAGCCGACATCCAGTCCCTTGCGTCCGGCCTTGCCGACAACTTTTGTCGAGGCCTTCACCTGCCCGGTCGTGCTGTCAATGATGTAAATCGTGACATTGACTTCAGTCCGGTCGGTGGACCCGCCGACTCGGAATCCAAAAAGACTGACCCCGGCTCCGCCGCCGGTGGTGCTGTCCTGGACGTGGGTAACGGCGCCTTTCACCAGGAGCTGGGCCGGAGTCATCTGGCCGGTTTTCGGCGCTTTCTTGCCGCCGGCGGTCCGGCCGCTTGTCGCCAGATCCTGTTCCCCCATGGCTTCCTGGCGCATATCCTTTTCACCAAGGACAATAAATTTTTTTGACTGTTGAAGGGCATCGGTCATGATTTCACCGAACGCCGAGCCGATTTCCCACTGGCCGGACCAGCCGGCCTCGTTATCAAACTTGGCGACGCTAATACTATAGCGCAGGTTCCCGCTGTCGGCTCCGGTGGCCAACGAAAATGCCAAAATGCTCATTACTCCCGCAATCCCAAGCTGTCGTTTCATGATCCGCTCCTTCCCTTAAAGTTTTTCATCACGCCAGATCGCTCCCCCGCCAATCAATCAGGAGTTCATTATTTTCACAAATCCCATTATTTGTCAACGCACTTTATGCATATTAACGGGATGCCTCAGTTACAGGGGGGTGTAGCGGCGGGTCGCTAAAACCGCAATAGTATGCCGTTCTATCGAACGGCGGCTACAACTGAAGCCCTCCCTCTAATTCGGTTGCGCTCCATTCCCCCTGTAACTGAGGCATTACCATGTTACGCTATTTTATTTGGTAATTAGCTTCCAAGTAGAGCAGGTTCCCCCAATCTCAGGCTGGCCGATTCAATCGTTCCAAGGCCAGAATCAGCGCCTGGGTACCTAGCCGCGCGCCCCCATCCGCCTTCAATGCCGCATACAACCGATGGGCCAGCTTTAGTCCCGGCAAATCCAAGTTCATTCGTGTTGTCTCTTCAAGGGCAATCTGGAGATCCTTGATGAAATGCTCCACATAAAACCCAGGCTGGTAATCCTCCTTGAGCATACGGGGATAAAGATTGGCCAGACTCCATGACGCTGCCGCGCCACTCCCCACGCTGGCGAGCACCATGTCTGGATTCAAGCCGGCTTTTAGGGCATAGAGCAGCCCTTCGCACACGCCGATCATATTGGCGGCAATCATGATCTGGTTGACCATTTTCGTATGCTGGCCACTGCCGGCAGGACCTTGATGCACAATGGTTTTTCCCAAACATTGAAATAACGGCAAGGCGTGATCAAACGCCGCCTTGTCGCCTCCGACCATGATGGAAAGCCGAGCCTCGCGCGCGCCGATATCGCCGCCGGACACCGGCGCGTCCAGCGCCGGCACGCCCCGCTCCGCGGCGGCAAGGGCAATGCCCGCCGCCAGGCTTGGCTGGCTGGTCGTGAAATCGATCAGCAGACTGCCCCGACGCATCGACTGCAAGGCGCCATCAGGTCCCAGGATGACCGCCTCGACATCGGCCGGATACCCGACCATAGTGCAAACTGTTTCGACGTCAATCGCCGCCTCCCGCGGACTGCAGGCCCAGCGCGCGCCACGCCGGAGCAGGTTTTCTGCTTTGCTCTTCGTGCGGGTAAATACGGTCACCCCATGACCCGCCGCCAATAGGTGACCAGCCATGGAGTTGCCCATGACGCCGATTCCAATCCATGCAATGTTCACTAGCTGCTCTCCTGCCCCTGCGCTTCGCAGGCACTCCGATTACAGCCCTTTCCATCAAGGGTGCTAACCGAAATTTTCATTTCACACTTTGTTACGTCGTTCAAATCAAATGCATTCTCCGGTTGAATTTTACCGGCCCCTTCCGTCATCCAGCCCCCAGACAACCCGTCAAAATCTATTACCGCGCATCCCAAACTTCCGCCGCTCGCCGCCAGGAGTAAAAATCGGGTGAAGCCGCGTTGGTTACTTGATTCTCGTCAACCCATTCTCAACAATCGCCCGGAGCATGGTAACCAGCGAAGCTTGAACATCCATAGAGGTAGCATCCACGGACTCGACCTGGGCTTCGTAAACCCCATCGAAACAGCCCGTCGCGACACAGGCCTTAAGCATTTTGCGTTCCATTGGGGCGTCCTGAACGAGGTCAACATTCCCCAGCATGAAGGCCAGGCACGCGGCCACGCCGTAGGCGCCCCAATTGGAAATTGCCGCCAAGACCAGCACATCGGCGGCGACGCGCGTTGCCACTCCGCCCCTGCAGGGGCATTGACAAACGCGGCCCCATTTTAATATCCGCTTGACGTCCTCCTTGATCAGGCCGCAGCCAAGTTCGTTCCCGCCGTCGGCGATTCCGATGGTCAGGATGCCCCGGCGGGCAGCCTGCTCAATCAGGTGATAGGCGTGGGCTTGAGTTTGGGACTTGACCTCCAGCCCCCGGACCGTATGGAACACCCCCTTATCGTTAGGCCCGGTCTTTTCGACGGCGATGACAGCCTTGGGGGAGAGCTGGTCCAGAATCTCGATGGACCTTTCCAGCGCGCCTTGCGGGCCTTGGGGGAAATCAAGAAAACATCCTCGCTGGGCCGCATGATCTTTGCGTTTGAAAGTTCCGCGGGCAGGCCTGCCCGCCCTGCTGCTGCCTGACCCATCGGAGATGTCCAGACCCGTGGCCTGGCATGTAGCCCGGGCCGGCCCAGCGCATCGTTCCTCCGTAATGACAAACGGTCTGGCCCCAAGTCCAAGTTTCAGCGCCCTCGCCAGGCTCGCAACGCCCAGCGGCCCGTCCGTTTCGCCTTTTGGCAGGAAAGACGGCGCCCCCGCGCCTGTCAGAAATATCACGCTGTCGTCCTTCCCGACCGCCTCGGTCAGCCGCTTGGCGGCAAGGTAAGTCAGCGGGTGTTTTTGTTTGGCCCTGGCACTGTCGTAGAGCAAGCGGGTCTTGTCTCGCGGCCGGCCCTTTAGGTTCAGCTCCATCTCGACCGTACAAAGCCTATCGACGTATTCACCGATGATCTGGGGCATAATTATTCTCCCATCTTGCCGTAACTTGAATATTGCGCGATTATCGCGCAATATTCAGGTTATAATTTTCAATCGATTTCAGCATCACAGGAAAGCCTACTCATCCTTCCCGGAGTGTCAACGCCGTTTTTGACACGTCCAGGAATTCGTCTTGCCGCCACCCCGGGAACCTGTTAAGGTAAAGTTGTAGTGGAAAAAATAAGGCAAAAATCGGCAAGACATTCATGGCCAACACTCGAATCGGCGTATTAGGCGGCACATTCAACCCGGTGCATTTGGGGCATCTGATCCTGGCCCAGGATGCCTTGGACATCTTCGAACTGGACCGGGTCCTCTTCGTTCCCTGCGACAAGCCCCCTCACAAGGACGCTTCCTCCGTCATTCCCGCCACGCATCGCCTGGCCATGCTCCAGATGGCCCTCAAGGGCAATACGACTTTTGATATCTGCGACCTGGAGCTTAGGCGCGGCGGCACCACCTATACCGTGGACACCATGCGCGAATTGACCGGCTTGTATCAAGAGGCAGAACTGGTGTTCATCATCGGTTCCGATACATTTACAGAACTCCATCTCTGGCAGGAGATCGGCGCCTTGCTGAAGCTATGCCGGTTCGTCACCCTGGCCCGCCCCGGCTTTGATCTCAACGCGCTCAGCGAGGAGAAACTGAAACTGCCCCCCCCCTGGCCGCGGACACTCCTCAGCCAGGTGGCCAGGGGACATGCGGTGGAAATTTCCTCGTCGGACATCCGCCACCGCGCCGCCGAAGGAATGAGCATCCGCTACCTGACGCCGACACCTGTGGAACTCTACATTGCCGAACACAATCTTTATACAGGATAACCCCATGACGCTTTCCTCCCATGACCCGCTGAATCTGGCCCGCCTGGCGATGATCGCGATCGCCGACAAGCAGGGACGCCACACTGCGGCGTATGATGTGCGGGAGCGTTCCTTCCTCACGGACTACGTAATCATCGCCACCGGGCAAAACGCGCCGCATTTGAAGGCGCTCTTCACGGAAATCCGGCTTCGGCTCAAGGAGCTTGGCATGCCCTGTTTCCGCAAATGCGGCGATCCTGACAGCGGCTGGATCATGGCCGACTATTTCGACATCGTCATCCACCTGTTCCTGCCCGAAACCCGCGAGTATTACGCCCTCGACGAACTTCTCCACGACGCCCCGAAGATCGGCTGAGCCATGAGGAAGAGGTTAGAGCCTCAGAGATCAGAAAAACTGAAGACTTGCAGGCTGAGGAATGATTCCGTGGGGATTTTAAATCGCCAGGCCTTCAAGAAGCAGGAGGTCACGGTCCAGCGGACTGATATCCGAACGCGCACTGAGCTCGGATATCCCCTCAATTATAACCACGTCCTCCACGAGCATCCTGGTCAGATCGTCGAACCCTTCGCCGGACTGCGAGGCAACCTCTATCGCCGGCTGTTTTGAAGCCGCCACCAGACCGGTCGGCGCAGGACCACTCCCGGCCAGCCAATACCAGCCCCCCAGGCACAGCATTACAACAGCGGCAACTGCCAGCGCAGGACGTACCATCGCAACAGTCAAATCTCGGCACCATTCCCACCCGGTTACCGCTTTTGGGGAACCACCGAACCGGGCAGCCTCCCGAATCGCGGCCAAGGCCCGGCCCCCGGGTTCACCCGCCGGCAAACCCTGACGCGCCAGCGACGTCACCCGCTCCACATCATCCCGGTAGACGCAACAGTGCCGGCAGGCAGCCAGATGCTGTTCCAAGCGTAATCGGTCCTGAAAAGGCAGCTCTCCGGAATCCTTCAATAACAGCCGTTGTTCCGCTTGCCGACAGTTCATCATGACACCCTCCAGGCGTGACTTTCTTATTTCAACATATCCCGCAACTTCGCCAGCGCGTAATGCATCCGGGCCAGGGCCGTATTGATGGACACGTGCTGAATCTTCGCAATTTCCTTGAACGACAACTCCCCTTCCAGCCGCATCAGGAACACTTCCTTCTGCTCTTCCGGCAGGGTCGCCACGGCCGTTGCCACCTGCCGGGCCACATCATGATCAGCCGCCAGTGCCGCCGCGGAGCGCCCCTGATCCGGGATCACATCCTCCAAGGCAACCCCCTCCGGATTTTCACTCTCCAAGCTCACCAGTGGTTTCCGGCTCCGATAGCGGTCAATCACCAGGTTCCGCGCGATCCGGAACAGCCAGCTCAGAAAACGTTCATCCCGATAACGATCCAGTGATTTGATGGCCCGAAACCAGACTTCCTGAAAAATGTCATCCGCCTCCTCCCGGGCATGACTCATGTTCAGGATGAACCCGAACAACGGTCGGCGGTAACGCTCCACCAGCTGTTCCAGCGCCTGCACACTACCGTTCCGGTACTGAACCAGCAAATCACTGTCGCTGTCTTCCATTATAAGGTCCTATCCAGAACCCCGCCTTACCCATCCAACGGCGGTACCCGGGATTTATTGTGATTCGCCTGACGCATGTCACCCGAAATAGACGTTGGTTGAACCATGCCCGATTTTTCTTTGCTTCATGATTGGATATTTCTTATTGGCTCTACCGTGTAATCCACCGGTGTACCCAGTGAAAAACGGTTTCCGCCGTCAGACCACACGCCTGGTAGATGTCGGCGACATCGCGGATCAACCGCCCGACGAACAGATCCAGGGACACCGGCGAGACCAGCACCAGCATCAACCCAATCCCCAGCAGGTTCAAGACGTAAATCAGCGTATAGGAAAATAAACGGCCATAACGCCGGATATCGCTCTGGGGTTGGGTAAGGCTCTCCAAAGTAAAGGCCCAGTGAAAGCCGAGCGTCAATCCGATTAATCCGAACCAAACCAGTTCCCAGCGGCGGAGATCCACGAACAGAGCCAGGAGATAATAACCGATCATGACCAGGATGGTGTACAGCGAAAAAAAATACGGCGCCAGCGCCACGAACCAGTTGACCTCCGACACATTAACACTGCCGCCGTTCTTCGATATCCGCAGGCCCGAGACGCGGGCGCCAAAAACCGAGCCCCAGAGAGCGTGGGTCAGTTCATGAGCCAGCACATACGTCCGAACCGGCCTCGGCAGGACATAAAAGATCACCACCCATAGCATGACGCCGACACCCACGGCCAGTACGGGCAAGGAACGCGTCAGCCCGGATACCGCCCCCAGGTTTGCCATCAAAAAAAGCACGGTCTTCGTGACCGCCACGCAAACGGGAATCAACAGGATGCCCACCATGACACGCAAAATTCGCACGGAGCCTCGTTCTCAGACTTAGGTGGCAGTGTAAAACATATAGACTAAGGCGGGCTCGGCCCGCAACCTAATTTTTCAACCACATTACCGACACCAAATACACGAAAGTCTCGTGCTTCGTAGCGAATAAGCTCCGCTACTTCGCAGAGTAGCATCAGAGAATAAATCTTTCATTTTCTATTTTGGGATAATGACCAAAGCGCAATCCGGTCGCTTTGAGGTAGTTGATGATCTGCAACCTTGGCTTTTCCTTATAGCCCAATCCGCGCAGTTTGAATTCCTTCCTCAGGCATTCCTGATAGACGGCCTCAAGAAATCCATTACTTTTTTCCGGGTAAACTTCAAAACAGGCGCCCACTATTTGGTAGCTCTCCTTGCGGTAGAAAATCTTACCCCCATCCATTTCGTGTGTTCCGTTTCGTGGTTACGCATCCTCCAGCTTAATTATCCATATAATCAATGACTTCCCAAGAACGTCGCGTGGTTATCTTGCTTTTTATAGCAGTTCCTAACGGTTAAGGCGATATATTGTGAATCGAGGATGGCTTAAAGTCAAAGGCATTTTAGCGGTTCAAAAACGGGTATGGTTTAATTTCGGTTTACACAGGAGTCGCTCCGACGGAGCGGAGCGGCTATTCGTCGGCTGACGGATAGCCACGGCGCTCTGCCGCCGTGTCCGATGGACATCCCAACGCATCCCAAATTGAACTATGCCGAAAAACGGCTTGACTCCCGGGATGTCATGGCGCACAGTATGCGCCGTTCATCCATTAAGAAAAAGTAACTGATGTTGTTGCCGGAGACGCCCTCGATACTCCGGTAATGCGTGTTCCGGCAGGAACGGAAATATCTAAGGAGATCATGATATGCCAAATCTTCACAGCGCGTTAAAACGCGTCCACGTCGCTGAAAAATCACGCCGGAAGAATCGTTCAACCAAGGCGAAAATCAGCACGGTCCGCCGGCACATGTTTGCCATCGTCTTGGAAAAGGACAAGGAAAAGGCCCGTCAGACGTTCCGTGAGTATTGTTCTGTCCTCGACCGAGCCGCCAAAAACGGCGTGATCAAGAAAAACACGGCCATCCGCCGCAAGCGCCGGGCAGCCCTCAAGCTGGCAGTGCTGGAAAAAGCGGGTTGAACCGCCGCTCTTTTACCCTAGCGCAGTATATAGCCGTAACCAAAATATGATGCCAAGCATACTTTGGAGTGCCTCAGTTCCGTGGGAGGACAATACGGCATAACGGGATTGGGAATCGTTCATCAATTGTGGCCTCCGTTCGACAGAACGGCCATCCGCAGTTCTAGCGAACCGCCACTACACCACGTACCAAACTGAGGTTACCGTAATTCCCATAAAAGACTTTGACAGCTTCCCTTTATCTGATAATTTCACCCACGGGTTCCGTGGAAGACTCATATTAACAGCCCATTTATTACTGTGTCGAATCTAACGTGGGGACACTA
>Ga0180015_1000357_pt1 | contig 13343 bp, 24 predicted proteins | sample KR13_S2_MetaG_FD_116508 | JGI IMG/M metagenome (GOLD analysis project Ga0180015, IMG submission 116508) | Groundwater microbial communities from the Olkiluoto Island deep subsurface site, Finland - KR13_S2_MetaG | ecosystem: Environmental > Aquatic > Deep subsurface > Groundwater | place...
AAAGATGACCTGCCATCCCTGGTGGATATTGAAGCTGAGAAAGGGGATCAATCGGCAAAAGGCGTATTTGGAGATGTGATTGATGTCTACACCCGCGCCCAGGCAATCGATGATGGAGTGCTTGTGGATGTCACTGAAACTGCAAAAGAAGCCGGTATAGTCTATCCAACAGCGGTCACACAGGCATTATGGAATGGTTACATTGAGCCGCCGGAGAGCCTCAAAGGCTTCCAGGACATGCAAGGCAGATTATGGGATGTACTTACGATGTTCTCCTTCAGCGCAAGGGCAATGAAGAGAGCAAATATAGACGTTGCAGAGTCGCAAAAGGATACTGCACAGACACTCTATTTCAAGACCATATTCCAGATGTCTTCGAAAGCGGGGAATCCAAAGATGGAAACTGTGGATCTCAAGGCGATCTGCGGTCCCGGGGATAATGCAGAACCTATTCTTACGATCATGCTCATGAAGGAGGATTAATGTTACCTGAGAACGAGAAAAAATTGCATGCGCTGGCGAAAGCATCAGAAACAAGTGCGTTCCCCTATGAGATAATAGAGTACCACGGAAAGAAGTTATTGATACCAAGGGGTAAGTTGAAATCAGCGGTAAATCTGACATGGGAACGCGTGAGTGATCCAGAGACGGCAGAGCTGGCAAGAGAACTGGGAATCGTGCCGAGGAAGATAAGGGGTATTGTATTACAATAGTAATACTTATATTATAATAAGATAAGTAGATTCTTAGTTGAAATATGAGAGGCTAATGGACATCATCGACTTTGCTAATATCCCCTGCACTACAGGCGCCCTGGAATATATGAAGGAATCTTCGGTTGGTTCGGCTGATGTATGTACGGATATGGCCTATGAAAGCGTCCGATCGGCAGCTAAGGGGCGTGTCCTTGAAGCACTGCAGAACGGCACACTAAAATATCGAAGATATAATGAACCAGCTGCGAATAAAGAGTTGTTGGCTTATCCAGTCGCCAGGATAATCGTTTCAAGTATCAACAATACATATCTCACCAAAAGGTATGCCCTCGCTGTCGCCAAGTTAGCATATGAACACATTATGAGTTTCAGGGCTGTCGCTCTGGGAGAACTGGCAGCGGATTTTGGCATAAGCGCAACAGTAGACGCCAGAACCATGAGCGCTACCATACATTTCACAGATTACATTCACCATGCCCATGTATTACATGAGCCAAAGTGGAAACTTTCAAGCCGTACTGTGAAGGGAGGAATGCTGACTATATCAAAAGGCGACTTTGCGCGCCTGATGGAGGAGGTTGTACGGAAGAAGGTGGAGTCTGGGCTTCCTCATGAAGTGCCAAAAGAAATAAAAGAAGCGCTGAAACAGTATATCAATGAGGTGCAAGAAGCAGCCAGCATCCGTACAAATAAGCAGGGATTCAGTAAAGAGGGATTCAGCGAAGTGAGCTCAGGTTGCTTCCCGCCGTGTATAAGCTCGGCAATAGCCGATGCCCAGGCAAATGTTAATTTATCCCATTCGATGCGCTTCGCGATGACAACCTTCCTGCTCAATATCGGGATGAAGCCTGAGAAGATAACAGAGATCTTCAGGGCATCGCCTGACTTTAGAGAACAGGATACCAATTATCAGATAAATCACATCGCAGGCGCGTCGGGAACGGCTTATACCTGTCCGACCTGTGCGACTATGACGACTAATGGTAATTGTCCGGGAAAGGCGGTATGTAAGAAAATAGTACATCCACTGGTGTACTACAGGCGAAAGGTGTGGTTGGAAAACAAGAAACAAACTAAAAAGGTGATATCTTGAGCAGCCTTTCTGATTATTATTGGCATGCTCCCCTCTATGAGCCCCCTGACTTCACGAGCAGAGAGTTCGGGTTCAGGAAGAACGGAGAGAAGATGGTGAGGCACAAGGCATTCTCATCAGTACAGAAACTCAGGACTTTTCTCATCGAGACTGCGCCTGACCACGTTTATTTCTCTTCATCAAAGTACGAAGATCCAGCAGCGTATCCCATGGAAGATAAGAAAAAGAGCTGGATAGGTTCAGACCTTGTATTTGACATTGACTATGATCATTTGAAAAGACCCACACTCAAAGAAGCAAAAAAACAGAGCGAGAAGCTCATGTTGATATTGAAGGATGACCTGGGGTTCAAGAAACTTCTATATGTTGATTCGGGCAGCCGCGGGTTCCATGTCCATGTGCACGATGAGTGTGTGCAGAAATTGGGAAATCCTGAGCGCAGGGAGATTGCAGATTTTTTCGGACATTTCAAAACAAAGCGCGGAAGAAAGATTATCAATCCAAACTGGGTGGAAATAGACACAGTTGTGACGACTGATTTTACAAGGCTTATCAGGCTGCCTGGGAGCCTGAATGTGAAGGAAGATTCGGCGAGGGCGTGTACAATTATCAAAGACTCTTGAAAGCCTTTATTACCATGCAGAAAAGATAATCAACATCAAAAGGCGATAAACATACCCGAACCCATCCAAAACAACCCAAAAGTTTTCATCAGCTACAGCCAATAAAGTTCTGGGAATATCATCAGATAAAAAAATATAAACATCATTTATATAAGCCCAAATGACAAACTATGCTTATGGATGATGCCTATGTCGCTTGAACGATTCATTAAAGTATATTCAAACCTGCCAATCAATCTTCGAAACGAGATAATTCTGGTTGTGGATAATCAACCGTTAACGTGGAATGTCGCATATATGGAACTAAAAAATAATACCACTCTTGGCAAGACCATACTGCAAAAGCTCCTTGAGCTTGAAATAATATAGTGTGATATTATGATAACCGAAGACGAAATAAATAAACTCGTGATCGCACGGATTTCTTCCATGCCTGAGAATATGAAAATCTCCATAGGGAATTATGGCACATTTGACAAGTATCAACTTATCGAAAACGTAAAGAAGAGAGACGAAATAGGCAAAAAAGTTGTGGAGATACAGCTTTTCTATCTGCGGTCTATGAAGGGAATGTTGAAATGAGCCGAATGCTAATCACGCGACCATATCATGATTCAACCACTGCATATCTTTTCAAATGGAGCGAGCGCCTGGTAGATGCTGCGGGCAAACAAGGCATATCCTGCTCTGATTTTGCAGGTCCGAAAGCATCCAGAAGCGAAGTTGAGAAATACCTCCATAAGCAGAATCCGTCTCTTGTTGTATTCAATGGGCACGGAAGCGACGATACGATTTTTGGGCATAAAAATGAAGTGCTGATACAAAGCGGAGATAATGAACATTTGCTTAACTCAAAGACCGTTTATTCGGTTTCATGCAGTTCTGCAAAAGTTCTCGGTCTAAAAGCAGTAGACGCCGGAGCAAAATGCTTTATAGGTTACGATGATGCCTTTATTTTCGCATCGGACAAGAATTGCTCTGCCGACAGGGAGCTTGATGATGAACTTGCTTTGCCGTTTCTTGATTCTTCAAACCAGGTAGTCTTATCGCTATTGGACGGAAGAACATCGGGAGAAGCACATGAAAAATCACAGGCATTTTTCCGAAAATGGATCGAGCATTTCTCAACCAGCGAAGCGCCACCGGGAAGCGAGGCAATAGTTTCGTGGCTTATGTGGGATATGTTCTGCCAGAAGATTGATGGCGACCATAATGCTCGAATTGAATAGCCCAGAATAGCCACTTTCTCGAAAATCCCCCGCCCTCCTTCACAAAACAAACTGCGAGGCAGAGGCATAGGATATGGAGGAGCACGCGAGGGGGATACGAGGAGTGGCGAATAAGAATTAAGAGATTTTAAATAATATAGTTACTATATAATATACTTATATTATTATAGTTATGGCTGATACCAGATTTCGCACTGCAGCGCTGAAATCTGGCGTTTTCAGGAAATTGACTCCCCTTATAAACTGGCTGGGCAGAGCCAGAAGGAGAACAATAATGGATGTAAATAATAATAAATTCGTTGAGCCAGTGGCTCCAGTCCCGGATGATGACCAGACAGACCATATCTGTCCACATTGCGGCGCTGACTTGTTTGAAGTAGGGGTTGTAGAGGCAATCTCTGGCGGGTATTCAGAGACAGAGATTCACTTCGAGAATGGCGAAAAGAAGACAGGCATCACTGTCATAGAGGACTTCGATGAGCAATGGGCATTATGCGGCAAATGCAATGAGCGCATCGAATACACTGCCGCTGATGTCATAGAAGAATTCGAGCATCTGCATCCGCCCGAAACAAGGAGTGATTGAATATGTCATGGGAAACACTCGTAGTCAGCACTCTGGAAATCGCACCAGGTGTGCCTGAAGAGACAAAAGCGACGATTGTTGAGGATTTCGAAGGAGTCCTGGAGACGGACTTGATCTGGGACGACCAGCATAAGGAATACAAGGTTTCGCACATTAACTGGTCGTCACACGTCAGAGAAGAAGAAATCAAGAAGTGCCACCAGAAGCACAAGCGGCATATCAAACGCATATCGTTGAGCCTATGGCACTTATCGGAAGCCGATTTCAACTTGAATCTAGACCGGTCAGAACACGAACAGGTATTCGGCCGTTGGTACAAACAGCGTCCAGGCACCATCAAAGAATCTGCAGCATATTTGTTCGACACACTGCTCCCCCCAACCAGGGTAGCGGCAGGGGTGTGATTTATGGAAGAACCTGCGAGAATAAATGGCCCGGCGGACCTGAAGAAACTATTGGATGAGAAAGGAAAGCTGTGGCTGGTAGCGGCGATGGTCGAAGGCAGTATCGGTTACCATACCCCAAGACACGCAGAAATTTTGATAGAAAGAGCCCTGACCGGAGAGACCATCGACTGGTGCGAAAGGTGCGATGCCTGTTTTGGCAGGGACCTTTTCGAGATGATTAACTATGACATAAGGATAATGCTGTTTCTGGAAGACAGGGATGCTGCAAAGGCCAACCGCCTAATAGACACTGTCAAGATAATATCAGGAATGTCAGGTGAAGCTCAATCGTCGGTGAGCATGGCATACCCTACTATGAGTATATGAGGTGAATAATTACGCACGGATGTGATCATGGTCATTAGCGCCCGGCACCTGCTGGCAACCCATGCGAACCTTCGTAAGGCACATGAACGCCAGCAGGAGATGGCGCTCTGGGAAGAAGAACATGGATGTTGCAGGAAATGCGATCATGACAATAATCCTGGCCCGCTGGCCTGTTGTAACGGCTGCATCAAAGGCGGCGGGAAGTTTGATTTATATAAGAAAAGGCAAAAGAAGAGAAAACCTGTTCCAAAAATGGTAAGGTAAGGGAGATATTTTGATCATAGTAAACATTTATTATTATCTAACGCCTTATTTTGATAGATCATTACATGGAAATCTCTCATAGTAGAATAAATCAGAACAAACAAATTAAGATCCCTGATAAAATCCTTGATATGCTGGGATTAAAATCTGGAGAAGAAATTATGATGACCGTTGTAAATAGGAAATTGATAGTTGAAGCTTCTTCTGACCCTGTGGATGAGCTCACAGGCATTATTAAGATCAAACAAAATGATGCGGATAAACTGATAGAATCTGAAGAGTGGTATTGATTGTCATTATCAGATGTCCCAAAAGGGACAAATACATACATCGATGCTAATATATTTCTTTTTATTGCTTTTAAGGAAAAACACTTTGAGGAAAGCAAAGATTTTCTAAAAAGAGTACATAAAAAGGAAGTAAATGGTTTTATTTCGATCGTTGTTCTTGATGAAGTGCTTTTTAAGCTGATTCAGGCAGAAGCATCTGTAACATTTAAGATTCCTTTGCATGCAACTGTACAATTTTTGAAAAAGAATCCGGATAAGATCCAGGAATTAACCAAATGCTGGAATGCTCTTGAAAAAATATTATCGTTAAATATCACAATCCTTGATGCTCCGAAGGATTTCCGGCTTGTTATGAATATATGCAAGGAATATAAATTAATGACTCGTGATGCGCTGCACGTTTCAGTTATGAAATCCAATGGAATAACGCATATCACAACTGGTGATGAGGATTTCAAAGGGGTGCCTGGGGTAACAGTATGGACTCCTGTTAGATAGACCAGTAATAAAAACGTGGATGTCCTGTCTTCGTGAGCTCAAAAATGTTCAAGAACGGGACGTTTGAATTAGAGTTGGTCAGCAGGAGAAGGCACTGTGGGAGGAAGATTATGGCTCGTGCTACCCTTCAGCAGCAGGGCAGTACGCTGAAAGGGCTGATTTGGTATGCTATTTCCTCATCGTCGTTTCGATTTCCGTTCTTCGAGCCTGAAGATCACCCAGTCTCTTTTTCAGGTCAGCCATTTCCTTCTTGATCTTACGCAGCTCTGTCCGGTTCTTGCTGCTGGACAAACAGTCCGCGCCAAGCTTCTCGACGATATACTTCTCAAGCTGACTTCTCAATATCCTGAGATATGGATTACCCCAAATCGTCCCTTCTCTGTATTCCAGTTTGCCAGCTCTAATGCCCTCCACAATGAAGTCCCGATTTACTCCATATTCCTTTTGGGCCGTTACGTCACTGAGGGTTGCCCCTTTGCGATTCCATTCTCCGTATTCTGCCATATCTCAACCTCTTATTTCTCATTTGTTGATGATATTACATTTAAATGCTGTTGCCCATCTCTATACGAAATTTGAAAATCCATTATCATTCTTTTTATATCTGGAAATTTCTTTTCTTTTCGTTCCAGCATTTTTGATAAAATTTCTTTTGCTATTTCTCTTTCGTTATCATCGTTTATATATTTTTTAAAACTCTCATCCATTAATTTATTTCTTTCTTCGGGAGATAAAAATGAAGAATTCCAAGCTATTGCACAAATCTGGAGTGCATTATGAAATGATTTGTCATCTTCACATTTATCGAGTAAAGGTTCTGCAAATTCAAGGAATACTTCTGACATTTTTTCTTTTTGGGAATTAGTAGTTATAACTACGTCTTTAGGCAAATTTTTACCAAAACCATTTGCTGAAAGTATTTGGCTTATGTTATTTTTTTCATAACAGCACTTTTTATATTTTTTTCCACTACCGCAGGGGCATGGTTGATTTCGACCAATTCTTGCCATCTCTTTTTTATTTTTCATAATTAAATCAAGTAAGCTCTGTATACGACTCAAATCCTTATTGTGTACATCTTAAACCTGTACTTTGCGGTGTTTATGAACGATTTCGTCAACATCTGTTTCTTTGATTCCACGTTCCCTTGCTATCGTTTCTCCTTTTGCAGCTAGAAATTCAAACTCTTTAATACCAGGGAGTTTTATTTGTTTGAGAAGGATCGTATCTCTGTCACGGATTACTGCAAAGGGTGTTCCGTCTTCAAATCCTGCTCGAAGTTTTTTAGGAATCACTATTTGACCTTTTGTAGACATTCTTGTGAACTCGACTTCTGTTGCCATGGTATTACTTTCTTACTTTCTTACCTAATAAGGCTTTGCCGTTATGTGACGTATTGCTCCTTGATCCTGTCAAACTTCATCGTTGACAGGTCAATTGTGACATAGGTGAACTCATCAAGTTGACCGGGTTGAATGCATATCGTCCTGCCGAGTTTTGCATACCATCGTCCTGTAACTTCAGGAGACTCATGTATATGACCCTGGAGAGAGAGCTTGGGCTGATATTTCTCCAAAAAGTTGTAAATCGCTTTTGACCCTACTTCTTCCCCGTAATAACATTTATCCAATCCCAGCCTGGACGGGGGCATGTGTATTACATACACACTATTTTCCATATCCCTGGGATGAACCAATCGATCCAGTTCCTCTTCTATTGTTGGGAGCTTTTTTGCATGGGTAAACCAGTCATCGATTTCCTGCCATCCATCAGGTTTGGATAACAGTCCTGTTCCGAATTGCTCCTGGAAAATATAGTCCTCTGTGTCCATCCTGCATCTGTCCTTGAGCCTGAATGGATAATCAACAACCCAGTTCATACCTATAAAATCGTAACCCTCAATTTCGAATTTACGTTGTGCTAGATAGACGACGAATGGATATTTATTGCAGGTTTCCTCGAACAGTTCATCGAATATCCCCAGATCATCATTTCCCGGATAGCACAGATAATAAATTCCAGCAGAGTTGAATCGGTCAAAATGATCGTCAAGGTAGTTCGTAATGAAATCGCCCTGACTGAATGGTTCACATTCCTTGGGAAGCATGTCACCACCATTGATGACTACATTTGCCCGAAAGTCTTTTGCTACTTTGAACAGCCGCTCATATTTCCACTTGCTTCCATGCAAGTCCGTTACAAATAGCGCTCTCATCAAGGCAAATCTTCCTCTATCTCACCATACTGTGGTGGGACATTCCCTATAGATTCTAAAATGAGCGGATATTTTATATCTTGTTTAGGAGATTCTAATCCTTTAAGTTCAACAATGAAGTGCCATTCATCGCCATAATCAAAAAGAAATAACATCTTTCTCCCGATCTTATTGAATACTCCACCGACCCTTGTTTTTTGCACACTCTTACAATGAGTTGGCTCTAACCCTTGCTCCTTTTCTATGTCTTTAAACAATTCGTAACACTCATTAGATTCCGTCCATAATTTCAAGTTATCAAAAAACCCAAAACAGTGATCAAAATCAAAGTCAAACGCACCTACTATTTCTTTTGCAAGTCTGTATAATGTAAACCTTTCTGGAATCGCCAAAATCCTGTGAGGCTTTCCTCTAACTCCCCCAAACACATCACTTAGAGTCACTTTGAGTATGCATATTTTCTCCTCCTGTTTTTCTCTATGCATCTTCATTGTTCTTCCATTTTCAATCCTTTTTTTCAACAACCTTGAACTCCTTTAATAGTTCCTCTGCTTTCTTTTTTCCAAATTTTTTAACCATCTCATCGAATATCGGACTATTCCTAATATTTTCCTGATACCTTTTCTCAAGTGCTTCAATATCGGCAGGAGAATCCTCTCCAATAATTGCGTGCAACCCACATGGTTTTTCTATTCCTTTGAGTTTATTTAGCTTCTTCATTCTTATGTTATTTACTGGTTCGTGAGAATTGAGTGGGTTTTGTAAACGACTCAAATTTTTATTTCTGACGTGAGGATATATTTCTGTTGTCCATCTTTTCTATGTTCCAATAGCTCCTGTATATATCTTAAATCTACCCCGCTTTCTTACAGATGCGTGGAAAAGCTATGTGTGCGGCTGTTAACGGAAACATTTTATGTTACTCCAGCAATTCTAACAGCATTACCAGATATTCTCTCTATACTTAGTGCAGTGCCACAAGGAATAATTAGACTGATGCCAGATTTCGCACTGATGTGCTGAAATCGGGCTGGTTCAGGTAAAGTCACCTCTTAAAAAATTATGAGGTGTCAATGCAACAATATAAACTTAGAATCGAAGATCTGCCAGCAGAAGAAAGACCGAGCAACCGCCTGATGTCGAACGGTGCAGCGTCCTTAAGTAATGCCGAACTCCTGTCGATAATTCTCAAATCGGGCTCGGTCGCTGAGAATGCTATTAACCTGTCGCAGAGAGTCCTATCGCAGTTCGACTTAAAGCAGCTTTCCGCAGTAGATGCGACCCGGCTCATGAAGATTCACGGCATCAAGTCAGGAAAGGCTGTCCAGATCGTAGCATGTTTTGAGCTGGCAAGGAGACTGGAGACGTTTGATGGCCAATCAAAGTTCAAGATCAACTCTCCGGAGGATGTCTACAGGCGCCTCTATCCAGCAATGAGGGAATCAAAGAAGGAACATTTTGTTGAACTGTGCCTGGATACCAAGAACCAGGTGATCAGGGAAGATACTATATCCATCGGTTCGCTCAACGCAAACATTGTTCATCCAAGAGAAGTATTCCGCACCGCCCTGATCGAATCGGCAGCACACATTATTGTAGCTCACAATCATCCATCCGGCGATCCCACGCCGAGCAGAGAAGATATCGATATCACAAAGAAACTGGTAGAAACGGGGAAGATAATGGGCATTGACGTTCTCGACCATGTGATAATCGGTGATTGCAGGCACTTCAGCATGAAGGAGGCTGGGCATATATGAGATTGTTTTCAAGACATAACGGTACTGAATTCGAAATAGTAGCGACTCATGTACTGAGAACGAATAAAGACATTTTCGGCTTAGAAAAAGCCGAAATACATCACCACATCAGAAGTACAAACACATGGGATATTGTAGAAATACTGGATAGTTACCTAAAAATGATCACTATACCTATGGGGGCTGGAAATATATGAAAGAGAATACCTGCGATAAAGCAATAGAGATACTTCAGGCTACATCAGATGGGGATAAGCTTGCCTCTATCGACCTATCCCTTGTTGAGGGCGCTATCAACGGATTTCTGACGACAGAAGGGATAAAAGCGTTCAACAAACTTCATAAAACAGTTGCAGCCGGGGAATATAAGCAGCCCTGGTTCCACGGCATAGAGAATATGACTATAGACAATGTGGGATTCATTTACTGGAAAGGTGCCATAGTAGAACACTATGAACAGCCGTGGGCTTATTCAAAAGTGGCAAAGGAGAGTGCCCAGGAGCTGAAAAGAAGATGCGAGATCCTTGAAAGCAAAGGTATACCACTAAATATCACAACAGTGATCTGGAGATGGGTGGAGGGTGAGTGAAATGTACGGCTGGATAATAACAAAAGATGTCCTGTTCGAAAAAGGAGACCATAGAGAATGGGAAACAGATGAAACCGGGACAATGGGTGGCCATAATACCACTTTCACAAAGGAAGATATCTTGAAAGGAGTTACCTTCCAGATGTACGATGACGACATGAACCTGTATTATGAAGGAAAGATTATCGGGGATTACGATGGGTTTGAGCCCCTTGATGATTTCGGGATGCCAAATGCCGGATGCACGTCGATCTGGTACGATGGCAAGCGATTATAATTAACACAGCCGCGGTTAGAGCGGTGTCTTTTTGTATTACAGTAGTAATACTTATATCATATTACAATAGTATTACTATTGTAAATAAATGAGAAAAAGAAGGTGATAAAATGTTAGTAGAATCAGAATTAGAAGGGAGCGCTGACGCCATAGTTGCACTCTATAACAAATGCCTGCGCTGCCACCGCAGGATCAAAGCTCCGCAGGTATACGGTCCAACGTGCGCAAAGAAAGTACAGGAAGCGACCCCGGAGAAACAGCGTAACAGCGCCGACGCTGCGGGGGGTGAAATTTCGCACTGCGGTGCTGAAATATCAACCCCCCTTGGTCGGACAGATTGAAATGATGTAAATTATGGGTTAGCTCCAATGCGGTTAAAATCCGCAGTCAGCCCATAATTTACCTCCTATAAAAAGTGAAAGGTGAAATATGGAAAATATAGAACAAACATCTTTAGAAATAAAGGAAAGATTCGCGAAAGTGAATGTACAGCTACAGGAAAAAGACGTAACCGAAAGGCTCTCGATCCTTGTGAACAAGTTCAGGGTGCCGCTGAATGAGGCACGAAGGAACGTGACCAACTACTTCCTGAGAGTCCACAACATCAACCAGGATGAGTTCTTTGCCAACGCAGGTTTCGCTAATCAGAGCCCGGTCAAGATCGCCGAATTGACCGAAGATAACAAGTGGTGCTCTTTCATCGCAAAGGTATCGATGCTCTGGGAAGCTCGGCATGAGAAGATAGCCCAGACAGGCGTGCTCGGTGACGAAACCGGCACAATAGTGTTCACGACCTGGAAGTCAACAGGCTGCTCTGTTCTCGAAGAAGGCAAGTGTTACACCTTCAAGAACGTGGTTACCTCTGAATGGCAGGGCAGAATGTCCATCAAGATAAACAAGAACTCAGAGATACTGCCATACCAGGGAGATGTCACGGTCGCCAAGAAACTTGTTACCGTTGTGGGTGCAATGGTGGATATGCAGCAGGGCTCGGGCTTGATAAAGCGCTGCCCAGAATGCCACAGATCCCTGTCAAAGGGCTCCTGTGCGGAGCATGGAAAAGTCGAGGGCATCTACGACCTGAGAATCAAGGGTGTAATCGATGATGGCGTCAACTCGCGGGACGTAATTCTCAACAGGAAGCTGACCGAAGAGCTGACAGGCATCACTCTGGCTAAGGCGAAGGAAATCGCAACTGAGTCACTTGACGCAGGAACGGTTGCTGACGAGATGGGATGCAAAGTGATAGGCCACTATTTCGAAGTAACCGGTGTCCAGATCGATAAGAACCTCATTGTCGAGACAATCAAACCGTTCAGAGCGGACGTATCGAATCAGATCAATGCACTTCTTGCAGCAACGGAGGCATAAATATGGCAGGAATTTTTGAAAGGATGAAGGTAGCAAGGCTTTTCGCAGCAGAGTTGAAAGCCACTACAGTTGAGGTCCCAAAGAAAGGAGGCGACCAATATGAGAGCCAGTTATATCTCACGCAAACCGGCGCTAAGGCTGCCAGAGTGATGGTTGTGGGAACAGCGACCGAGATTGAAGATATCGGTACCGATAATAACTTCTATCGCATGCGAGTCTCAGATCCGACAGGAGTGCACTTCGTAACTGCAGGACAGTACCAGCCAGAAGCAGCCAAGGTAATGCAGGAGTTAATAGAGAGATTACCGGCGTTCGTGGCGGTTATCGGCAAAGTATCTCTATACAATAATGGAGAGAATACGACGCTCGTGAGCATTCGCGCAGAGCAGGTCGCGATCGTGGATGAGAATGTAAGGGACACCTGGCTGCTCGAAACTGCAAAGGCGACCCTTGACAGGCTTTCAGCGCTCAAAGCTAACCCGGTCTTAGAGCAGGAAGTGGCTGCAGCATACCCGACAAGGGAGAACTATAAAGAGATCGTCAAGAAGGTCATGCTATCCATGAAAAGTGATGTGGGTTCCCCTCTACCCACATCTACACCTGCACCAACACCTCCTGCAGCCCAGGTGCCAGCAGCAAAGATCCCTGACGCAGCATCATCTGATGAGCCGATGTCGGATGAAGACATGAAAAACTTCGTTGAGCAGCAGATAATCACGCGGAACACGAAAGGTCAGGGTGTCAAAATAGAAACCCTGGGTAACCCATGCAAAGGCGCCGGAATGAAGTTGACTCAACTGGAGACTGCAATTCAGGGATTGATGAATGAAGGCAGAGTATATGAGCCCAAACTGGGTGTCCTGATGCCAGCAGGAGTGTGAAAACTTATGAAGAACGTAGATCTCAAGCTTGAAAGTAATATCCTTACCATCAAAGTGGACATTTCAAAGGAGTTCGGTCCTTCAACGTCTGGAAAGACCACAATTATTGCATCTACTGAAGGCAACAAAGCTTTGCCTGGGAAAGAAGATGTCAAGATCGGACTGAATGTCTATAAGA
>Ga0180015_1000358_pt1 | contig 13334 bp, 10 predicted proteins | sample KR13_S2_MetaG_FD_116508 | JGI IMG/M metagenome (GOLD analysis project Ga0180015, IMG submission 116508) | Groundwater microbial communities from the Olkiluoto Island deep subsurface site, Finland - KR13_S2_MetaG | ecosystem: Environmental > Aquatic > Deep subsurface > Groundwater | place...
AAGACAAATAGACGATGAGCGGCGACAGGAGGAGTTGGATTACTGTAACCCGCTATGGGACAGGCTGTTGATCGAATCGCTGATCCGCGCCTGAAAAAGCGCGGATCAGGAAGTCTGAATTTGTTTGCGCCATTGTTTCTAACGTGGTATTGTTCAAAAAACAAATCGAGGATGAACACTCAGTAAAACCCGTGGGCACGGGTCCAGGTATCGAATGCAGAAACTCGGTTTAAACCAAAAGGAGAGCATCATGGCAAAAGCTAAGGCGAAAACGAAGGCGAAAACGAAGGCGAAAGCTAATTCAGCGTTTATGAAACCGATGACGGTCAGTGAAGCGCTCGTGGCAGTGGTTGGCAAAGGTCCGCTTCCTCGCAGTGAAGTCGTAAAGAAGCTTTGGGCCTATATCAAGAAGAACAAGCTCCAAGACACAAAAAACAAGCGCAACATCAAAGCGGATGCCTCACTCAAGGTCGTGTTCGGCGGCAAGGCGGTCGTCAATATGTTCGAGATGACCAAACTCGTCAGCAAGCACCTTTCTTAAAGCCCGTTCGGTTTCGTTGCCCTATCCGCCGCCGCAAGGCGGCGGATATCCCCCCCCTTCCATTCCCCCTGATTCCAAATTCGGTCATCCAAACCTTTTGAACCATTTTGGGGCGGGAATATTCTCGTCATGCCATCCATAATCGCTGTTCTGTCTCTGGTTTTCAGCGTTGACCTTCTACTGCAGTGGGTATAGCCTTAAATCCCTATAATGTATTGTCCCTGGGCAATGGGAGTGGCATTGGGCAAAACGGTAAATAGCGAACGGAAAGGAGTCACACAATGGGAGACAAAAGCGGAAAAAAGAATAAGAACAAGATTCAGAAACAGATGGTAAGCAAACAAGAGCACCAGGCTCAGCAGAAGCAGGATAAGCAACCGAAGAGTATTGTCCCTGGGCAATGAGCCGTCAGTGAGCGGAGCAGGGTCCCTTAAATGAATAAATAGGCTTCCAGGGCAAGGGCTGGCTCTGACAAATTGCATGGCATGGCAAGACATCTCAGGCTTCTATTTGAAGGGGCGATCTATCACGTGGTCTTCCGCGGGGTGGGGTGAACTGGTCCATCGAGTTTTCCTTGAAGAAAAAGGTGTTTTCGGCGGGCAAGAAACAAACATTCCTGGTGCGAAATGGCCGGAAGATCCGGCTCGGTGAGAGAAGATATCGGCAAACTTCCGGGGTTGAAAACAGCCCCCTCCCCTTGGCCGGCACGCTGCAGGATAGCGGTGCAGTGTGCTCGCTCCGGCGAATTTTGCTGCGGGGCACACCCCACCGTCGCCTATAAGGCTATGGTGGGCAGGCTCCTCCTACGCCAAAGCGCTACGGAGGACAAGCCGGCAGGGCCCTGCGAAACGCTGGGCAAGCCCCGCCAAACCGCGGGGCAAGCCCCGCCAGTCCGCGGGATAAACTCGAATGCGCCTACGCTTTCCAAGCTACGGCGCACAAGCCCAGGGGTTCTCGTCCTGTCGGTCGAGCAAGAACGCGCCCGGCAGGGCTCGAACCTGCAACCTTCTGATCCGAAGTCAGAAGCTCTGTCCAATTGAGCTACGGGCGCATTCATAAGAAATGGTGGACCCGCCTGCATCCCGAGACGCTTCGCGCTCGGGAAGCATTGCGGGCAGGTGGTTAATGAAGAATGGTTGATGGAAAATGATTTTATTCATCGAAGGATGGCGCCGTGCGGGATTGTTTCTTTTCCGAATGATGGTGTTTATCCGCCAGCAGGCGCTCCTTCTGGCGGCGCGAGCGCCGGCGCTTTTGACGCCGGATGCGGGCGGCTTCCTGTTGGCGGACGCTCTGCGCCCCGAGCCGGCGGGCTTCCAGCCGGTCGCATAGCTCACGGCGCGCGATGAAGCGGTTGAGTTCCCGGGAGCGGCTTCGCCCGCATTTCACCTCCAGGCCGAAAACTGGATGGCACAAGTATACGCAGGAGGAGGTCTTATTCAACTTCTGGCCGCCGTGACCGGAGCCCAGGATGAATTTCTCCACCAGGTCGCGCTCCAGGATACCCAGCCGGACCATGCGCTGTTGAAGCGCGGCGCGCTTCCCGATATTGACCGGCGCTTCGTTCATGGCAACACCTGCGTGTCCAGCCACTGGTAAAGTTCATAGGCGGTGCGTTCGAAGACCGGCAGACTGTATTTTTCCTTCGCGAGCGCCGTCGCACGGTGCGCCAGCAACTGACGCCAATCCGGGTTGTCGGTCAGCCGGCGCATGGCCTCGGCGAAGCGCCGTGGACTAGGAGGCGCCAGCAGGGCGACATCAGCCGTCAGCACCTGGGTATGAGTAGGCAGGTCGGTGGCCAGGATGGGCTTGCCGGACTGGAGGTAGGAATAGATTTTCATGGGTGTGTTGACCCCCCGGATACGCGGGGAGACCAGCACGTCCGCCTGGCGGAACAGTCCGGCCATCATGCTCAGCGGGCGGGGCCCGGTAAAGATCACGAATTGATCAATTGCATACCGGGCGGCCCTGGCCTGGTAGCGGGCAATGTCCCGCGGCGTGCCGCCGACAATGGCCAGGGTAGCATCGTTGCATTTCTTATGGAGCAGGGAGAAGCTGCGGAGCAGGAGATCAATGCCCTGGTAGGGTTCCAGGTTGCCGATATACATGAACCGGGTTCCGGCCAGGTGCAGGTCTTCGCCGCTGGCCCCGTTCCCGCTGTTGATGACCGCCAGCAGGGAAATATCCCGCAGGAGCCAGATCTTGTTGGGCTGATAGCGTTGGGCGATTTCCGCCAGCGCCTCGCACACCGGCACGACAGCCAGCGCCTGCCGGATGATACGCCCCTCCAGTCGTCTCAGGAGCGGCGCCACCGGCCGGAACAGGAATGTTTTATCCGTCATCTGCTGGGACATACTGGAATCCATGTCGTACACATAAGGAATCTTAAACCGCCGCTTGATCAGCAGGCCGATGAAGGCCGCCTCCTCCACCGCGTGGACCAAATGATACTTTTTCCGCCGGACCATACGCAACGCCTGGACGAGCAAGAACACGTCGCATACCAGCTTTTTCAGCGATAACCCGGGACGAATGCGCCGGATGCCGGGCAGATGCGGAATGCGATGGAGCACAACTCCGGGCAGAGCCACGTCCTCGCCTTCGTGATAGGTGAGAACGTCCACATGATCGCCGCGGCGCGAGAGGACCTGCAGAAGGAGGCGAACGGCGATAGGTGTGCCGCGTTCCTGGTAGAACGGATGGGGGGCGAGAAACAGGATATTCATGATTGGTTATTTCTTAATCCGGACAGTCATTTTCTTGTTAGCCGTATTCATAGGCGGCGTCCAGCATGGCGATAACATTCTCGGCGGGAACATTGGGTTGAATGTTGTGGACTTGATTAAAGACATATCCGCCGCCAGGCTTGAATATGCCAAGTCGTTCCCTGACATGTTCGCGGATTTCCCCGGGCGGTGCAGTCGGGAGAATGTGCTGGGTGTCGCACCCGCCGCCCCAGAAGACGATCTTGCCGCCAAACTCCTTTTTTATTCGATCAGGTTCCATATTGGCAGCCGAGGTCTGGATAGGATTCAGTATGTCAACGCCCGCCTCAATCATGTGGGGAATCAGGTGGTAGATTGAGCCGCAGGAATGCAGGAACGTTTTCCAGTTGGTGTTCCGGTGAATCCAGGCACACAGCTTTGAATAATGCGGCTTGATCATCTCAGCCCACAACTCCGGGTTGATGAATTCACTGCGCTGGGTGCCGCTGTCGTCAGCGGCGATTCCCCACGCAAAACAGTAATCACCGACTGCGTCATGCACTTGTTTGAAGCACTTAATCGAAGCCTCCACGGATTGGTTCATCATTTCGTGGCAGGTTTCCTTTTCAGTCATCAGCATCACCATCCACTCGGAAGGAAGTCCCATGGTAACATTGCTCAAGCGATCCGTGATCAGGCTCATTCCAAGAAAGCAGACGCCCCCGCCCCAACCAAGCAGGGCATACTCGCTGTTTTCATAAAGAAACTTACCTCTCTCCTGAAGGGCGCCGAGCTGTTCATCGGTGAATCCGGATACCGGTCTGAACGCCGCCGGATTAATTATTGCGCCGGGTTCGTTGAAGGAAATGTCGTCAAAGTAGTAGCCTTCGCGGGGCATGCGGAATGACGTCTGGTTCCGGTTCTGATCCAGCAGTACCCAGCGCCCTTCAGAATCCGTGCCGATGTTGGTGCCGGGCGGCAGCAGGCCCTCGGCGCCTTCATAGAGGGTTATCGGCATCCATTCCCGGTCGGGTTTCACGTCGGAGACTGCGGATGAAATATCAAGCGCAACAACATCCAGATGAAATCTACGCCTAACATCTTCTTCCACGGACGCGATCATAAACTTTGGATCCCAGATGCGGGTTCTGCTATCAAGGCCGACCCTTGCCTTGATTCGGTTGTAGGCACTGACGCCAATGCCGGATGCTTTCATGGCGCCAAGATCAATCGGCACCCGATCGGTATCCTGAAAATTGACGGCTCGCAAGACACGTTCCCTGGAAGTCATGGCGGTAATAATTCTCCTTTTTCAATTTCTTTTTCAAGCACGGCTTCTTCTTTATCCAGTTACTCGGGATTCCAATCGCAATTGATATGCAAAAAAAATATGACAATGTCTATTTTTTATCAATACTCTAATTTCGCTCGTGGGTGCCTAGCCATTTGCGGAACCCGCCGTAACCGACCAGGTGATCGACCAGAAAGGTCAGCATGTACTGGAGCGGGATGCCGCCGACGGTTTTCCGGTACAGCCGGTCGCACTTGCGGCAGAGGGGCAACGCCTCGATATCCGCGGCCAGCCGGCGCCGGAGATCCCGGTACGGTGCGCCGTTCCAGATCTCGTGGAGCGTGGAGTCCCGGACATTACCGAGCGCCATGTGGGCGTGGAAATCCTGGGGACAGGGCGTTACCGTGCCGTCATGACAGATGACCATGGCGTACCAGGGAAATGTGCAGGGCGAGCCCGACCGGATTCCTTCCGGCTGGGGCGCATCAGGCCCAGCCCAGATATATTCTTCCTTCTCGATGATTTCATCCACGCCGGCATCCAGGAACCGGCGGCGCAGGGCGGCCACTGCGGCGGCATCCCTGGAATCAGCCCAGCTTCGGAACCTGATTTTTTCGATGACGATATAGGGTTTCTTGCGCTTCATTTCCCGGCGCAGCGCCGCCAGGTTCAGGATGTTGTCCACGGTCTGCTTGAAGACGGCGCCACCGCGGATGCGTTCATAGGAATCCCTGGTAAAACCGTCGACGGAAAAAGAGACCAGGTCCGGGCCGGCCTCCAGCAGGCGGCGCGCCTTTTCCTCGTTCAGCAAAGCGCCGTTGGTATGGAAGCGGGTCTTTAGTCCCGCGGCCCGGGCGTAGCGGATCATGTCAAAGAGCGCGGGATTAAGCAGGGGCTCCCCCCGATGATGGAGGTAGATATCGTTTGCGAAATGCCGGGCTTCATCGACGATTTTCTTAAAGAGATCGAGACCCATGACTCCTTTGCGGGTGGCCGGGTAGTCTTTGTTGGGGCACATGACACAACGCAGATTGCAGACGCTGGCCGTCTCGATCCACAACCGGATCGGCAGACTGCGCACCCGGTCGGATCGGCGTCGGAAGTCCTTGAAAATCCAGGCCATTCGCCAGAGCATGACAGGCATGGTCATAGCATCCCTCGTTGATTTTTTCCGTGACGGGTGATATGCTACTCAAAAGACAGATCGGGATCAACGGAAAGAAAATGAATTAGAACCCAATAGCATTCCCCCATGGAAACCTCACAATCAGAAATCCAGCCTCCTCATCGAGCCGGCCACCTGTGGCTGTTGGTGCTGGTCTGTTTGGGCGCGTTTTGGCTGCGTTCTGAAGGTATCAACTGGCCCAAGTTCCATCCGGACGAGCAGGTTATCAAGGGTTGGGTGGAACGCACTGCCGATCATGGGTACATTACCGACAAGGTGTATGCCGGCGGTTTTTTCACGCTTGCCCGTCCGGTCCAGTGGATTTGTCGGGCCGTGCATGGCGCCGCGCATGCATTCGCATATCACCAAGGCGCCACGGATCGTCCGGACAATGATCCCTTCGACGCCATCCTGTTTGCCCGCTGGTTCAACGTGTGGCTGGGTACCCTGACGTGCCTGTTTATGTACGGGTTGGTGCGCCGCATCACCAAATCCGGCGGGGCGGGCGTACTGGCGGCCGCCCTGCTGGCCTTTGCCCAATATCCCGTGGAGCATTGTCATTACGCCGAGACTGATATCGCGATGGTCTTTATGCTGACCATGACATTCTGGCTGTGGGCCATTGCCATCGGTAACCGCCATCTGTTCGCCTTTAGCGCCGCCGCCCTGGCGAGCGGCTTCACCGCCGGCACCAAGTTTCCACTGTTACTGCTGGTCCTGATCGTTCTGGTCATGGGCCTGGCCAGAACCGGCCGGCCGATTTCCTGGCGTGGGTTTGTCTCACATAACGCGGGGCTGGCGAGGGGGCTGGGATATGCCGGGCTGGGGGTCGGATTATTCGCGCTGGGATTCATCCTGGCCAACCCCAGGACGATCATGGACTGGAGCGGCTTCCAAGCCGGGCTGGCCTGGGAAAGCCGGCGGGTCTATGGCGAAACGGCGCTGAATATGGGGCTCCTGAAAAACGATCCGCATGCCCGGTATTGCCTGCACTTCCTGGAATTGCTCCGCAGTCTTACGACGCTCGGCTGGGGCTGGATCGTGCTAACCCTGGTCGGCATCCCTTGCGCGTGCCTCAAAGAGTACCGGCGATTCTGGCCTGTTCTGCTCCTGTTTCCGGCGCTGTATACGGTGTACTGGATTTTCACCGCGCCCTGGGTCCGGACCCAGGAGTTCATGAACTATCTGCCGGCCCTGGCCGGCCTGGCGACCTTGCCGTTGACGATCATGTGGCGCACGCGGCGTCTCCTGTTCCGGGTGACCGCGGCGCTCATAGCCTGCGCCGCGCTGATGCTCAACGCCGGGAACGGCCTGCGCGTGGCGGCGCTGTTTGACTGGACGGATACCCGGCTCCTGGCCCGGCAATGGCTGGAACGGCACCTGCCCGACACCGCCAAGCCGGCTGTCGAATCCTACGCAGGGCCGGCTTGTCCGGACACTCACAATCCCCCGGTCCTGATAATCAAAATGGAGCATAATGACCTGGCCTCTCTGAAAGATCAAGGCGTTGACTTCCTTCTGCGCGCCGCCAGTATCACCGGCCGCGGCTTGACCCACCCTGTCACCGGCCGGCGCTACCCGGAAACCCAGCGCCTGTTCGATGAATTCCGCGTTCACAGCGAACGCCTGGGATCATGGGGGCCGTTGACCCGCCGTAATCTGGCCACGTTCCTCTCGCCGACTATTGAGTTGTGGGGTCTTAACCGGTTCACGCCCCGGTACCACTTGTCGCTGGAGCTGTCCCAGCCCCTGTTTGTGAACAACGTGTACCCGGCCGGAACCTTGCGACCGGCATTTTTTTCCAGCGGCCATAAACTGGGAAGCGCCACCGGTTTGCTCGTCGACTCCCGCAAGCGTGTCCTGGCCATCGGCGGACCGCGGGGCCGAAAGGACCCGGTCTACCTGATGTTAAATACTGACGAGCGAAATGCCGCCGTTCATATCCGGGGATTCGGCCGGCATCACACCGTGACCCTGGCGCCGTACTCCGTGGCCATCGTGCCGTTGAACCGGTTCTATTGGCCGGGCCGCGGAATGCCGTTTGAACGGATTACACTGGCGGCGGTGCCGCAGGAGGACGTCATCTACCTTCCCTGCTATGCCCGGGTGGCCTACAGTCCGGCGGAAGTCGCCCGGATCTGCACCGATCTGGGACAGGACGAGGCTTTCTGGAATATATTCACCGCCGACGACCTGGCGCAGGGAGCGGATCCCATCCAGCGGTATATCCTGGCGGTGCGCGCCGCGCGCTGGGACCTGGCGGATCGCTGGGAGGAGGAGGCGGCCAGGACCGGCGCGGCCCTCGCGGCTTCGATTCTCGCAAATCCCGCTGACGTGGAAATCAACGGGAACAGCGGTTATTACTACGACGCGCTGGCCCGGGTGCGCCTCCATGAGTTTGGGTTATCCAGGGCGGGTTATGGCGATAGTTCCTGGGAATCCCTACTGAAGACCGCCACGAGGGATCTGATGAGGTTGGAACTGTCGGCGGACAATCAGCCGGAGGGAACGGTCCTGGAGAGAACCATGACATTACCCGTCCGGACGGCGCGCGGTATTTATGCATTAAGCGGGGAACTATTCGTTCAACCCGATCCGTCACGGAAACATCTTCCTACGGTCGTCGAATACACGCTCAACCAGCGGGACACCTGGACGGGATGCTACCCGACCAATACATCAGCCGGCTGGATGTCCTTTACCGCGCGTTTTTCCGTGAACACCGAGATTCAACCCGCCATCACGGTGCGCTCGCCGGCGCCGGCGCAGTTGTATTTCAAGAATCTGGAACTGCGCTGGTCGCTGGCTTCGGCGCTGGAGTCAACGCGCCGATCGCTCGTGACCGCGCGCGCGGCCCATGCCCTGCACCGGGGCCGGCGTGCGGAAGCGCGCGACCTGCTGAACAAGCTGGATGCATCGAAAGAACAGCCGGACGCCCTGGAAATCCGGCAATTGAAATTCAAGGCCTTGCTCGACAGCGAGGATCACGCGACTTCCCGGCTGGCGGATGCGGCCCGGGATGTCCTGGCCCTTGCTCCCGATACCTACGCCTGCCTGAGCGTGCTGGCGGCCGGGAATCCGGCGATCAAGGTCAAAGTCAACGAGTTGACCGCCACCCTGAAACAACCCATCGCTTGCGGCCCTTTTCTTTCGCTGGTCGGATTTTCCTTCGATCCTGGCCGGCGGGAACTCGCCGGCGTGTTTGAAGTGCTGAAGAACGAAACTCCGCCCCTGGCCGCGCTGCTGTGCATCCGGCGCCACGGCGAATGGCGGCCGCGGCAGTCGGAACCGCTCAGTTCCCGTCCGCGGCTTCATCGCGGCGAACGGGTGGGGGTACGCATCAAGCTCAACGAGAAGTTCGGAACTGCCTGCGATATCCGCCAGATCGGCCTGGGTATTGAAACCGCAGTGACATGGCATCCCGGCCGGATACCTATTACCGGCCGGCGCGATGCGGTAATTCGCCTGAGTGAGATCGGACCATAACAGTCCGCAATGATTCGCATAGCGATGCCGGCGGGAAAGCAGCTCACCCAGAGGGTTCGCCCTACCGGTCGGAAGCGGTAATAGTTGCCCCGCCGCGGCGGCCTAATTTGCTTCTGCTCATGGGTCGTCGCAGGATTAAGGATACAGCGGTAAGATCCGGTTGTGATCCCACAGTTCCAAAGACAGTGGTTGGTCCCGGTCGGAAGGGGTTTTTAGAGTCCAGCGCCATTCCGTTTCAGTCCCGTTCCCGAATGTACGGGCCGGGAGCCAGGCGCCGGCCGTGTTGTCCGTCAGACCTTTCAGGCAGGGCGCCACCTCAATCGGAATGCCTTCGTGCCTGACGCGGGCCACGATTTCGTTGGCCGCCTCCTTGTCCCGTTCCCGGGTGATGCCGAACCGATGCCGGCCGCCCATGACGGAGATACGCGGTAATGCCAAAAGATTGACACCCGGTCCTGTCCGGGCCACGGTGTCTTCGCAGACCATCGCCGTACTGAATCCCGTGCGCCGCACGGCGTCCATGGCCCGGGCATTATATTCCCCATGAGGATAACAGAAGGCATCCGGCGCAAATCCGCCGTTCCGGCTGATCTGCTGGTAACATTCCCAGATGAGGGAAAGCGGATCGCCCGCCACGGCCAGGTTCTGGTGAGAATGAGAATGACCGCCGAATGCCAGTGTGCCGCGTTGGCGGATCGCCCGCACCTCGGACCAAGTCAGGCAATCCGCGTCTTCAAACTGGCCCCGCTGGTCGGGAGCCTCACCGACACAGCATGTTATCAGATAGACCATGCCGCGCAGACCGTACTTCCTGAGAATCGGCTCGGCCATGGTCATGCTGTCGAGATAGCCGTCGTCAAAGGTGATAATCACCGGGCGGCGCGGGAGCGGACTGCCCCAGCGTTGATGGGCGGCCAATTCATCCGGCAGGATACTGGTATAGCCCTGATCGTGGAGGAACTTCATCTGGCGCTCGAACACGTCGGGCGGCACGCACCAGGCGCTGGACTCCGCGGGACCGATGTGGTGATACATGAGGATCGGCACCGTCTGGACACGCCGGTATTCCATGATGCGCCATCCAATCAGCGCCATGAGAATGATCAGCGCCACCAGCGTCGTCCCGATGATCAAGCTTTGCCCTGGTTTGTCGTGCATATTTTGCTCCCGTGTCTCCATGTGATACCCGAACCGCGCACGAAAGACAAACCTGAATATCGCCTGATCAGCGCCGGCCAACAAAGCATTGGCAGGCCGGTTGTTTTGTGACAGAATCGCCCGATCACGTTGGGGATCGCGATTAATGGCAGCGGCCATCATGAAAATCCTGTTCATCTATACGGATATCAATGTCCGCGGCGGGGCGCGGAGCTATCAGTTCGGACTGGGGAGCTTGAGCGCCATGCTCAAGCGCCATGGACATTCGACCCGCCTGCATTACATGTTCGGCCGCTATGATGCGGCGCCGCTGAGGGCGGCGATCGCGGCATTTCAGCCGGATATCATTGCCTTCTCAGCCGTCTCCCCCCAGTTCCAATATGTCCGGCGGATCGTGGCAGAGCTCCAGCCGTTCCAGGCGTTCACCCTGCTGGGCGGACAGCACGCCACGCTGGCGCCCGAATGTATTGAGGCCTTGCCGGGGCTGAACGCGCTCTGCGTCGGCGAAGGCGAATATCCCCTGCTGGAACTGGCGCAAGCCCGGCCGGCCGGAAAGCCGGTGGACGCCATCCGCAATCTCTGGATCCGCAACAAAGATGGCACAATCATCCGCAATCCGACCCGCCCGTTTATTGATAATCTTGACGAGCTGCCGTTCGTGGATCGCGAGCTGTTCGACTACCAGGCCATCGTGGATTCGGATTTCAATACGGCGCTGTTCATGTTTTCGCGGGGCTGTCCCTACAACTGCACTTTCTGCAGTAATCACGCGCTCCGGGCGCGGCAGGAGGGCCGTTACGTCCGTTTCCGCGGCGTGGAGAGTTGTCTCCAGGAAATCCGCGAGGTGATCGGCCGCTACCGGGTTGGCAGTCTGTATTTCAACGATGATTGCTTCACCGCCCGGCGCGAGTTCGTGGAGCAATTCTGCGCCCGGTACAAGGAAACCTTCACGCTCCCGTTCGACATCAACGCCCGGCCCGAGACGCTTAACGACGAAATCTGCCGGATGCTCCGGGATGCCGGGTGCCGGCGGGTGAGCATCGGGATTGAAAACGGGAGCGAAAATTTCCGCCGGGAGGTGCTGGGCCGGAACACGACTAACGATCAGATCAGCCGGGCCTTTGAAGCCTGCCGGGCGGCGGGCCTGAAGACCAAGGCGTTCAACATCGTGGGATTCCCTTACGAGACCCCGGCCATTGTCCGGGAAACGGTGGAACTGAATGCGCGCATCAATCCGGACAGCGTGATTGTCGGCATCTTCGAGCCGTACCCGGGCACGAAGCTGGCGGAGGTGTGCCTGAAGGAGCGATTCATTGACCCGGAGCTCATGGACATGGCCTTCGTGGGACGGACGGATACGGTCCTGCAGATGCCCCAGTTTCCGCGCCGGGAGATATTGCGCTGTTTCCGCAACTTCGCCTTCAACGTGTACCGGAAACAAAATTTCAAGAAGGCGCTGTTCCTGCGCGTCTATTATTCCCGTTACGGCGAATTCCTGTTGCGCCTCCTGGCCCCGCTGAAAACCGTACTGCGCAAAGCCACGATGGGAGTATGAGCATTCAGTGAGCAGTTAGCCGTGAGCGGTGAAACAGCAAGACATTGATATAGATATTCAGGTTATTTAATATGCGCCATTAATACGACGGGTTCAACGAACAGCAGAACCGCAGAATAAGTAATATCGAATGTCGAAGTGATCCTGATACTTCTAAATTCTACGTTCTTTATTCGATATTCTGCGGTTCACTTGGATGGAACCAAAATAGGCTATGACTACGCATCTCACCAGGATCTCCGCGGATGGGCATCTGCACGTCTATCCGCAGTTCCGGCTGGACCAGGCGTTCGACAGTCTGATGGCCAACCTGGATTGCAACGCCCGCGATTTCTGGCTCAGCGACCCGCAGGATACCGTGCGGCTGGCGTTTCTGACGGAAGGTTCAGACTGCCGTTTTTTCGAACAGTTGCGGGATGGAACGGTTAATTCGGCCGCCGCCGGACTGGAAATCGTCGCGCCGCGCGAAGCTCTAAGTCTTACCCTTATACACCGGGGCAGTCGTAAGCTCTGTCTGATCGCCGGCCGGCAGATCGTCACCCGGGAGCGCCTGGAAGTGCTGGGCCTCGCCATGCGCGAATCCATTCCGGACGGTCTGTCCGTCCGTGAAACGATCAGCCGGATCGTCGCCAGCGGCGGCATTCCAGTTCTGCCCTGGGCGCCGGGCAAATGGTTGTTCGGACGCGGCCGGCTGGTCCGTGAACTTGTCGCTGCCGGCCAATCCGGCACGCTCGTACTGGGCGACTCTTCCCTCCGGCCCAGCGGCTGGCCGGAGCCGGCCAGCATGCGCTTGGCCCGCGCGCGCGGGTTGATGATTCTTCCCGGCTCTGATCCCCTGCCCCTGCCGGGCGAAGAACGGCAGATGGGCGCCTATGGGTTTGTATATGAAGGCCCGTTCGATCCGGAACACCCGGCGGACTCGGTCCGCGCCCTGCTGGCGGGCGATCCCACGCGGAGCATTCCCGCCGGCCGGCGGAATAATCTACTCCAGGTGATCAGCCGTCTCCACCGCCTGCGGAAGATGAAAAAAGATGTTTAACCACAGAGGTTCGCAGAGGCTTAATAAGGGGAGGGATTCTTTTGGAAATTAATGAGATTACAGGAAAGGTTATTGATGCCGCCATGAAGGTTCACACGGTTTTGGGGCCTGGACTCCTGGAGTCGGCCTATGAGGTTTGCCTGGCATATGAGTTGAAAAAACACGGATTTCGCGTGGGAACGTCAGAAGGAATTACCGATCATTTATGACACAGTTAAAATAGATTGTGGTTATCGGATTGACCTGCTCGTGGAAAATTCTGCAATTGTCGAACTTCAGATTTCCTGATCCGGGCGGAAAATAAGATGGCACCTTTTGCCGGTTTAGACAAGCTCATAGATCATCCGCGCGTTTGTTTCCGGGTGACGAAAATGAAGATTGGTTAGGTCGGCCA
>Ga0180015_1000361_pt1 | contig 13288 bp, 9 predicted proteins | sample KR13_S2_MetaG_FD_116508 | JGI IMG/M metagenome (GOLD analysis project Ga0180015, IMG submission 116508) | Groundwater microbial communities from the Olkiluoto Island deep subsurface site, Finland - KR13_S2_MetaG | ecosystem: Environmental > Aquatic > Deep subsurface > Groundwater | place...
CGTACACTGTTTTTGCTGGTTGTCCTGGTTGCAATTGCTTCTTTTGCCGCTCTCAACTGGAGCGCCTTCGTGGCGCCGGCCACGCTTTCCTTGGGGGTTGCGAATATTCAGGCGCCGCTCGGCCTGGTCATGCTTGGGCTCACGGTCTTTCTCGTGATGCTGTTCCTGGTGTTTGCGGTGTATTTGCAGACCTCGCTGTTGTTCGACACTCGCCGGAACGCACGGGAATTGCAGGCCTGTCACGAGCTTGCCGACCAGGCCGAGGCTTCGCGGTTCACCGAACTGCGCGGGTTTCTGGAGGCGGCGTTGAAAAATCAGGCCGATGCGGACGCCGAGGCGAGGGCAACCGTGCTGGCACGGCTCGATCAGCTCGACCGGGATTTGCATTCTGCGATAGAAGAGTCGGGAAACACGCTCAGCGCCTACATCGGTGAGCTGGATGACCGGCTCGAAAGGGGGCCGGCAGCCTGACGCCCAGCCCCCTGCGAATGGGGGAGCCGCCTGCGCGCCGCCGGAAGCAGAAGCTCAGGCGATTTCTCGCCGGGCCAGGGCAATGGCTCCGCAGATGCCGGCGTCGTCCCCAAGAAGCGGCGGCACGATGAAACGGCCGATATCCTCTTGCAATGCCGGGGAAACGAGGTAGTCGTTCAGGGCGATTCGCACCCGCGCGCGGACCATCCGGAAAAACCGGTCCTGGCCAAGCTGCCCGCCTTTTCTGACGCTTCCGCCGATGATCACCCGTTGGGGGGATAAAACGCACACCAGGTTGGCAACGGCGTAGGCAATGTACTGCGTCTCCCTGTCCCAGGCTTCATGTTCCGGCGGAATCGCTTCCGCCGCCATATTCGCCCGCGCCAAAAGCGCCGGGCCGGAGCACAATCCTTCCCAGCAGTCGCCGTGAAACGGGCACACCCCGGCAAAGGTGTCACCCGGTATGCGGGGCAGCCGCAGGTGCCCCATCTCGGAATGGACAAGCCCGTGCAGGAGCTCTCCTCCCACCATGACTCCCCCGCCGATGCCCGTGCCGATCGTGATATAGATGAAATCGTGCAGGCCTTCGCCGTTGCCCCAGTAAAATTCGCCGAGGGCGGCGCCGTTCACATCCGTGTCGAAGGCCAGGGGAATATCCGGGAATACCCTGCGCACCGCGCCGAGAATGTCGGTGTTTCGCCAGCCGGATTTGGGGGTCGAGGTGATGTGTCCGTAGGTCGGGGAATTCCGGTGGAGATCGATTGGGCCGAAGGAGCCGATCCCGATGGCGTGCAGCTTCCCGCGCCGGCGTTGTTGCTCGCCAAGCCAGTCCGTGACCCGGGAAAAGACGTGTTCGGGGGTATCTCCGGACGGGAACTCGATCCGGTCCAGATCCTGCGGGCAGGTGCCCACCGCGCAGACGAATTTGGTGCCGCCGGCCTCGATTGCTCCCACCAGCGCGTTCTTGAGGCTCTTGTGCATGGGACTCTCCCGTGATGGTGTCTCGGCCCCTCAGCCGGGCAGGATATTGCCGGCAGGGGGAGGCTCAGGCGCTTTCCCGGCCATGCCTTCTGTTCCGGGCGGCATGGTTTTGAGGTGGACATCCCGTTGCGGAAAGGGGATTTCCATGCCCTCTTTCTGGAAGGTCTCCCAGATCTTCAAAAGAACATCGCTCTTTACATTCTTGACCCCGTTGGCCGGATCGCTGATCCAGGCGCCCAGCTCCAGATCTACGGAGCTCTCGCCAAAGGCGACGAGCAGGCACCGGGGCGGCGGGTCCTGGATGATCCGCGCCGTCTGCCGAGCTGCCTCCTCGCAGAGGGCCATGGCCTTGCGCACATCCGAGCTGTAGGCGATGCCCACCGGAATCCTCAGGCAGACCGTGCTGTTGCTGAACGACCAATTTTCCACCTGCTGGGTGATGAGATCCTCGTTGGGGATCAGGAATTCCTTGCCGTCCGGGGCGATGAGCGAGGTATAGCGGGCGCCCAGGGAGTTGACCCAGCCGTAGGTCTCGCCCACGGTGATCACGTCGCCGGGCTTGATGGATTTGTCCAGCAGGAGGATGATGCCGCTGATCAGGTTGGAGAAGATCTTCTGCAACCCGAAGCCGATGCCCACGCCCACCGCGCCGGTGAAGATGGTGAAGCCGGTGAGGTCGAGGCCGACGATCCGCAACCCGGCCAGGATGGCGGCGGTGATGAGGGTGATCTTGGAGAGCTTGATGAACAGCACCTGGATGGAAGGCGAGAGCGCCGAGTTCTCCCGGATGCGCTTTTCCAGCAGATGGGAAAGGAGGCGGGCGCCCCACAGCAGCAGGGTCAGGATCAGGAACCCTTCGAGCACGGTGAGCAGCGAAATGCGCAGCCCGCCGAACGTGAGGGCGAAACGGTCGAGCAGCTTGACGGCCGGTCCCAGCAGATCCAGGATGTTGAGGGCGGCAAGGGTCCAGGCGAGGAGGGCAATCAGTCTGATCCAGGCGGTGTTGCTGAAAAACAGGGAGGCGGTCCGGATCACAATCCAGGCGGCCAGCAGATGGACGACAATGGTGAGCAGATTGTGCGGCCACTCGGCTTCCACGGCGATCAGCAGCGAAACCAGTTGCAGGAAAAGCCAGAGCACAGGTGTGGCCAAGGGCAGCACGGCAACGAGAAACTGGCCGAAACGTTTTTGGGGCAGTTCGGGTGTGGAAAATTTCCGCTTGATTCTGTTGCCGACCAGAAAGGCGACGAGCAGGGCCGCGATGATAATCAGCGCCTGGGCAAGGTTGTCGTAGGTCAGGACATGCCGGAGCAGCCAGTCGTGAACGACGGTAAGCTTTTTTTCGCGGATTGCGGAAAGCCAGAGGCTTTTCATAGGGGGATGTTTCCGTGGGAGAGAGGAATACGGGTGTGGATCTTATCCCTGCAGGAGCACGAGGGAATAGCGCAAGTATACCAGTAAAACCAGGATGAGCAGAGAAAAAAGCGTAATCGGGATGCCAACCCTGGCGTGTTCCTTAAAGCTGATCTCGATCTGGAATTTCCTGGCCTGCTCGATGACGATGAGATTGGCGATGCTGCCGATGATGACCAGGTTTCCGGCAAAGGTGCTGGACAGGGCCAGGACGTACCACTGTTCCGGTACTTGCGGGTCAAGGAACTTCACCAGGAGCATGGCGGCGGGCACATTGCTGACCAGGTTGCTCATCAGGGTGGAGATGCCGGTGAGGACAAAGAGGTTGGTGATGGTCAAGCCGTGTCCGGCCATGGCCTCCATGAGCAGACGGGGGATCTCGCGGCTGGTTATGCCGTGGACCACGATGAACAGGGAACAGAACAGGGTGATCAGGTGCCAGTCCACCAGTTCCATGATCCGGCGGGAATGCATTTTCCGGCTGCACAGCAGGATCCCGGCCACGGTGATGGCGGAAAGCTCCCTGGGGATGGGGGTGAAGAACAGCCCTACCAGGACCAGCACGGCCAGGAGCCCCTTGGCGCTTTGCCAGCGGTCGAGCTCGGGCCAACCGGGTGTCTGTTCCATGGTGTGGCGAGCCGGAACGATGGCAAAACGGCCCGTGTAGGTGCGGCAGAGAATCCCGTAGGCGCCAGCCAGGGCGATAAGGGTTGGCGGTCCGCACCAGAGCAAAAAGCTGCCGAAGTGCAGCCGGCCGACCTGGCCGATCAGCATGTTCTGGGGGTTGCCGATGATGGTGGCGGCGGAGCCGATGTTGCTCGCGGCGGCAAGGCCCAGGAGAAAAGGCAGGGGGTTGAGCCCTTTCTTGAGCAGGACGAGGCAGAGGACCGGGGTAAAGGCCAGGCAGACAATGTCGTTGGCCAGCAGGGCGGAAAGCAGGGCCGCCACCAGCATGCTGGTGAGGAGAAAAAGCCGCGGGTGGTCCAGTATCCCGGTAGTGCTGTTGATGACCCAGGTGTAGAAGCCGCCCAGCCGGAGCTGGGCGGAAAGCACCATCAGCGAATAGAGCAGGATGATGGTGGGCAGGTCGATGGCGTCCATGGCCTCGGTGAGCGGCACGATGCCGCTGGCGATCATGGCGATCGCCCCCAGCAGGGCGATGCCGGTCCGGTCCAGCATCAGGCCGGGAATCCGGCCGAGGGCCACGCCGAGATAGGTTATGATGAAAATGATCAGGGCAAGATCGGGCATGTGCTATCCTGAAGATAGAGTTGAAAAAAGGGACAAGCTCTATATATCCCCGAGACCTTGGGTAAGGCAAAGGGTATGTGGGGTGGATGGGTAAAAAGGTTCATTCGGGGTGAGCACCTCAAAGGCACCGACAAAACCGTGAGCTGCCCAAGGCGGCCGCACTCTTCGCCTCCCCCTTTGACAAAGGGGGATTGAGCAGGATTTGAAACACCGGCATCGCACGGTCCCGTCCGAAAAGCAAATCCCCCCTCGCCCCCCTTTGTTAAAGGGGGGATTATAAAGTGTTCCGGTTATACTGCTGTCTCGCCGAAGGCGCGGTGCTCGGCTGCGTGCCAATGGGAAGTCTCTTCTCCCCCCCCCATTTGTCCTGCCGCGCCTCGCAGCCGAGGGCGGAAAAGACGCGGGAGGTAAGCGAAGACTCCGACTGTTTGAGGGCGAAGCCCGAGTTTTTCCGCGTCCCGCCCTCGGCGAGAAGTAAGGGAAGCCCGAAGGGCCAGGACTGGTTGGGGTGCCTTTTTCTTGTTTCTTCTTTTGGGCACGCAAAAGAAGAAAGAAAAACTGCAGAATGACTCCTTCCCCCATTTCTTTAGGAATTACCGGAGGAGCCAACAAATCCGGCGCAATTGCCTCTGTCAAAAGTTTGACGTAACTCCCCTTGACAGCGGCTGGGGGCGAGCTTACGGTAGTTGCAGAACACGGCCGGGGGGGGTGCCTGGCTGATCATCTTCTTCTGTTTAAGGAGCAACGGCTATGCAGTTTGATAAATTCACGGTGAAATCGCAGGAAGCGGTGCAGTCTGCCCAGAATTTGGCCCAGGGCAAGGGGCATCAGGAGATACAGCCCGAGCATCTCATGCGGGTTCTTCTGGACCAGCCCGATGGGGTCGTGGTGCCCATTTTGCAGAAGATGGGGGTGGACCCGGGTCTGCTGAGGCAGGAGATGGATGCGTTGCTGACCAAGCTGCCCCAGGTAAGCGGCGGCGGCTATACCCAGGCCTATGCCGGGAAACGGTTCCAGGCCCTGCTGGACCGGGCCTTCAAGGTGGCCTCGGAGATGCAGGATGAGTACGTCAGTCTGGAGCATCTGGTGCTCGCCGTGCTCGACGATAGGGAGTCTCCGGCGTCCCAGGCCTTCAAGCGCAAAGGGGTGACCCGGGAGGCCTTTTTGCAGGCCCTGGTCGCCATCCGCGGCAGCCAGCGGGTAACCGATCCCAATCCGGAAGAGAAATATCAGGCCCTGGAAAAATATGCCCGCAACCTCACCGATGTTGCCCGGCAGGGCAAGCTCGATCCGGTCATCGGCCGGGACGACGAGGTGCGGCGGGTGATCCAGGTGCTTTCCCGCCGGACCAAGAACAACCCGGTCTTGATCGGCGAGCCAGGGGTGGGCAAGACCGCCATTGTCGAGGGGCTGGCCCAGCGCATCGTCAACGGCGACGTGCCGGAAACCCTGCGCAACAAGCAGGTGCTTTCCCTCGATCTGGGCGCGCTGGTGGCCGGGGCCAAGTACCGGGGCGAGTTCGAGGACCGGCTCAAGGCGGTCTTGAAAGAGGTGGAGAAACGGGCCGGCGAGGTGATCCTCTTCATCGACGAGATCCACACCCTGGTCGGGGCCGGAGCAGCGGAAGGGGCCATGGACGCCTCCAACATGCTCAAGCCCGCCCTGGCCCGGGGCGAGCTGCACTGCGTCGGCGCCACCACCCTGAACGAATACCGCAAGTACATCGAAAAGGATGCCGCCTTTGAGCGCCGCTTCCAGCAGGTTCTGGTGCAGGAGCCGAGCCTTGACGATACCATCGCCATCCTGCGCGGGATCAAGGAAAAATACGAGGTCCACCACGGGGTGCGGATCAAGGATTCGGCCACCGTCGCGGCGGCGACCCTGTCCAACCGCTATATCACCGACCGCTTCCTGCCGGACAAGGCCATCGACCTCATCGACGAGGCGGCCTCCCGGCTGCGGATCGAGATCGATTCCATGCCCACCGAGATCGACGAGGTGGAGCGCAAGAAGATCATGCTGGAGATCGAGCGGGAGGCGCTGAAAAAGGAAAGCGATGCTGCCTCCAAGGAGCGATTGTCCAAGATCGAGGGCGAGCTGGCCGAACTCAACGAGACCCTTACCAGTATGAAGGGGCACTGGCATCTTGAGCGGGACATCATCCAGAAGATCCGCACCATCAAGAGCGGCATCGACGAAGCGAGGGTTGCCGAGCAGCAGGCCGAGCGCCAGGGCGATCTCAGCCGCGTGGCGGAGATCCGCTACGGCAAGATCGTGGAGCTGGAAAAGCAGCTCGCTGCGGAGAACGCCCATCTGGCCGAGATCCAGCAGGATCGCAAGATGCTGAAAGAAGAGGTGGATGAGGAGGATGTGGCCCAGGTGGTGGCCAAGTGGACCGGCATCCCGGTGGACCGCTTGCTCTCCGGGGAAAAGGAAAAGCTGGTCCACGCCGACACCGAACTGGCCCGCCGGGTGGTGGGCCAGCAGGAGGCCATTGCTGCCGTGGCCAACGCGGTGCGCCGTGCCCGGGCCGGGCTCCAGGACCCCAACCGGCCCCTGGGCTCCTTCATCTTTTTAGGCCCCACCGGGGTGGGCAAGACCGAGCTGGCCCGGAGCCTGGCCCATTTTCTTTTTGACACGGAAAAGGCCATGGTCCGGATTGACATGTCCGAGTTCATGGAAAAACATTCGGTCTCCCGCCTGATCGGCGCGCCTCCGGGCTATGTGGGCTACGAGGAGGGCGGCTATCTCACCGAGGCGGTGCGGCGCAGGCCATATTCGGTCATCCTCTTTGATGAGATCGAAAAGGCGCATCCGGATGTGTTCAATGTGCTGCTGCAGATTCTGGACGACGGCCGGTTAACCGACGGCAAGGGCAGAACCGTGGATTTCAAGAACACCATCCTGATCATGACCTCGAACCTGGGCAGCCAGATGATCATGGAGATGGGCGAGGGGAGGCGGGCCGAGATGCAGACCCAGATCGACGCCATCCTCCACGCCCAGTTCCGGCCCGAGTTCTTGAACCGGATCGACGAGATCATCATCTTCCACTCCCTGGGCAAGGAGCATCTTGCCCGGATCATCGACATCCAGGTGGCGCTGCTCACCCAGCGGCTGGCAGAGCAGAAGTTCACCGTCAGCCTGACCGGCGCGGCCAAGGAGTACCTGATCGAGGTGGGCTACGACCCGAGTTACGGGGCAAGGCCGCTCAAGCGCGCCATCCAGCGCTATGTCCAGGACGGCCTGGCCATGAAGATCCTGGATGGCACCTTTGGTGAGGGCGATACCATCGTGGTGGACCGCGGCGAGGCAGGGCTTACCTTCGGCAGGGGATGAAGAGAGGTTACAGGTTAAAGGCGCAAGGTTAAGGGCCGGCCGGGATTGTGGGTGATCCGGCCGGCCTTTTGTGGTATATGGGATGGTCGTGGCTGGGGCGGGATGAGTTTTGGGTTGGTCTTTTTGGCAACGGGATGAAATGGTCATTGTCCGGGGCTGCATCGTCGCTCGGTAAATCCCTCTCAATCCCCCTTTGTTAAAGGGGGAAGTATGAAGTGCCCCCCACTTAACGCAAAGGGAAAGATTGATTTCCCCACTTTGGCAAAGGGGGGCCAGGGGGGATTTGGACGTTTTGTTTGATACTGCAATTCCCCAACCGAACAACACTGGAATGAACATGAAAAACCAAGAAAACACACCCCGCATCGTTGAGCTGATCGGCCAACGGGCAGCCAATATCTTTTCGGCCCGGGGCTACTGCTGTTCCGAATCGGTGATTGTCGTCATCAATCAGGGGTTTCGCGGCGATCTCAGCCCTGAACTGGCCGTTCGCCTGGGTTCCGGGTTCTGCCACGGCATGGGCGGGGCCGGGTGCACCTGTGGCGCCTTGGCCGGGGCAGAGGTCGCCATCAGCCTTTTTCTCGGGCCGCGGCAACCAGGCGGGATGAAGGCCAAGGAGTTTGAAAAGGTTGCCAAGGAGATGCACGACCGTTTCCGCGCCCGGTTCTCCGCCACCTGCTGCCGGGTGCTGCTCAGGCGGCGCAAGGAAAAAAACGGCGCCACCTGCAAGGAGCTGACCGTGGGCGGGGCTGAAATCGCGGCCGAATTGATTCTTGCGCAGCGGCCGGAGCTGGAGGCCAAGGCTGATCTGGATTTTCTCGGGAACCGGGAATCCAAAATAGGGGCGCTGGGCCGCAAACTGCTGGGCCGGGAATAAGCCATGTTATGTTTGCATGAAAAATACCACCGGAAAGCCCTGCATGGATAAGGTGCAGTCCATCCGGCTGAAGGGGCTGGAGATTTCCCCCCCGCTCTTTCTGGCGCCCATGGCCGGCTTGACCCATTCTGCCCTGCGGCGGCTCATTCTGGAACAGGGCCCCATCGGCCTGTTGTCCACCGAGATGCTCTCCGCCAAGCGGCTGCCCATGGAAAACGCGGCCCTCTCCCCCTATCTGGTCCGTGCCCCCCAGGAAATCCCCCTGTCGTATCAACTGCTGGTCAGCCGGGTGGAGGAGGTCGCCCCTGCCATTGCCAAACTGCACGCATTGCAGGCAGAGGTCATCGATCTCAACCTGGGCTGCCCAGCCCCGACCGTCCGCCGCATGGGGGCGGGCAGCCGCCTCATGGATGAACCCGTGCTGGTGCAGACCCTGGTGGCGGCGGCGAGAAAGCAGACCGAGCTGCCGCTTACCGCCAAAATCCGGCTGGGCGAGACCCTGGATGAGGACAAGCTGCGCGATTTCTGCCGGATGCTGGAGGGAGAGGGGATTGATCTGCTTTCCGTCCACGCCAGGCTCCGGGGTGAGCCGTTCGTGCGCAAGCCGCGCTGGCCGTGGGTTGGAAAGGTGAAGAGCTGGGTGACCATCCCGGTTGTGGCCAACGGCGGGATTTTTTCGGTGGAGGACGCCCGGAACTGCCTGGCCCAATCAGGGGCGGACGGCCTCATGATCGGCCGGGGTGCGGCTATCCAACCTTGGATCTTCGCCGAGCTGGCCCACGGGCTGTACAACCTTGGCCCTGAGGTCGGGGCGGTGAACAAGCCGGCCCTGTATCTGCGCTTCATCGAGCTGCTTGAGGAAAGCTTTCTGCCGGAGCGGCGTCTGGGCCGCCTCAAGGAGTTCACCCATTATTTTGCCAAGAACTATCCCTTTGGGCATCATTTTGCTTCGGGTGTGCAATCCAGCGGTTCCCTGGCGCAAGCAAGGGAAAGGGCTTGCGCCTTTTTCGCCAAGAGCGAGGCGTCTGCCGGGGATCACTGAGCAGCGGGCAAACTCTAAGCCTTTTGCAATTTAAAGGTGATTTGGAGGGCAATACGGTAATAACCAGTGGACGCCACTGATTTTTTGCCATATCACTGAGATGATCCTCTTCGTCTTTTTGTCAGGACAAAACCGTCTCGGGCCGTGGGTTGCTTATGAACAAAAAAGCACTATCTGAACGTGATATCTGCACCAAGTACATCACCCCGGCGCTGACCAATGATGCAGGCTGGGATATCCACACCCAGATTCGCGAGGAATTTCCCCTTACCGCCGGGCGGGTCATGGTCCGGGGGCGTCTGGTCAAGCGCGGCTCCATCAAACGGGCCGATTACATCCTTCATTACAAGCCGAACATTCCCATCGCCATCATCGAGGCCAAGGACAATTCCCATTCCGTCGGGGCCGGCATGCCGCAGGCCCTGGCCTATGGTGAACTGGCCGATGTGCCTTTTGTCTACAGCTCCAACGGCGATACTTTTCTGGAGCATGACCGCACCGTCACTTCCGGGGTGGTGGAACGGGAACTGCCCCTGCACGGGTTTCCGACTCCTGCCGAACTCTGGCAGCGCTATTGCGTCTGGAAGGGCATAGGCGAAAGCAGCGAACCCCTGGTCACCCAGGATTACCACTTCGACGGCACCGACAAGAACCCGCGCTACTATCAGTTGAACGCCATCAACCGCACCATCGAGGCCATCGCCACAGGCCGGGATCGCATCCTGCTGGTCATGGCCACCGGCACCGGCAAAACCTATACCGCCTTTCAGATCATCTGGCGGCTGTGGAAATCCCGCAGCAGAAAGCGCATCCTCTACCTGGCCGACCGCAACATCCTCATCGATCAGACCATGGTCAACGATTTCAAGCCCTTCGGCCCGGCCATGACCAAGGTCAAGCACCGCATGGTGGACAAGTCCTACGAGATCTATCTCGCCCTCTATCAGGCGGTTTCCGGCACCGAGGAGGAGAAGAATATCTACCGGCAGTTCTCCCCCGATTTCTTCGACCTGATCATCGTTGACGAGTGCCATCGCGGCAGCGCCGCCGATGATTCGGCCTGGCGGGAGATCCTCGAATACTTCAACGCCGCCACCCAGATCGGCCTCACCGCCACCCCCAGGGAAACCAAGGAAATCTCCAACATCCATTACTTCGGCGAGCCGGTCTATACCTACTCGCTCAAGCAGGGGATCGAAGACGGATTCCTCGCCCCCTACAAAGTGGTGCGGATCGATCTGGACAAGGACCTCATCGGCTACCGCCCGGAGAAGGGCAAGCTCGACAAGTACGGCCGGGAGGTTGAAGACCGGATTTACAACCAGAAGGATTTTGACAAGAACCTGATTCTGGAGCAACGCACCGCCTTGGTGGCCCGCAAGGTCAGCGAGTTCCTCACGGCCACCAACCGTTACGACAAGACCATCATCTTCTGCGAAAATATCGACCACGCCGAGCGGATGCGCCAGGCCATGGTCAACCAAAGCCCGGATCTCAATGCGGAAAGCCGCAAGTATGTGATGCGGATCACCGGCGATAACGACGAGGGCAAAGCAGAACTGGACAACTTCATCGATCCGGAAAGCCGGTATCCGGTCATCGCCACCACCTCGCGCCTGATGTCCACCGGGGTGGACGCCCAGACCTGCAAGCTCATCGTCCTCGACCAATCCATCCAGTCCATGACCTCGTTTAAGCAGATCATCGGCCGGGGCACCCGAATCAACGAGGATTACGGCAAGCTCTACTTCACGATCATGGATTTCAGGAAGGCCACCGAGCTTTTCGCCGACCCAGATTTCGACGGCGACCCGGTTCAGATCTACCAACCCGGCCCGGATGATTCTCCGGTGCCGCCGGATGAAGCGGATGATGAACCAGGTGCCGGTGGTTTCGAGCCGGACTCAGAGGGCGGCATTATTGGTGGCCCCTTCCCCCCTGATGGCGAGAGTGATCCCACCCGGGTCCGATATGTCATCAATGACGTGGAAGTGCTGGTGGTTTCCGAACGGGTGCAGTATTACGGCCAGGACGGAAAGCTGATCACTGAATCGCTCAAGGATTACTCCCGCAAGGCGATCAGCCGGAAGTATTCTTCCCTGGATGACTTCCTGCGGGAATGGAGCGGCTCCGAGAAGAAGCGGGCGATCATCGAAGAGCTGGAAGAACAGGGCGTTCTGCTCGAAGCGCTTTCCGAGGAGGTGGGCCGCGATTACGGCCCCTTCGACCTGATCTGCCATGTCGCCTTTGGCCAGCCGCCCTTGACCCGCAGGGAGCGGGCCGAACAGGTCCGCAAGCGCAACTACTTTACCAAATATGCAGCCAAGGCCCAGGCGGTATTGGATGCCCTCCTCGACAAGTACGCCGATGAAGGGATCACCGCCATCGAGGATATTCAGATCCTCAAGATCCATCCCCTGGACCGCTTCGGCACCCCCAAGGAAATCATCGACAGCTTCGGCAGCAAGAGCGGGTACGAGCAGGCCCTGCGCGAGCTGGAGTGCCGGTTATACGAAGTGGCATAGAAGTAATGAAGAAGGTTGAATGGAGAATGCAGAATGGGAAAAACTTGAAAGACCGGACCAAGAGCTTTGCTCTGCGGGTGATCCGGATGTATTCGGCCCTTCCTAAGTCTACTGCTTCACAGGTCATGGGCAAACAGGTGCTCCGCTCCGGCACCTCGGTGGGGGCGAATTATCGGGAGGCTGACCGGGCACGGTCGAAAGCCGAATTTATTGCCAAAATGGGCGACTGCCTGAAAGAGCTCGACGAAACCAGCTACTGGTTGGAGCTGATAGGTGAAAGCGGTACGGTTCCTGTCCAAAAGCTTGCGGAGCTTCACCAGGAAACCCAAGAACTGATCGCCATTTTCACGACCATCATCAAGAATGCCAAGGCAAATTTAAAATGAAGAAGGATGAATGGAGAATGCAGAATGGAAAAAACAGGAAGGACACACCAAGGAGTTTACTTCTTCTGATGCACGAGATCTCTTTCAACCGCAGTTAATTCTACATTCTGCATTCATAATTCTCCATTCCCAAAGGTTTCCCATGTCAATCGGTAACGTCATCAAATCCATCCAGGACATCATGCGCAAGGACGCCGGGGTTGACGGCGACGCCCAGCGCATCGGGCAACTGGTCTGGATGTTTTTTTTAAAGATCTTCGACGATCAGGAACAGGAGCTGGAACTGCTGGGCGACCGTTACAAGTCGCCGATCCTCGAGCGGCTGCGTTGGCGCAACTGGGCCGCCGACCCGGAGGGCATGACCGGTGAAGAGCTGCTGGAGTTCATCAACAACGAATTGTTCAAGGCGCTCAAGGATATCCCGATCACCTCCACCACCAACGGCCGGGGGCTGGTGGTGCGCACCGTCTTTGAGGATGCCTACAACTACATGAAAAACGGCACCCTGATCCGGCAGGTGATCAACAAGATCGAGGAGATCAGCTTCAACCGTTCCGCCGACCGTCACCAGTTCGGCGATATCTATGAAAAGATATTGAAAGACTTGCAGTCCGCCGGCAACGCCGGGGAATTCTACACCCCCCGCGCCGTGACCCGGTTCATGGTCGATATGATCGACCCCAGGCTCGGCGAAAAGGTGCTGGACCCGGCCTGCGGCACCGGCGGCTTTCTCACCTGCACCATCGAGCACATTCGGGCCAAATACGTCAACACCGCGGCCGGCGAGCAGGTCTTGCAGCAGCAGATTCATGGGGTGGAGAAAAAGGCCCTGCCGCATCTGTTGTGCACCACCAACATGCTGTTGCACGGCATCGAGGTACCTTCCAATATCCGCCACAACAATACCCTGGCCCGGCCCCTGCGCGACTACAGCCCCAAGGAGCGGGTGGACGTGGTGATCACCAACCCGCCCTTCGGCGGCATGGAGGAGGACGGCATCGAG